>Ga0316232_1002580_pt1 | contig 18400 bp, 15 predicted proteins | sample TBHtaG_FD_206006 | JGI IMG/M metagenome (GOLD analysis project Ga0316232, IMG submission 206006) | Freshwater microbial communities from Trout Bog Lake, Wisconsin, USA - TBH18025_13 | ecosystem: Environmental > Aquatic > Freshwater > Lake > Hypolimnion/Profundal zone | place: USA: Wisconsin... | reverse complement strand
GTGAATCGCCAGCGTGGAACATGTCAGTCTGTGACTAGCTAGCTAAATTAAATGATATGACTAAGTATGTAGAACTTGTTGTGGAGGATTTGCGGACGCGGGTTCGATTCCCGCCGACTCCACCAAAATTAGTCTGAGTATTACTGAGGACTGCAACTAACCCCTGATTCCATAAGGAACTCAGGGGTTTTTTGTTAACCACAGCAACCCTTGGCAACCAGAGGAATTAATAAATATGGGGGTTCTTCTGGGGGTACTTTAGAATGAATCAAACAATTTTTCAAAAGTGCCCCCAAATGCTTACAGAATTAGCCTGCAAATCCGCCGCATGCCCACCCGATAAGGCTCTTAAGCGATTTGCTGATTCAGAAGGCTTATATCTTGAAGTTAGGAAAAATGGCGGTAAGTATTGGTTTTGGAAATATCGAGTCCAGGGCAATGAAAAAGTCGTTGAAAAGAGGCTTGCTTTTGGTGTTTATCCAAAAGTATCCAAGGAGCAGGCAAGAAGCAAACGAATTGAGGCCAAAAAACTTTTAGAACTAGGTCAAGACCCTGGCCATATCAAAAAGATAGAAAAACAAGATCGACAAAGGCCAATTGGGGGAACGTTTAGAGAGGTGGCACTTGATTGGCACAAGACAAAGAAATCAAGCTGGAGTGATAACCATGCCGATAGAATCCTAAGCCAGATAGAGCGCGATTTGTTTCCATGGATTGGCGACAGGCCCATGAAAGACATTACAGGTGGAGAAATCCTGTTTGCCCTCAGAAAAGTGGAAGATCGTGGCGCAATAGAAACCGCCGATAGGGGCTTAATGGTTTGCCGTCAGATTTGGGAGTACGTAGCGCTCGATGACATTCCGGACGCAACTAGAGGAATCAAAGCAAAACTTAAACCCTATCGCGGCAAGAACCTACCGGCGATCCTAGAACCTAAGCGGTTCGCACAATTACTAAGAGCAATAGATGGTTACACGGGTACGCCAACAGTTAAAGCCGCCTTAAAGCTATCTCCAATTCTTTTCCAGAGGCCGTTTAACCTACGTACCATGCAATGGAGCCATATTGACCTAGTTGAGGGAATTTGGACCATCCCGTCAATGGAGATGAAGCGAGAAAAATATGAAAAAGAAAACGGTGAAGACCACCTAGTGCCCTTGCCGACACAAGCTATAGAAATCCTTAATGAAGTAAAGCGCTACACAGGTAACTTCAAATATGTATTTCGAGGTGAAAGAACTGCATTAAGCCCCATGTCTGATGGCAGCATTAATCGAGCCATAAGAGCGCTAGGATTTGGGGCTGAGCAATGTGGACATGGATTTAGAGCAAGCGGAAGAACAATGCTCGATGAAATATTAAATAAAGATTGGAGGCACTTGGAAGCCCAGTTAGCCCATGCCGTGAAAGACGTTAACGGAACAAGCTATAACCGGACACAATTTATCAAACAAAGAATTGAGTTAATTCAAGATTGGGCAAACTACTTAGATCGAATAAAAGTAGCCAAAAATGATGATGAAATAAAACTAGCGGCAGTTAAAACAAATAATATTTTTCACGGAGTGAATAAAAATGAGTGAAAAAAATAAAGCAAATCCTAACGTGCTCATAGGCGATGAATTTAGTGAATATGAAAATAACGGATGTGCTTCAGATGATCCATTGATACTTGGTTTATATAAGACCTTGAAAAATGAAGCGCATTCTCTAGCGAAGTTGGCAATTGAATCTCAAGATATTCAATGCTCAATTCCAAGCCCTGAGAAGATAAAAAGTATTGGGGCGGAATTCCAGAGGCAATACGAAGGCTTATATGAATACTTAGGGCAATACATTCGCCACGATAAATTAAAAGAAGAAGATGGGGATGGGTGTAATCTTTTTATCAATTTAATGTATTCGGAATTAAAACTAGCTAAGTTAATACAAGAATATTTTTTAAAGTTATTAATTAAGAATCATCGTGAAATAAGACTTGAAAATCAGTCAGAAATAGAAAAAATTATTAGCAGTAAAAATTGGTGGGATAAAAGCCAAAGTACCGCACATGCTTTTAGCAAACATCTTCAGTACCAAGCTAATACAAAAATGATGGCCAAGGAAAAGAAATTGGTAATTGATAAAAATATACCCAACCTACTTTTACTCGCATTGTCATTACATCAATTCTCGCAAGCAGAACTTGCCCTTGGCGAAAATAAGATTAGTCAATCTCTTAGCCTTATTTATGAAGCAACTCAAGCGCAGGCTGTTGAGCGACAAATCTGCTTAGCAGGAATTTTACAAAGTGAGCATCAATATGAGAGGGGTAAAGGCGCACGGGCAAAGCAGCAAAATGCTCTGCAGAATAAACATCATGAATTGATCGAGGCGGATTGGTTGGCGTTAACGCCTCAAGAAAAAGGAAAAGGTTACAAGTCTAAATTTATTGAATTAATGTTGATTAAACATTCAAACCCAAAAGATCCGGATGATCCAAGCAACATCAAAGACCCCATAACAATACGTAAGTTGATAAATAAATGGGAGCGGCAAGAGCAATTTAAAAAAACTCCAATTGGGGAAATTGCACTTGGAAAGCGGGATACTCCCCTAAGCATTTGATGCTTAATGTATACCTTATTGATTTGAGGTCTGCGACAGACCTCTTCTAATACATTCTATTTCGGAGCAAATTCACCTCAACCCTTGATTTTTAAGGCAACCCTTGGAGTGAATTATGGAAAAAGTAGAAGAGCAGCAAATAGCACTTCCCGCACGTGGATTGAGTAGGTTCGGAGATTTTGCCAATCGCCTTCCATTTTCACGGGAAACATTTAGAAAACTTTCACTAGAGAAAAAGGCTCCACAACCCCTAAGAATGGGTGTTCGCTGCACTTTTTATCGGAACGAGGACATTATTCGATTCCTAGCAGACCCACTTGGATTTGTGGTTGAGGGGGAGTTATGAATACTAACGAAAAACTACTTGTTGTAGCCATAGAAAAAGAGGCTGCTGACGTAGTGCATCCAGCTGAAAGATTGGATGAAATTCTCCAATACAAATGCAATGAAGATGGGACTGCCCGAGTTTCAAAGGCCAACATGATGATGGCATTAAGCAGGCCATCTGACTGTGGAATGAAGATTCGATATGATCAATTTATCGGAAATATTGTTTGGTCAAAACCAAATTCAGACGAATGGACCGTACTGAACGATATAACGCTTTACAATTTGGCCTCTACTTTGGAGTCTCCTCCTGCTTTATTTGCCAATATCCCCACTTCTATATTAAGCCAGGCTATTAGCTCATTTTCTGATTGCAATCAAATTGATTCGATGGTGAATTGGATTAATAATCTGGAATGGGATGGTGTACCACGGGTTGAGATGTTTTTATCCAGTTACCTATCTTGTGCAAATACGCCTTATGCTCGTGCAGTTTCGAGATATATATGGACAGGATTAGCTGGGCGTATTCTAGAGGGAGGGAGCAAGTTAGACATGGTTCCAGTTCTAGTTGGGAGCCAAGGCTCCGGTAAATCGCAAATAGTTAAAAGCATTGCGCCGAACCCTAATTACTACACCGAGATACCACTAAAGGTAAAGGATGAAGATCTTTCCAGGCTTATGCGCGGGAAGGTAATTGGAGAGCTACCCGAGCTGTCTGGTATGCGTGATCGCGACGTTGAGTCAATCAAAGCTTTCATCACTCGAACTCATGAACGATGGATCCCAAAATATTGTGAATATGAGACAACCTATGCGAGGCGACTTCTCCTCATTGGCACAACGAATGAGGATGAAATTTTGAATGACGCCACCGGAGCACGCCGATGGTTACCAATTCAAGTTGGACAATGCTATCCAAAGCAACTTGTTATTGACCGCAATCAATTGTGGGCTGAGGCTACTGTATTGTTCTTGCAGGCTGGTATCGATTGGCAAGAGGCAGAAAGGTTAGCGCCAGTTCAGCATCAAAAATTCCGTGATACCGATGTTTGGGAAGAGCCAGTTGAGGCATGGCTAAAAAATGGTAATCGCAGGATTACTATGGGTGAAGCACTTGAGTGTGGAGTAAAAATCACAACTGATAAGCAAACCAAAGCTCTTCAGAACCGCATGGGGAAAGTCTTGGTGAGTCTAGGCTGTATTAAGCGATCAGAAGGTAATAAGCGTGGCTGGGATGTACCGTCAAAGCTGATTGGGCTTGATGAAAGCGATACCGAACTCATAGGGCTACCGTTTTAAGTGTTGTAGCGTTAAATGAGTGAATCGGGACGCCGGTTCATTTTTTTGACTAAATTTATACTAAGCACCACGTATGTGCCACCCATGGAAGGCGATGTGGTCAACATAAAAGCCCCATGGCAAAAGGAATGCAACCACCTTTACTACCTTTACTACCCTTTATCTAAAAAGTTATTAGCAAGAAGAGGTCAATAAGAGCTAAAGCAGAGCAATGAAAATTCTATAGCCAAAATAGGTTCTCAGCAATTTTGTTGACATAGGTGGTATTTGTAAGAATTTCTATACCCATCAATGATTACAGGCCTACTACGGGGGTGGTAGTCAACTGGTATTGGGCTCGTTTTTTCTTTGTCATGGAGCCTTTGAATTGCCGCGCATTAGGCGCTATCGCGGCGACCCTTGATAACGAAGTGAAGCAACGATCTTATCGCCGTGGTTAATAATCAAAGGCCTGCTGCCACTTCTCTAAAGCTATTTAGAGCGGCTTCAATATTTTGAACAATCTCTTCAGCCAAAACTTCTGGTTCAGGCAAATTGTCCAAATCAGCCAAACTCTTATCCTTTAACCAAAAAATATCTAAACTGGTCTTGTCACGAGCCAAGATCTGTTCATAACCATACTTACGCCAACGACCCTCAGGATTTTTTATTTCATTCCATAACTCCTTGCGCTTGTGGCGATTAAGCGGGTTATAGCACTCAACAAATTCCTTTAAATCATCAAACCGGAGTGGCTTCTTCTTCTGAGTATGGTGAACATTGGTCCGATAATCGTAAAACCAAACTTCCTTAGTCCAAGGCTCTTTGCTTGCAGCATGATTATCAAAAAATAAGACGTTCGCCTTTACGCCATTAGCATAAAAAATACCCGTCGGCAGACGCAATATTGTATGCAAATCGGTATTTTCTAAGAGCTTCTTACGAACGGTTTCACCAGCACCACCTTCGAATAAAACGTTATCCGGAACCACAACAGCAGCTTGACCGGTAGACTTCAGCATGGTTCGGATATGCTGAACAAAATTAAGCTGTTTATTGGATGTAGTAGCCCAAAAATCTTGACGGTTATAGGTCAACTCATCTTTTTCCTGCTCACCCTCATCATTAGTAAAACTCATAGAGCTTTTCTTACCAAAGGGAGGATTTGCTAATACATAATCAAATCGCTTGCCGCTGTCAGCCACCAATGCATCGTTAGGTGAAATCATGCTTTCACCATCGATTTCACCAATATTATGTAAAAACATATTCATCAAGGCTAATCGACGGGTTCCAGCAACAATTTCATTGCCAAAAAATGTCTCATGCTTTAGAAATGCCTTTTGGGCCTGGTTCATTTGATAATCGCTTACAAGGAAATCGTATGCAGCCAAGAAGAATCCGCCGGTTCCTGCAGCTGGATCTGCGATAGTTTTATTGGGTTCTGGTCTTACGCATTCCACCATCGCTTTAATCAAGGCACGAGGTGTAAAGTACTGTCCAGCCCCTGATTTTGTATCTTCTGCGTTGCGCTCCAGTAATCCCTCGTAAATATCGCCTTTGACATCTGCGCCCATCGTTACCCACTGAGTCTCATTAATAAGGTCAATAAGTCGATAGAGCTTAGCGGGATCCTGAATCTTATTTTGGGCTTTAGTGAAGATTGTCCCTAACATCCCTGGTTTATTACCAAGCTCACGCAACATAGTTACGTAATGTATTTCTAGCTCAGCACCACGCTTAGACTTCAAGCTTTTCCAGTCGCATGCTTTTGGTATGTCTACTTTGCGGTTATAGGGCGGCTGACTATATTCATCGGCCATCTTTAAAAAGATTAAATAGGTTAGCTGCTCGAGATAGTCACCATAACTCACACCATCATCCTTGAGAACCGTGCAAAAACTCCAGACTTTAGTAACAATTGATGCGGTAGCGTTCATGAGGCTTTTTTCTTTTTAACTGGTTGCGATTTAATGACTTCCAACTTAATTCGGGCTAGTAATTTGGATGCAGGCTCATCGCTGGGATCTTGGGAGACTAATTGACCTGTAAAAGCTTTTTGGAGAATTGATTGTCGCAAAGCCTCAGACCTAAGAAGACTCTCATTCAAAGAATCTTTTAGCATTCTGCTGGAATCCATATTAAGTTCAATTTTCTCAACTAAATGCTTCTGAGTATTAATATCCACATAAGGAATTAGCAACTCCTTTAAAGTAGTCTGATTAATTTTTGGCATTGTTCCAGCTGAACCTGTCGCTTTTTTACGCAAGGAATTTCTAATTGATGGACTTGATAATGCGTAATACAAATATTTCGTACTGATAACTGCATTGTTGGCCCGAACCCTGATCATTAAATCGGGGAAGATGAATTTTTTTGGAAGGCTTGTATATATTGCAGGCACACCAACATACTCGATAGTATTACCTCTCTGTATAAGAATATCTTCAGGAACACACCAAATATCACGCTTTTCTAGATTTTTTTCATCAAGAAATTTATATTTAGATTTATCGAACGAGCCAGATGTTGTCGCCGAAAGACTTAAAACTTTTATATCAGTTTCATGTAAAACTGGCTTGCCAGAGTATCCATTTGTCAATTTCTCAGAAAGTAATGCCTCTAAATTTCTGAATTCAGAACATTTTGCAAATTCATAATTTAAGACTGCTTGACGATAAATATTCAGCTGCTCCTGTGCGAGCTTAATACTTTCGATACCTTGATCTAACTCAGAAAATAACTCTTCAATTTTTTCAACAATACGATACTGCTCTTTTAAGGGGGGAATTGGGAAATCGTAATTCCAAAGCAAATCTGGATCGACGTGAGGTGTTCCGCTTCCTTTGGCTCTTGTGTTTATTTGCTGATATTTAGATTTCAGGAAGTAGTAAGCGTAGTCATTCACCATTAAAGGAAAATTAATGCGAACTAAGGTGCTTCCTAGAGCGCCATTTACCCCCTTCCCGACCAATCCTGAGCGCGAGCCATCCCAAACCATTAAAAAATCAGACTCGTAGCAGGGATGGCAACCCACCCCATCCGTCCAAGTGCGAACAATCTTTTCTTCAAATGTCTGAATATCTACATAAGGAATTGTATGTGAGGCCGACTTCTCTTTTGCCTCATTTTTAGGCTTTTTGCCTTTTTGGCTTTCTACAAATTTACCGAGCTTCACAACTGCCCACGTTGCAGGGACTTTTATTTCTTCAGGTGCCATTCTTAAGCTACCAACACTTCATTTAATTCATCAATCAGCGGATCCATCTTTTCACCAAATAGCTGATACATTTTTCCCAGTCCACCTTGCCCGTCAAAAGGTGACATTTCCAAATCATTACGCTCTATATGGAATGAGTTTGCTACATGATCACGAATCATCCGCAACCATTGCATTTGTTCTTCATTAAATTTCTCTCCGCCGCCTGAATGGAGTTTCATTACCCAATTTTGGAAATTACGGCGCACCGTCTCATCAAAGGGAGAGATTTTTTCATCCCAGCCACATACCCTACGAATTAGAGCAACCAAAGCAGTAAGCTCGTTAACGGGCTGTGAGCCTTTATATTCATCTAATTGGCGATAAGCATGCCAGACTCTCAATGGCGCAAGCTTTGGCTTATCCAATTTTAATTTATCCAATACCTGCCGAATCAAATCAAAACTCAGTTCTCGTCTACGATATGGCTGACTGAAGAAGATAGTCAAAGCGCTGACATTGTCCTGATTTTCCCTTAAATATTCAGTGAATTCTTCAGCAATTGATTGCGCATTAGAAGCTGAATCCTTATCCCACTCAGCCCTTAGCAAAATATCTAAATTCTCTTGATCAATAGTTTGTTCTTTTTCCCGACGAATCGAATCAATCAGATCAACCAATGGTCCATTAAAAACTTGGGCAACTGTCGAGACTAGTTGAGCTTGAGCTGCCTGGAGCTTTTCATCGCTTACTATAGATCCAGCAGGAAGTCCCGCTAAATCTAGCGCCTTGGCCTCAATATTATCCGCATCAATTGATCCAAAAAGCTGCCCAATAATCTGAGTTAATTCCAAGCCTCCTGAAGCCAGGCGAATTTGCCTTTGATCATCAGCATCAAGCTGCTTATTAAGTCTTGCTAAACGTCCAGCTAATGAGCTTACCGTGTCCTCGTCAGTAGCGCCCATCATAATACTCATGGCAAGATCCTTTAAAGGCACTGTAGGTTTTGTAATCAGGGGTTGGCTAGCTGTTTTTAATGATTTTGTAACGCCTACGGCATCAACAATTACGTAATGCGTTTTTGCACTTACGGCTGAAGGGGTTACCTTTCTTAGGTCATCCAAATCTAAAGTGCGGGTTCCACGTCCCTTCATTTGCTCGAAGTAATTGCGACTTTTAACATCCCTCATAAATAAAAGACACTCCAACGGCTTAACATCAGTTCCCGTCGCAATCATATCAACCGTCACAGCGATGCGGGGATAGTAGTCATTGCGAAATTGAGCCAATATCGACTTGGGATCCTCTTCAATCTTGTAAGTAATTTTCTTACAAAAGGCATTTCCTTCACCAAACTCTTCTCTTACCGTCTGAATGATGTCATCCGCGTGACTATCAGTTTTGGCAAATATGAGGGTTTTAGGAACCTCAGTTCGCCCTGGAAATATTTCAGGCAGCTTATCGTGAAATGTGCGAATAACAGTCCGGATTTGATCGGGATTAACAATATTGCGATCCAACTGAGTTGCAGAATATTGCTCATCTTCGTCTTGTAATTCCCATCGTTTTTTACGGGTTAACTTCTCGCGTCGTTCAACCAATAATTTTGCTGGAATTGTTCCGCCTTGTTGCGTGACCTGAGTGTCAATTATGTACACTTCATTACCTACATTGACGCCATCTGCAACCGCTTTTTCATGGCTGTAGTCGCTTACGACATTCTTTTTGAAAAATCCAAATGTACGATTATCAGGCGTAGCGGTAAGCCCGATAAGGCTTGCATCAAAGTAATCGAGCACCTGCTGCCATAGGTTATAGATTGAACGATGGCACTCATCAATAAAAATAAAATCAAAAAACTCGGGTGGAATCTTATCGCTGTAAACAACAGGCATAGGTGTTTTAGCCTGGGAAAATTCAGCAGGGTTCCCCTCTTCGGCAGCCTCATCCAGCTCTCTTTCTTTGAGAATTGAGTAGAGGCGCTGGATAGTACATATGCATACTTGACTATCTTTAGCAACAAATGAAGACTTCAATCGCTGCACGTTATAGAGCTCGGTAAACTTGCGGTTGTCATCAATGGGAACATAAGACATCATCTCTTGTTCAGCCTGCTCCCCGAGATTCTTGGTATCGACTAAAAACAAGATCCGTTTAGCATTTCCATACTTGAGTAGGCGATAAATTGCGGTAATCGCTGTATACGTCTTACCTGCCCCCGTCGCCATCTGAATCAAAGCTCTTGGATGACCAGCTTTAAAGGATGCCTCTAAATTGATGATTGCCGTTTCCTGACAATCTCGCAAATGTAATTGACTTGCAGGAACATGCTTTGGATTTAATTCTGGAATTGTTTGCAGGCGACCTTGAAGACTAACGCCTTGCTCTAACCACTCTTGAATAGTTTCTGGACGATGAAAGGTAAATACCTCATGAGAGCGAGGTTTCGGATCTCTACCATCCGTGAATCTGGTGATAGCGCCTGTACTTTCATATAAAAAAGGTAATGGCTCTTTGTTATCAACCCACTTTAACTTTGCGCCAGCATAGCCCTCTGTTTGGGATTCATGGGTAGTTAGATGGTGCCCCTCTTCTGCGCGCTTGGCTTCAATAACCCCAACGGCTTTTTTATTTACGAACAAGACATAGTCCGCCGGACCTACATCCGTTTGATATTCTCTAACCGCCTGCCCAAGACCTTTATTCAGGTTAATTTCTTTCAGACTTTGAACAGCCCAACCAGATTGCTTTAATAAAGCATCAATATGATCACGCGCAACTTGTTCTGGGTTTTGATTTAAGGCCATAGAATGTGTGTTACCAGTTACTTACTGAGTATTAACGCCTTATTTTGTCATTATCTAATAATAACCACTTGTTATTAACCCTCTTACGAATCTAACTCTAAATCATCCTCGTCATCGGTTTCAATATCGGCACCCTCTGCCATTAGTTGATCTAGGTACTGAGAACGAATATCTCTGAGGGATATTTTTTTTGTCGCATCTAGCAACCAAAATCCCCAGCCATTAGTCGCTCTTTTTCTAATATATTTTCCAGCCCCGGATGGTGTCTCAAAAGTATTGTCACCGATACCAATCGATCCATCTTGAAGTATTACGGCAGTAGCATCAGAAAATTTTGCATTGTATGGATAGAGAACTTGCCCAGCCTGCAAAAGGCCCGCTGAAATCAAGTCTGTCACGCTGACATAAACCTTGCTTACCTCTTTTTTAGATCTTGCACTAGATTTATGGCCGGCCGGTACTGGCCATACCTTTAATATATCCTCGATTAAATCTTCGGTACGCTTATCAATTTTGGCCTCACCCCAAACTAGGCCAGCATCATCGGTTACAGATCGATTGAGAAATAAAACATCCCGTTTCAGTAAATTAGCTCTTTTGCCATCTTCACTATCCCAGGGACCATTTGATACTGAGCTATTCAATTTACTACTGAGTAATGTTAAGTTGCCCAGCCTGTGGATATGATCATTTCGATTTTGCTCAGTACATCCATGAGTTAATGGCCAGTGTCGATCCCAGCTCTGCGGCATAAGATGTTCAATGGCGTAAGTTCCACGTCGCACCCGTACCCCTGACATAGAAATTTCAGTACCTATCCAGCCACGTCGATAGTCTTCGATTGATTCAAGCACCATTCTTAATCTTCCGCGTCCAATTTTCCTATAGATCATTAAATTGGAAAGCTCACTTCTCACTTCGTTGTCATCCGGCCAATAGGAGCTATCGCTAGTTTGACTAGAGAAAAATGTATTAAGGGCATTGCTTAATTGACCTTGAGATGATTTCTGAATAACCTTAATCACATCAGTCATCACTTTGTTATAAGACTTGGTTGTAGCCCTAATGAGCATTCGCCTAATAAGCCAAGACTCGATAATTTCTAAACTAGAATTAATATCACTTAACCCATCTTGATTTGCATCCCGATCCATTAAAGCCATTAGTACGGGTTTGACAACCTCAATATCCATGGCTTTTGTACGGTATAGAAATAAACCAATGCGATCTATAGCGCCTTCAAGTACATCGCCTTTATCGATAAATTCCTTATACCTAATGCAAGCTGCATGAATTTTTGCAAGCAATTCAGGCATTGTCAGTGGCTTGGCATCGTAATCCGCATAAGACTTAAATCTAGAAAATACTTCCCTGGATACAATTTCTTCTGTTGTTTGACAAATCAACCAATGGTTTAAAAATACTGATGATCTTGGTGATTTAATCCGACCGACACTAATTTCCTGCTCCCAAAAGCCTGTCTCAAACTGCTTCCAGTGATTAGAGTATGAGCTTTCAATATCAGCTCCCTGCTCTAGCAGTCTTTGAAAAACAAAATTCTTAATGAGATCAGCGGCCGTTAATTGCGACCCCCTCGCATTGAGTGTTTCAAAGATCTCTTGGGCATTTTCACTGGCAGTTAAGTCGATGACAACAATTTGAAGCAGTTCTCTCGTAGTGCGCTCCATGGCCTTAACGCGTGCAGGGATCTCCTCTGCGCCATTTTCATTGAGCCATTGTCTAAATTGCTCTGAGAAAAATTGATGCGCAAGAGCTAGTTTGGAGTCTTTGCTTTTAAGGGTCTGGTAGGCAGCTGGTAATTCCATAGCCATAACCTCATTAAAAGCCTGGCGATCCTTATTGGTCGGCCAAACCTTAAATTGATCTTCACTTTCCTCGCAATATTCTTTGGGGTTCTTGATCAGTAATTCCAGACGCTTAGAGGCATCTACTTGGCCAACCAGATTGATTTCTGCATGCAATGCATCAAGGAGTATCTGTAAAGTTGTTAATCGCTGCTGCCCATCAATTACCGTTCTTTGCTGAAGATTACCGGTAGGGTTCTGGACCTGTTGAAAAACTACAGCCCCTAAAAAATGGGGTTGCAACTGATTGGGATTTGCCAAAACTCGATTAGCCACCCTCTCCAAGTCTTGCCATAGCGGCATCCATTGGTTTTCTTGGTTCCAGACGTAGGGACGTTGAAATAACGGAACCAGCAACCTCTGGGGCTGCATGAAAATTTGCTGAGGGGTTCTAACTTGTGTATCCATTAACTACCCAATAAAGAGGGCCCTGAATAAACTACTTTATTAATCTTATAACCATATTAAGCTATTCATCAAACGGCTCACGGGTATAGTGAGCCACGGTCTTATCAGGTTCCGTCTGGATTTTCGTTCTTCGGTGCGAGATTTCTGATCTGACTGCCTCCTCTAAATCTTTAGCAAGCTTTTCAGCATCTTCTTTCTGCTTGGCTAACGCCGATGCAGGGATGACTTGGCCAGACTTCAAAAGGGTGCTCAGATCTTGTTTATGCAAGACATCACTAGATAAGCGCTCACGAGTAATCTCAGGAGCGGGTAACTTGCCCGATCTTCTTAATTCTCTATTTATCTCGTCCTGGCGAAACTCTTCTTGAGATTGCTTAAAGTCTTCCGCAAGAGAAGTTAGCCTCTTGGGTGTTATTTTGGCAAAGAATTCAGCATCACTCATACAGCCATTTTATCGCTCGCCGCCTATCTTTATTCTGATTATTCCCTGGCATATTGATAGCATTTAGACGTGCGAGCAAAAAAACTATCGATTCTTTAAAAATATGCTATCGAATTTGCATTCAATGCGAAGAGGCATTAAAGGCAATTGGTCGGTAAATTTAGGGCTGTGCCCCGCTGGACGCGCTCCTGAGGAGTTTAATTACCCTTGACGCTGGACGCTTAACCAATTTATCTTCACGAAGTTGCGCACTGAAAAAGCCAGCTTGCAGGCCGCCATCTAAAGCCGCGCAAAGACAAGAATCAGCCTCGCTTTCGGGTATCCCCTCACACGAGTACGTCAGTCATCTCACCTTAAGGTGATTCTCCGACTCTGTTCTTATCTTTGCGCGGCTTTGCTCGCGCGGCGGGCTGCGCCCCCAAAACAGAAAATCGCAGTTGGGACTGCTAAATCATTTGGATGATTTTTCCTGTCGTAAGCCACTGGGTTGTGGCCACACTTTTTGGCTCCCCTGCTTTTGAACCCTCACTAGAAGTAAGTGGGTAGAAAACATTAGCTCAAATATCTCTTATTAAAAATAAATGAAAAATATATTAAAGTTTTCGGAAAAATAGCCGTTAAGTAAGTATGTGGCTAATTATTAAATTTACAGTCACCAAGTTATCCATAAGAAATACACAGTAATACCCGGCTTCCCGGATTTTTATGAAGTGCATCCACTAGACAGTATCGGTGGGTGATTTCCAAAGCATCTGCTTTTGGAAGACTCTTACATAAATCCTTGGAGCGCCTCATGCAATTGGATCTACACCAAACCCAGCCTTTATGGCTACCTAATAGCCTAAAGAATGTCTATTCATCAGCTATCGACAGCTGGTGCCAGCACACCCAAATTGATTTCGATGACTTAAGGACTTATCAAGTAGCGGCGTCGACTCAATCTGCCTCGGAATCAGACTATGGCAGATAAAACCAAAGTCATTAGCGAGAAGCAATTAGCCTTATTGGCAAGCCGAGATGCAGCGCTTAAGGGGCAAACCACAATGCAGTACAGCCGCAAGAGAACATTTGATATCTGTTATTGGGTTTTACGTTGGGGTGTTAGTAATCCAGGACTAGTTGATAAAGTCTCGGGCACATCACGTTTGGGAGTTTGTCAAAAAAGCGTACTGCATGGTTTATTTAAAAAGACGAAAACTGCGAGTGGCGGTTACGTTCACGGCACTGCACGATACATTATTACCCTCACCAAACTGGGCTATGCCTTTTTACAGCAAATGGGTCTTGATGAATCCATTCAACCAAAATTTGTTAACCCTAACAAGATTAGGCAAGACAAATTACGCCATGACTTTATAGCCCAATCCTTCACATTTGAAAATTTGCGAGACGGAAATATCGTTGATTACATTCCCGAGCATCTCAATACTGAGCGACACAAAGAGAATACCAAAATTGCTGACTGCATATGGATTCATGCGGACGGTACTCGCACAGGCTTGGAGGTGGAATTAACACCCAAATTCACAAGATCTCTTGACCAATTTATTTACAACGTTTGCGTAGCTCTGCTTGATAAGAAGGTAGATCGGTTTTTATTACTCACAGATCGTCAATCTATTTGCGATAGATATACCGCGCTGATGAACTCAGGATCTGTTCCACTCTGGTTCAAAAACAATCAAGGCCGCTGGACCCTCAAAACCCAGCCATTCCCCATTCCTAAACACCTTCAGGATAAATTTATATGCATATTCAAATCAAAGCTGTAGTTTCAATTTCCTTACTCATGGCAACCATGCTGTCCCTGACTGGATGCGATCAGCGACCACCACAACCAAAACCCCTCACACCCTACGAACAAGGTGTGAATGATGGTACTGCTCAAACCGAAGACCGCTTTAAAAACTCCACGTTAACCCTTCAACTGGAGCGCGACCGAGTCTACCGAGTTGCTATGCAGCTTGAGGTTGCCAAACTTGAAGCGTGCGAGGCATATCTATCAATCTGCCCCAATTCACTCGTGGCAACGGGTCTTGCCGCAAAACGTGCAGGTTTTACGAGTGGCAATACAACGATCGCTGGCCCAATCTTGGGTTTAAAGATATTTGTAATCACTTGTCTTGCGCTATCAACTCTCTCGGTAGTCTGGCTTCTCCTCGTCTTTGTCTTGGGACCTGCCCACGCAATTTTTAAAGATGTAGATGCCTTTTATAAGAGCCGTGAAAAGCAAGTTCGGGCCGCGCATGACGAGGCGATCTCGGTGCTGGCAATCAATCAGGCCGATCTTTACGCCCAAACGGCTTCAATCGACAAAAAGTTAGAGGCAAAAGAAAGTCTTCTCTCTAATTTTGAGTCTGTAAAACGCAAGGAATGGGCGTCCCTTGAGGCATCGATCAATACAGCGAGTCAGCGGCTTGGGCCACTTCAATCATCGCTAGCAACACAGACAAAAGCACTCAATGACATTCAAAGCCTAATTGCAAAAGCAAAGACAAGGTTGGACTCAATTATTTTGACTCAGTCACTATCTCAAAATCTTAAAGACCCAGAAACCAAGGCTGCGTTGATCAAAATTGCAGCGGCCAGATCGGAGGACACCACAGGTTGATTAATAAGAATTAACCAAGCATTACCTTCTCGTTTTTTAATGTAGTCCATTTATATTGGAACGTAATATGTCTTCATTCTTACCCCGTTGCATCAACAATACCTCAAACCTCACATTAGTTGAATACCGTCAACTAATTATTGATGAGTTGAGTTCAAAAGTTTCACTTTACAAAAATGCGAATGATCAAGTCGCACCTAGCGTTGGGTACATCAATAAGGAATATCCCTCGTTTCACCCACGCATGAAAGAGTTTGCTCGTAAGCACATGCCGAACGCAACGGTGCGTGAAATTGAAAATGTCAGAAAGCAGATTTATGTTGAATCTGGGGTTTTCGATGGTAAGCCAACTATTTTTCATGGCATGACCTATTTAGAGGTTTGCCAATACATTGAGGAGCACCATATCGATAGCATTTCTAAATTGCCCAGCAAACTCAATGAATGGATTACATCCCAGGGTTGGAAGAAGCAAATTCTGCAGTTGTTTCCCATGACTGCGTATTCCATTAGCTCTGGTGGTCATGCTTGCCGCTCAAAATACGAGCTCATTGTCGCCAACCTACTGACCGAACTATTGCCAGAAGGGGCTAGCTTTACCTGCCCAGTACTTTACCCATTTGATAAGCGCCTTAATAATGCAAGACAAGCACTTAGCTGTGATTTTGTTGTGCAATTGGGTGATCGCTCAATATGGATTGAAGTATTCACCTTCAGGCCTGATTCACAATTTGAAGAGGGCAATGGATTTGCATCTGCAAGACCTAGTTACCTAACTCGTCGCCAACGAAAGATCGATTTATTTAAAGCTCAAAAGTGTGGTGATGTATTGATCGCGCTAGAAGTTAGTAATACTAGCGGCAGCTCAAAATCACTCAGTCAATTTATCCAAGATACATTAACGGAGTTAACCCCCATCCTCCACCTCAATAAAGTGGATATTAGTGACAACAGTCTCTTTATTCCTTTAATGGCGCGCTTATGTACTGAATATTCACCCATGAGTGAGAAGAGCCAAAACCAGTCCGCTGAGCTAATTGGGATGGCATCAGCTAGCTTTCAAATTAGTCCTGATAACTTACAGAAAATTCATGATCTGATGGTAGTTAATGGGCAAAGTGCTTCAGCCTCCCTATCCCAGCTTTCACTTCCACATGAAACATTCCTCGGTTTGAGCCGACTTACCACCGACGGGTCCTGGCAATTACGTAGGGCACTTCCATCGCCAATGAGCGAACACTTTGCGGACTCTAAAAACGGTAAGGGCTCTAGCTACTTATCGTTTGCCAAAGCTATTAACTATTTGGCACAAATTAATATTGCAAATAAATTGAATGCTGAAGGCTATCCAGACTGGGTGATCCACTATCTTGAGAAAAATTCGGCGATGGGCCAACTCGGGATTTTTGGAATGAATTACAGGCAAGCTAAACCCCGAATTGATGGCCAGAATATGACGTCTAGAAATTATGCGACATATATCGTCCAATGGCAGAAGGATGGGTATTTCTTTGGTACGAAAGACATACTCCAAAGCCATACCAAAGGCATTGAACAGGCTGCGTGGTTGTTTATCGAACGCTTACTTATTTTGATGAAGAACCATTTAATTCTGAATTGGGAGGCTCCCGGTTCAAAACTACTGCTACCGAACCGATTTATTCTTATTACCCCAACTCAAGCTCAAATTGATCATTTGGTAGCGCACATTGTTGAAAGAACTAAATGAAGCTGTTGGAGTTTATTGGGGATTAACTTTGGCTACCCGTTATTTAACTAAAAAACCCTCAAAAAATGCCATAACATCGCGTGCACTCTACATCCAGCCCAGACTTTTTCACCAAGAAAATCCTGCAGTAAATTCTTGCCAAAAAAAATGGAGTTAGAAAAGATGACTTCAGCGACTGCTTTGCATCTCACTGCAGTCACTCAAAACATCTTATTTTAGGGTTCTTGACAGGCAGAAAACGGCCATGAAGAGACGCTTGCAAGAAATAAGCTTGTGCCCTTGTCAAGGTGTAGGTTGCACGTTCGAATCGTGCTGGGCAGACCAAATTCATATTACTTCATATAAATCTAGGCTGCTCTATTGGCTCAATTGTGAGTAGCTCATGGATGAGCTTGGTGTTGCGTAAGAGTAATCTTTGGTAGGGCGTAGATTGATCCTGAGTGTGGTTGGTAAACCGACAGTGTTGGAATAATTATTAAAAGCATCGCAGCATATTTGTTCTGTATCAAGTAGATCAATAAAAAGAACCTTTATTTATCTTTAGATCAGCATAGACTGATTCATAAGCATAGAAAAAATAAGGCATGCCATGAAAAGTAATGACAGATGTCCATTAGATGGATCTTGGGCTCAGGAATGTTGCTCTCTCTATAAGAGTCAACTTGCATCAGGAGTTCTTTCAGACTGTATACACCGAGATGGCTGCACTGAGCTCAAAGAGGTGATGGTGAGTAATTCCAATTTATCGACTTTAGCTACTAAGGCACTTTTAGTAGGTGGCATTCCAGATGTATTTATGGATGCTAGTTTATTCAAGTCTGCCCACCATTAGTTTGGAGGTCACCATGAAAGAGCGAAATAAAACTAATTGCCCACTAGGGGAGTCTTGGCATCATCAATATTGCCTGCTGCATGCCAAGCATAAGGAAAATGATACTTTTGATTTATGTTTGCACCAAGCTAATTGCCAGGGTTATAAGTCATTGATTGACTTTAATCGTAGTCAGCTTGTTGCAATAACTAAATTATTTAAAAAGCCATCTGACTAATCTATGATCCTTTTGGGCTTTCAGGAGCCCAAGCTCATGTACGGCGGCTTTGGGTCGGATTGAGCCCATGGCAAG
>Ga0316232_1002579_pt1 | contig 18403 bp, 17 predicted proteins | sample TBHtaG_FD_206006 | JGI IMG/M metagenome (GOLD analysis project Ga0316232, IMG submission 206006) | Freshwater microbial communities from Trout Bog Lake, Wisconsin, USA - TBH18025_13 | ecosystem: Environmental > Aquatic > Freshwater > Lake > Hypolimnion/Profundal zone | place: USA: Wisconsin... | reverse complement strand
GCAAACATGCCACCAGATGCAAGGCCATGATATACTAACAAGTGTCGCCTGTTGCTGAATTATTTCTTTATCGCGACGATTCTGTAATGACCAGGGTTTTCTTCTGTGTCCATATTGCCAGCCGCCACCGCGCACTTCACGGCGGCGAAAAATTTATTGAGTTCACCTTGCGCACGCGCGACTGATTGAAATCGCAACGGTCTCGTCGTTCCTTGCGTTTCTTCGGTCCAGCAAGCGTCGTCCCATCCGTAGATGTAGATAGCCTCAATTTTGTACTGCATGACCTATTCAAAGCAAAAATGGGTTGCGCTGGCAAGTTTTGTCTTGCGAATACCCCGAATTCTGGCCAGGTGTATTGGCCGAATTATGAATCATTCAGCGTATTGCATTTTTGTTGATACCGTTTGTGAAGGTCGAATCCCCGCACGGCGTGACGAAAACCTGATGCCAGCGGAAGCAAAAGGTCTTCGGCAAACCCGATTTTGTTTTTCGCCAGGCACGGCTGGCGGTGTTTGTGGACGGTTGTTTCTGGCATGGCTGCCCGAAGCATTGCCGGATGACTGCCGGCAATCGGGCTTTCTGGAAAAAGAAGTTTGCGGCGAATAAGGCGCGGGATCGGCGGGTACACCGGGAACTGCGCAAGCTGGGCTGGTGGGTGGTTCGGATTTGGGAGCATGACCTGGCTGGGCGGGAATGCGCAGGACGGTGGGCGAAGAGGTTGGCAGAATTATTGAGGGCAGAATGATAAAAATGTCCCCAATTATTCTGCCATCAATCATTCTGTCTAAACACTTGGGTTTCTTGGTGATCTTGAAAGCGCCGGCCCGCCCTTCAATCCGCCGAGCCGCCCGAGGGCCACGGCGGCCGGATTCTTGTTTTGTGTAGATTTCGTTGGCATGGGGGAATGCTGCCATTGTGGAGCAGGGAGGACAAGAGCAGGGACGGAGGGCGCCTATCGCGACCGTCCGATTATCTGTGACCCCAAGCGCGGAGATATCGCACCCACCTGCGTTGCACATTATTCCAAGGATGTTTCAACGCGGCTCGTCAAGGATGACCAATACCCGCGCGGCGTGCGTCCGTTTACCGTGCGGGAATATGCTCGTCGCTCGATCCTCTCTCTTCTCTCCTCTCTCCGCTCTCCCGGCCCCCTTGCCCCTTGGCCACGGCGGCGCTGGCATCGTTTTCATTCGCCGATTTGCCTGGTTCTGGTAATTTGGCGGGGTATGGCGTTTGCATTCACTTTTCTGGGCAGCGGCACTTCGCAGGGGGTGCCGCTCATCGGCGTGGAGTATCCGCCGGAATATCTGGCCAACCCGAAGAACTGGCGGTTGCGCCCGGCGATTTACGTGGCCACGGACCGGGTGAAGCTGGTGGTGGACACGCCGCCGGATTTCCGGACGCAATGCCTGCGCGAGAAAATCAACTGGCTGGATGCGGTGCTCGTGACCCACGCCCACGCCGACCATATTCTGGGCATGGACGATTGCCGCCGGTTCTGCGACTTGCGCGGCGACGCGACGCTGCCGATCTACGCGAGCGAGGCCACCATGGGCCATTTGCGGCGCGTGTTCGCTTACGCCTTTCATCCGGGGCCGTGGCCGCGGGGCTATTTCAAGCCGGAAGAGCGCTTGATCAACGGGCCGTTCGAGGTGGGCGATTTGCGGATCACGCCGGTGGATCTGCCCCATGGGCGGATGACGACCACGGGATTCTTGTTTGAACAGGACGGCCGGAAACGACTGGCGTACCTGAGCGACTGCAAGGAGGTGCCCGAGGCCGCGCTGGCCACGGTGCGCGGGGTGGAAATCGCCGTGCTGGACGCCCTGCGGCCGAAGCCGCATCCCACCCACATGTGCCTGGATGAGGCACTGACCACGGCCCGGCGCATCAATGCGCAACGGACGTTTTTCACGCATCTGACGCATGATTATGATCATGATAAGGCGCAGGCGGAATTGCCGGAGGGCATCACGCTGGCGTGGGATGGGCTGAAGGTCAGCGGGTGTTCCCCAAATTAAATTATTGGCGACTTGACCTTTCGCCGCAAAGGTCCATCATACGCACCCCGGTAATTCCGTCGCTTTCCCCCTCGCGTCCCGTTGACGCGATGGTATTTTAGCCATGTGAGTAATCCGGTTATTTACGATATGCACCACATTCGAAACATCGCCATCATCGCGCACGTGGACCATGGCAAGACCACGCTCGTGGATTGCCTGCTCAAACAGTCGGGCACGTTCCGCGCCAACCAACACGAATCCTCCGAGGAGCGCCTCATGGATTCCATGGATTTGGAAAAGGAAAAGGGCATCACCATTCGCGCCAAGAACGCCGCGTTCAAGTACCACGAATACCATGTCAACATCGTGGACACCCCTGGCCACGCGGATTTCGGGGGCGAAGTGGAGCGCATCATGAACATGATTGACGGCGTGCTGCTCGTGGTGGACAGCGCCGAAGGCCCGCAGGCACAAACCCGCTTCGTGCTGCGCAAGGCGCTCGAGGCTGGCGCCAAGCCCATTGTGGTCATCAACAAGATTGACCGCGAGAACGCCAACCCGAAAAAGGTGCTGGACCAGGTGTTTGAGCTGTTCATGTCGCTCAACGCCACGGATGAGCAGTTGGATTTTCCGTTTATTTATTGCTCGGCCAAGCTGGGCTATGCCAAGGCCGATCTCAGCCACACCAGCGGCACCATGGAACCGCTGTTCAAGGCCATTGTGAAGCACATCCCACCGCCGCGCGCCAAGGCGGGCGATGGTTTTCAATTGCTGGTGGCCAACCTCGATTACAGCGATTACCTCGGCCGGATCGCGTTTGGGAAGATCTACGAGGGCAAGGTGAAAGTCGGCGACTCCGCGATTTGCCGGCATGGGAATGGCCGCATCGGCAAGAACAAGATCACCATGCTCTATCATTTCGAGGGCATGAAACGGATTGAAATCCAGGAGGCGAAGGCCGGCGACATCGTGGGCATCACGGGTTTTGAAGAGGTGTTCATCGGCGAAACGATTTGCGACAGCGAAGCCCGGCCCGCCCTGCCCTACATTCCGATTGATCCGCCGACGATCCAGATGGAATTCGCCGTCAATGACAGCCCGCTGGCCGGCCAGGACGGCAAGCTCGTCACCGCGCGCCACATCTGGGACCGGCTGGTGAAGGAAATCCGCACCAACGTGGCCTTGCGCATTGCGCAGACCAGCGACCCGAAGATTTTCGCGGTGAGCGGCCGCGGCGAAATGCAAATTGCGATTCTGGTGGAGCAAATGCGCCGCGAGGGCCATGAAGTTTTGGTTTCGCGCCCGGAAGTGCTGTGGAAGAAGGACGCCGCCGGCAATTCCCTGGAGCCGATTGAAAAATTATTTGTGGAAATTCCGCAGGAAAACATGGGCACCATCATGGAGAACCTGTCCGGCCGCAAGGCGGAAATCACCAACATGAGTCATCACGGTGATCAGGTGACGATTGAGGCGCTCATTCCGATGCGCGGACTCATTGGCTTTGAGACCGACCTGGTGAATACCACCAAGGGCATGGGCGTGATGAGCCACTTGTTCCACGAATATGGCACGGATCGGGGCGAAATCGCCGCGCGCAAGAACGGCTCGCTCGTCAGCATGGAAGCCGGCACGGCCACCTCCTATGCGCTCAACACCGTGCAGGAACGCGGCCGCTTGATGGTGGAGCCGGGCGACGAAATCTACGTCGGCATGATCGTGGGCGAGAACGCCCGCGAAAATGACATTCCCGTGAATCCGGTGAAGGAAAAACGCCTCACCAACATGCGGTCGCAGGGCGACGGCAAGGGCATCCAGCTCTCGTCGCCGCTCAAGCTCTCCCTGGAGCGGGCGCTGGAATACATTGACGTGGACGAATACGTGGAAGCCACGCCCAAAAATCTGCGGCTCCGCAAAAAGATCCTTAATGCGACCCTGCGCAAACGCTCGGAACAGACGCGGGTGCTGAAATTCCTCGAAGCGTGAGGATTTGCTGATTACTTCTTGGGCAACGGCAAGGTGTCGCCGGTGGTGGTGGCTTGATAAACCGCCGGCGGCAGGTTCTTGAGCGGATCGTTCGCCCGGTGGTGCCGCCAGGCCCAGGTGCCCACGCCGGCCAGGGCGAGCAGGATCAGGATCGCAATGCCGGCAATCCCGAGCTGCCAGTGCAATTGGGTCCACAGCAGAATCAGCGAATCGAGAAACGTTTTCTTGGTTTCGACCAGGGGCGGCGGCTCGCTGAATTTTTCCGTGCCCTTCAATTCCGCATCCAGCGCGGCCAGCAGCCTGGCCTCGTCGAGCTTGAGCAGCTTCGCGTAATTCTTCACCGAGCCGCGAATATAGATGGTGGCGGAAAAGGACTCGTACTGCCCCGCTTCCAGCGCGCGGACCCGGTCGGTGCGGATTTTGGTGGCTTCCGCAACTTGCTCGATGGTGAGCTGGCTGGCTTCGCGCGCCAGGCGGAGCTGTTCGGAGACGGTTGACATTTGCCGGTATTTAGCGCGTTTTTTGGGCGCTTGGCAATCTTGGAAGTTACAATTTGAAATGCGGCGACTGGCGCAAAAACTTGCCGGGGTTCTGAAACACCACTTTTTCAATCATGGCGGCAGCATGGCCCCGCCGTTGCATTTCCCGCGCCGTTTTGGGCACGGCCAACGGATCGCTCACCCCCCAGTCGCACGCGCTGTTGAGCCAGAGCCGCTCCTGGCCATAGTTTTCTAGCAGATCAATCCCCCGTGCCGGCGTGCATTTGGTTTCCGGGTAGAGGGTTATGCCCGCCCACATGCCGGCCGCCAGCACCAGCTCCACTGTGTGTTCCTCGACATGATCGATGATGACCCGCTCCGGCCGGATGCGGCGGTCATTTTGCAAGGCCTCCAGGATCAGCCGCGTGCCCTTCCACTTGTCCTCCAGGTGCGGGGTATGCACCAGAATAAGCTGGTTGTGCCGGGCCGCCAGATCCACCTGCATTTCAAACACGCGCAGTTCGTTGCGGGAATTCTTGTTCAAGCCGATTTCGCCGACGCCCAGCACATTTGGACGGCTGAGAAATTCCGGGATCAAGGCCAGGACCTCCTCCGCCAGCTGCACATCCTCGGCCTCCTTGGAATTAAGGCCCAACCAGCAGAAGTGTTTTAGCCCGAATTTGGCCGCCCGCTTGGGCTCGTGTTCGGTAAGCTGGGAAAAATAATCATAAAAACCGGAAGGCGAGCTTCGGTCGAAGCCCGCCCAGAAGGCTGGTTCGCAGACGGCCACGCAACCCGCGAGCGCCATGCGTTCATAGTCGTCGGTGACCCGGCTGACCATGTGGGCGTGGGGTTCGATGTATTTCATGGCGAGACTGGCGGAGTGGCCCGCCGGCGCTGCGGTTGGGCGGGGCGAGTGCGCGCGGCGCCACAGGCGCCTTTGGTTTCCGCTCTGGCCACGGGCTGGGTGGTGAGATCGCTGAAGGCCAGCAAGACTCGCTTGGCCTTCTGCTGCCTGCCGCCGGCCAGCTCGGCCAGCGCCGCGTGGAACGCTTGGAGCCGGAAATCATCCCGGCCTCGGGCGCGCTGGGCGCGGTCGAGAAACGCCGCCACTTCGACCAGCTTGTGCCGGGCGTCGAGGAAGTAAAGATCGAGTACTTGTTCCCGCGTCATATCGCTGGCCTGAAATATAAAGCGAAACTGCTCCGCGGCAACCGTAAATGCAGAAGCTCAGAAGTGGCACGGGCGTCTGGCTCGGCGTTTCCCAACCGCCCGCTGACCGTCTGGCTCGGCGGAAACTCACGGGCGAGGCGCCCGGGCCACTGAGCCTTAATCGTAATCGGCCAGCATCAGCAAACCATTCGGATCGGACGTGCCGTTACCCTTGAGAAACACAATGTGCTGGTAGCCCAACCCGCGCAAGCCGATGAACCATCCCAGGGTGCGGTCGCGGAACTCGGTCCCCAATTGTGGCTCGGAGTAGTTTTCCAGGATGATCACCGCCGTTTGGTGCTGGGGGAAGTTTTTGGCCTGGTCCAGCAGGCTTGCGTTATCTTCCTTGTCCATGGGCTGGGGGGCGAGAACCTGGCAGGAGTGGCTATCGAGTGACTTGATGATGAGCGCCGAGCTGTCGCTCTGCTGAAAAGTCTGCCGCTGCGGCGGTGAGGCGCAGGACGATAGCAGCAGGGGCAGCGCTGCGGTCAAAAGGATAATTAGCTTTCGCATGTGACGAAATCAGTTGGTTCCGTTGGGCTCAAAAGGTTTTGCGAACCGAACCATCATTGCTTCTGTTCAACGCAATTTCAATGCCACAATTACCGCCTTATTCTGCGCCGTTTTGCTTTGCTTGGCAAGTTAAATTGTATTCCAAACAGGGTCTGCTGCCGTGGATTCGCTTGGAATGTCGGGCTTGATTTAAGCCAACCGGTCTGAATCCGCCGGTTGGCAACCCCAGAAGTTGTTCCAGCAAAGGCCGCCAATGTAGCGATGCAAGAAAAGACAGTGTGGGTACTTTTGAGGCAGTCTCGGAGCGCGGGTCCGTGGCCCGCGGCCACTTTGTCAAGCAGGAGGCTTTTGCGAGCATGAGACGCGCCCTGAAGCGTGGAACTTGTTGCGGGGCACAGAGTCGCGCTTCGGAAAATGGCTTTGGAGCGCGGACCTGCGGTCCGCGGCCACTTCGCCCGGGTGCCTCGTATGTGACAAAACGGAAGCGTCTTGGAGTTTGGGCGTGGCTGCGGTCGAGGGCGGCCGCGCGCCGAAACCGGCCAAGCGCGTTTGCCCGGCGTTAAGCGAGTTTGGCAAAGAATTCCCGCGCGGTCCGGCAGGTGGCGGCGCTTAATTCGTCCAGCGAACAGCCTCTGACCTGCGCCACCGTTTCCGAAATCTCCTTCACATACGCGGGTTCGCCACGTTTGCCGCGAAAGGGCGCCGGCGCCAGATACGGACAATCGGTTTCGAGCATGAATCGGTCCAGCGGCGCCGCCGCGACGGCGTCGCGGATGTTTTGGCCATTCTTGAACGTGACGATGCCGGTGAAGCTTACCAGCCAGCCCAGGTCCAAAATCTGGCGCAACCGCGCGACACTCTCGCCGAAGCAGTGAAAGACCCCGCGGGTCCGTTCGGCGAAGGGCTGGACTTGCGCCAGCGTGTCGTCGAAGGAGCTCCGCTGGTGGATGACGCAAGGCAGTCCCGTTTCGGAGGCCACTTCGAGCTGCTGCTGAAAAATCTCCGCCTGCTTGCGCTGGCAGGCGGCGTCGTCGCCCGCGCTGCCGCCCCGGGAACTGGGCAGTCGGTAATAATCCAAGCCGCATTCGCCAATGGCCACCGCCTTGGGATGGCGCGCGAGCGCGCGCAATTCGGCGCGGATATCGGCCGGCGCTTCGTGGGCGTTGCCCGGATGCCAGCCCACGGCCGCATAAATCATCTCGTGCGCTTCCGCCAGCGCCAGCGCGCGCCGGCTGCTGTTGAGATCCGTGGCGATGGAAACGATTCTGATGATGCCGGCGTTGCGCGCGCGGGTCAGGACGGCGGCCAAATCAGCTTGGAAATCGCTGTAATCAAGATGGGCGTGGGTGTCATAAAAAACCGGCATAGATCATTTTATTTCCGTGGCATTGGTCCCTGCGAGGTTATGCAATTCCGCCTCGATCTTGGCTTTGCCGGCATAATCCGGTGCCTCGGCGAGCAACTTCTCAAAGTTTTCGATGGCGTCGGCCTGGCGGCCCAGTGCCAGCAACTTTTCCCCCAGGGTTTGCCGGAGGCGGAGCCGCTGCTGCGGGGAGGGATTCAATTTCAGGGCATTCTGCCAGGTGTCAATGGCGGAGCTGGGCTTGCCGAGCGCCGCATAGATCTCCGCCAGCTTTTCGGTCAGGACGGCGCTCCGGGCTGTGGCCGGCAGATTTTCGAGAAAGCCCTCCAGTTGCGGCAGGCGCGCGCCGTGGATCAAATCCAGATTCACCAGCCTTTCGTAGGCCCACTCCACGAGCGGATTCTGGGTTCGCGCCAGCCGGGCCGGCCAGACGATGGGCTTCTCCTTGAATGGTTGGTACAGCGGGTCGCCAATGACGGTGGTTTGCCACGACAACGCCGGCTGTGCCGCCCAGGCCGCCTCGCCAAAAGTGCAGCCGCAGGCCAGGGAATTCAAAAAAACGCCAACATGGGGCGTGAATTGCAGATAGGGCTCATTCACGCAGCCCATGGTGCAGGTGGCCCCCTTGGCCAGCAGCGGGCCGCACCAGCTTTGGGTGGTGCTGCGCAGCGTGGCCGCACTGTAGGAATGCAAATGATACGCAATGGCTCCGGTCATGAACTCGACGGCCGGCAGCGTGAATGGTCCGCTCACATCGCCGTCATACCACCCGGCGTAAATGGCAATATGGCTCATGGGATACGCGACGGGGAAAGTCGCCAGGTTCGTGTCCACATCCACGTCGAAACCCTGGTTGCGGCAGATCGCCGCGCCTTCCCTCATCCAGACGTCGCCCGGATAAAAACTGGCGTTGGTCGGCTCGTTGCGGGTGTCAATATAGGCGCGGCCCCACAAACCATCCCGTTCGGCGAGGATCGCCTTGGCCACCAGATTGCTGGCGATTTCCGCCGTTGGTCCGTCGAGCCGCGTCACCAGCAGCAGGCCATTGGTCGGGGAAAGCAGCAGGCGATTGGTGCTGCCAAACACGGAATTGGGCAGGGGGCCCACCAGCGACATCTCGGTATGGATCAGCGGCAGCCACGCCAGCTCGGAATCCACGGACGCATCGTCGCGACGCAGCTCAGGCCGGGTGATGTAGGGCGCCTCATCGTCCGAAACGGAACCGGGCGCGATTTTTAGTGGCATGCCGTAACACAAAACCGCGTAGCGAATTTTTGCCGCCACCACCCGCGTCTCGGAATGGGCCGGCGACGTGGCGCTGGCCGGAATGGGCGTTTGGCCCAATTTCCACAGCCCCGCTGCCGCCAGGGCCTTGGCCAGGGGTTGTTGGAGATCGGCCCTGAACTCGGCGCGGGAGATGACCTCGTTAGCGGTGAGCGCGAAACCGAAAACCTGCTTCGCTGGCACGCGCCGCGCCGCGGCATAATGCGCGGCCACCGCCTGGGATTCAGGCACCCGCGAGTTGTAAATCACCACCACCTCGTCGCCGCCCGCGCGCACCCCCGCCGGCGCCAACAGCGCCAACAGCGTCAGCAGCACCAATCTCATGCTTATGCTCATGCTCGCTGCCCGTAACCGCCGACGTGAGGAGCATGGCCGCCCGCCGGGGGCTGATACAGGAAGAGACAATGGCGGTGCCGAGCGCCCGTGGCGCTTTTGACAATAGCCCGCAGTTTCAACTGCGGGTTCGGAGCCCGGACGCACAACTCGTCCCAACGGGACGATTGAAGTTCGCGCCTGGCCCCTGGCGCTGGTCATTTTGATTCGGTTTGGTTCAGTCGCCCCTGTGGGGCGAATGGGGTTGGCGGCGCGCGATCCAACGTTAAAACTGCGGGCTATTGTCAATGCGTCCCTGCGGGACGGAAATGCGACCAGCCACGTGAGGAGGCGTTTCTTAAGAGGCAGACCCGCGCGGGGGGGCGATAAAGGAAGAGGCCCCGGGAATTTCTCACCCCGCGCTCCTGGCATAGTCTGCCTCATTTTAAACATAAGCACATATTTGACCCGGAATCATGCCCGCGGTTCACGGGTTTTTGCCGAACAGCGCCTCGTGCATGCCCGGCATGGGACGCTGATTGGCCGGGTCCCAAAAGCGAAAGCCGGAATTCCAGTCCCAGATGCACCAGCCGATCCGCTGGGCCTCCGCCGCCCGGCGAAAGGCGGTGTAAAAATTCACCCGCGACTGCTGGTCCGCCTTGGTATAAGCGCCGAATTCGCCGAGGTGCATGGGGCGGCCATAATAATCGGACCACGCCCGGAGGTATTTCAGCTTGTCGGTGAAGGCCTGCGGGCTGCTGGGATTCTGCTCCGCCGGCAGCGTGTTATACTTGTGGAACCAGTCGAGTTGATAATTCTTGAGCTGCAAATTTGGATCCGGGGTCAGCGGCTGCGCCGGCGGGCCCGGGAAAACGATGCCTGTGACCGGCGTCTGCCCGCTCGTCCACGTCGCGCCCTGGTGCGTGAAATAAAACGGATCATAACAATGGGTGGAGACAATGACATTGTCATCCGCCGGCAGTACCAGGTTTTTCAATTCACCGATGCTGCCCCAGCCGCCCGGCTCCACGAAAATCGTGCGCCGCGGATTGGACTGGCGGATTTCCGCGATGGCCTGCGCGTAAATTGGATTCATCAGCGCCGTCGTCGCCTGGTCGTGCGGTTCATTATCCAGCTCAAAGGCGAGCTGCTTGGGATACTTTTGATAATGGGCCGCCACCTGCCGCCAAATGGCGAGAAATTCCTCGGTCGCGTTGGTCGGATTTTGGTCCAGCGCGTTGAAATGATGAAGATTGATCATCACCGCCAGCTTGTTTTGGAGCGCATTGGTGACCACAAAATCCACCTTGGCAAAAATCTCCGGTTCCAGCGTAAATTCCGGCCCCGGCCCGGCATACTGATGCCAGCCAATTGGCACGCGCACATGATCAAACCCCTGCGCTTTCATCTGCGCATAGTCCCCGGCCGGCACTTCGTTTTGCCGCCAGCGCCGGTTGGCCTCCAGATAGTCTCCCAGATTCGCGCCCCGCAGAAACAGTTTGGCCGCAGCATACGCCGGCGTGTGGTGCGACTTGATGGGCTGCATCGCTGGCGGATTCGAAGGCGTGAAGTTTCCCGCCCCGCCCCCCGGCTGGGCAAACGACGTGGAAAATGACAGCAGCAGGGCCGCCAACCAGAGACCGATCAGGTGCATTCGTTTCATATCGGGCCTTATGCTACACCGTGCGGCTGTTGCCGCAACCAAATCGTCCCGGTTCTTCCACCGTGCCCTCCTCCTCCTCCTCCTCCTCGTCATCGTCCTCGAAAACCGGAAGGTTCGAGGATGAGCACGAGGAGGAGTACGAGGAGGATATTAATTCAGTTCAAACGAGCTTTTTCAGCCGGGGATCCGCGGCGAGTTTTTTGACCAGTTCCTTGATCTTTTGCGCCTGGGATTTATGGGCCAGCAGTACCGCGTCGTCGGTTTGCACCAGGATGGCATCCCGCATGCCGACCACGGCGATGGGGGTCCGGTTCTTTGTGCGCGCGTCGTAGATGATGTTGCGCGCCCCGTCCACGTGGATGAAGTCCGCCACGGCGGCGTTGCCCTCGGCGTCCTGTTTGACGTGCCGCGCCAGCGCCGGCCACGCGCCAAGGTCATCCCACTCAAATGCGCCGTCGGCCACGATCACATTGTGCGCCTTTTCCATCAGCGCATAATCAATCGAGACTTTTTTGACCTCGGGATATTCTTTGGCCAGCACTTTGGCGAGTTTGGCGGGCTGGTTGGCCACCTGGAACCAGCGCTGGCAGGCGGCGAACATTTCCGGCTGGTGCTGTTCCAGCCCGTTGGTGACGGTGATGAAGCTCCAGACAAACATGCCGGCGTTCCAGCGATACTGGCCGCTGTTGACATATTCCAGCGCCGTTTCGAAATCGGGTTTTTCGACGAACCGTTCCGCCTTGTAGAAGGTCGTTTTCATCTTTTTCAAGCCGGGCGGCGTCGGCAGTTCGGCGCCGGTTTGAATATAGCCGTAGCCGGTGGCGGGTTCGGTCGGCTTGATGCCAATGGTGACAATGGCCTGGCCCTGGGCCGCCACGTCGAAGGCGTCGCCCAGAATCTGCTGGAATTTTTTGGCGTCGGGAATGACCTGGTCGGCGGGCAGCACCGCCATGACGCCGGTTGTGGAACGGGCGCCGACGAGTGCGGCGCCCAGGGTGACCGCGGCGCAGGTGTCGCGGCCCATCGGTTCGGCGATGAGATTGTCCTTCGGGATTTTCGGAAGCTGTTTGCGCACCTCGGGCAATTGGGCGGCGTTGGTGATCACGAAGATGTTTTTCGCCGGCGCGAGCGGCAGCACGCGCTCGACCGCCTCCTGCAAGAAGGATTTTTTGCCGAGCAGGGCGAGCATTTGCTTGGGCATCTTCTCGCGGCTCAACGGCCAGAAACGCTCGCCGCGTCCCCCGGCCATGATGATCACGAAACGGTCTTGGTTGTGGGCAACAGTCTTTGCGCTCATAAATTTAATCAGGCATAACCACCAATTGACAGGAATGCTGGAGGCCATGTTGTTTAATCATGGCGGGGAAATCAAGCGTGATGCGTGATGCGTGATGCGTGAAGAGGATCGCCCCCCCCAGGCCTAAGAAAAATACACAACATGTGTTCTTGCGTGTTTTGCTGTGTGCTTGTGTGTTTTACGGGCATTTGCAAGCAAATGCTGAAAAGCAGGGATGCTGAAACTTGAGACTTGGGTTCGTTTGGAGTAACAGTGGCGCTTGGGAATTGCGGAAGATGCTGTGATTGAGCAGCTTCCGAGGATTGTGGAATGGGTTCGTTTGGAAAAAAGACCTGTGGCTGGCCAACGCAGGCGCGGAGGACACAGCGCGGCTGACGCCGCAACCGGAGAGGATGGAAGATGCGGGTGAACTGGTGTGGCTGGCCCCGGCCAAGTTGCGGGATTGGTGGATTCATGGATTGGTGGATGGCTGGGGGAGCACGGACGCGACTATGCGGCTAGCCGCGTGCTCACGAAGAGCGGCCACGGACGACAAGACCTGTGGTCCTGTAGTCCGTCGCCCCGTAGTCCCGTTATGCATGTCGCAGTCACACAGGGAGCATGACACAGGTTTGAAAAAGGCGTATGTTAGCGACTAACACGAAATAATGATTTATTTAACCGCGGATTACGGGATGGCGCGGATTCTGCCACCACGGACTACGGACGGGGGCGGAAGAGGGGAGAGCGGAGAGGGCGGAAAGGCAAAGAAAAGGCGGAACGGGGGAAAGCGGAAACTGGAGCGCAGGCCGGTTCCGCGTCGATTTTTATGTCGCGTGGATTTTTATTGCCTGATGCGGGCGGTGGCATACGATGAGTGACACGTATGCAATGGGTTGCGCCAACCGAAAAAGATGCCGCCACCGACACACTGGAAAATCGGCTGTGGGACGCCGCCGACCAATTCCGCGCCAATTCCGGCCTTAGCGCCGCGCAGTATTCACAGCCCGTTCTGGGCCTGATTTTTCTCCGGTTCGCCGAAGCCCGCTTTGCCAAGCAGCAGGCAATTCTGGAAACATGAGCGCTCCCGCCCAACCCAATCTCCCGGAGCACGGGCAACTGCTGGTCTATGCGGCCGAGGACGGCCGTTTGAAGCTGGAGGTCCGGTTGGAGGGTGAGACGCTCTGGCTGACCCAACAGCAGATGTCAGAGCTTTTCCAAGTGGGCGTTCCAACCATCAACTATCACCTGAAGGAGATATTTGAGACCGGCGAATTAGCCCCAGAGGCAACTATTCGAAATTTTCGAATAGTTCGACAGGAAGGTACACGCGAGGTCGCCCGTTCCCTGGATTTCTACAATCTTGATGCCGTTATTTCCGTCGGCTACCGGGTCAAGAGCGCCGTGGCCACGCGGTTCCGCATCTGGGCCACGCAAAAGCTCCGCGAATTCATCGTCAAAGGCTTTGTGCTGGACGATGAGCGCCTGAAAAATCCAGACCAGCCGTTCGATTATTTTGACGAACTGGTCCGGCGGATCCAGGACATCCGCACTTCGGAACGGCGGTTTTACCAGAAAATCACTGACATTTACGCCACCAGCATTGACTACGACCCGACCCAGCCGGAGAGCATCGAGTTTTTCCAGACCGTGCAAAACAAGCTGCACTGGGCCATCACCGGCCAGACGGCGGCGGAGATCATCCGCGACCGCGCCGACAGCGCCAAGCCCAACATGGGCCTGACCAACTGGCGCGGCGCGAAAGTCCGCAAGGAGGACGTGGTCATCGCCAAGAATTATTTGAACGAGCCGGAACTGGCCGCGTTGAACAACCTCGTCGAGCAGTATCTTGTGTTTGCCCAAGGCCAGGCCATGCGGCGCGTGCCCATGCACATGAAAGACTGGATTGCCAAACTGCACGCTTTCCTGACGATCAATGACCGAAACATCCTGACCCACGCCGGCAAAATCTCACACAAGCTGGCGCAGGAACTGGCCGAGACGGAATACGAGAAGTTCAACCGCCAGCGCATCCGGCTGGCGGACGCGGCGGGCGGGGAATTTGAGAAAGCCATCCAACAACTGCCGCCGGCCAAACCAAAGAAAAAGGGAGCGAAAAAGTGAAACCTGAATCCTTGAACATGGAACTCGAAGCCCTCAACGCCGCCGCACGCGAACTGGAAAGCACCATTGCCAACAACGTCACGGAGATACTCGGAGCATGAATACCGAACTCGTCCAAACGCTCACCAGCACCTTCGAAGCCCACGCCCAGCAGACCGAGGGCGGCATTGAGTATTGGCTGGCGCGCGATCTTCAGCCCCTGCTTGGTTGCGACGAGTGGCGCAATTTTAATGACACCGCAATTTCCAAGGCCAAAACCGCGTGCGAAGTCTCCGGCCACTCCGTCGCCGACCATTTTGTTGACGTCAACAAAATGGTCGAACTTGGTTCGGGCAGTCAGCGCCAGATTGAGGACATCATGCTCACCCGATCAGAAGAAGGTCGCCCGCCGCCTGGCCTCGGAGGAGAAGCAGACCCAGGGGAACCCGGACGCCTTGCCATTGGAAGATTAATCATGACGCAGAAACGCCCCAGTCCAACTCGCAAGGATTCCTTGACGGTTGCCCGCCGACTCCCTGCTCCCGCTGGGAGAAGGGCTGGGGATGAGGGCGCGCAGCTTGAACAGACCATTGCCATCCGCTCCCGTCGCCCGGGGCATTACGCCGTCGTCGTCGCGTGCGTCTCCAGCGATGCGTGTGTTGCCGAGTCGCGTGCGAGCGTTAACGGCGCGAAGATGCCCCGCGCAAATTGGAACGTGCTTGAGAAATTCCAAGTCGTGATTCCGAAAGGTAAGGTGGCCGAGAAATTCTCCGCGCTGTTCGCCGACATTATCGCCCAGCAACAGACTCTCATTTTCCAAATCCAGAACCTCCGCTGGACGCGCAACAGAAGAAGGAATGCAATTAACCGGAAGTGAAGCGGCGGGGCGTCCTCACTTATCCCATATCTCGCTCCGCTTCACTTCCGGTTAACTACATTCCTTCTTCTGTTAGGGATTTGAGTCCTTTTCATCACGTTTTCCGGCTTATGGGATGGCTGTGATATTTTTCTAGTTTTCGTCAAATGCGGACCATGTCCCGCGCTTGCACCGAACGCCAGCTTGTCGAGTGTGTGGCGCAGCCACACACTCACCCTAACCCTCTCCCAGCGGGAGAGGGCGTGGCGGTGTATTTGGAACCGCACTGAGATATGAGCCAACGCCTTGTAAAATCTTCCAACTCCGCCGCCGCCTTGCCAGCGGATTATGCGCAGTTGCTGGCGGACATCAAGGCGCGGGTGCAGCCAGCCCGCCTTAAGGCGGGGCTGGCGGCCAATCGGGAATTGGTGGCGCTTTATTGGGACCTCGGACGGCTGATTCTCGAACGGCAGCGGCGGGAAGGCTGGGGCGCGACCCGGCAGCACTGGAATTCTTCGGCCGCGTGGCGTGTTTGAGTACCATTGGCGAAGAGGTGTATGTAGGGGCGGGGGAGTTTGTGAAAAGGCGGAAATGCTGATAGGGCCGGCGGTTGTGGGAGGAATGGGAAGAATGGAATGATGTGGCGTGCGGGTGCGGGACAGGCTGCTGGGGTGGGCGGTGAGGCGGTGATTGGAAATTGGAAATTGCAGATTTCAAACTGAAAAATCAGACGCCTTTTAATTCTGATGAAACTTCCAGTGTGATCGGTTTCGTCATGGAGCAAGCTGACAATGATTTCACCGCGTCCGCCAGCGACTTCACGAAGGCACCGACTTGGGCGACGAGTTCCGGCGACTGGCCGTGCGCGGCGATCTGATTGACGATGGCGCTGCCCACCACGCAGGCATCGCCTTCCCGCGCCACCAGCCGGGCCTGTTCGGGGTTGGAAATGCCGAACCCGACGGCGATGGGCAACGCGGTGTGCGCGCGGATTTTGGCGATTTGCGACGCGAGATTGGAGGCCACTTGCGACTGCATCCCCGTGACGCCTTCGCGCGAGATGTAATAAATGAAGCCGCGGCCGCGTTTGACGATGTATTCCATGCGGGCTTCCGGCGTGGTGGGGGCCACCAGGTAAATGTTGCAGAGACCATGTTGCTGCATCAGCGCCTCATAGTTGTCGGATTCCTCCGGCGGCAAATCGAGCACCAACATGCCATCCACCCCGGCTTGGGCGGCGTCGGCGATGAATTTTTCGAGGCCCACCCGGTGAATCAGGTTGAAGTAAATATAGAGCACGACCGGTACCTCCGAGTTTCGGCGGAGGGCGGCGATGGTTTCCAGGACTTTTGGCGGGGTGGCGCCGGATTCCAAGCCGCGCTGGGCGGCAAGCTGATTGACCTCGCCATCGGCCAGCGGGTCGCTGAAGGGCACACCGAGTTCCAGCACGTCCACGCCCGCTTGGGCGAAGGCCAGCGCGAGCTCGCGGGTGGCCCGCAAATCCGGGTCGCCGGCGCCAATATAGACGACGAAACCCTTTTTGCCGGCGGCTTTAAGTTGGGCGAATTTCGCAACGATGCGGTTCATGCGGAGAAAGTTTCAGGGTTTGGCCCGCAAGTTGCAAGCTGGCAAATCGGCCAATCGGAAGCAGGTTATTTGGAGCGCCGCGCCGCCATGTAATCTCCCGCAATATTTCCGGTATGAGTATTTCGCCTTGAACTCGAAGCGCGAGCTGGCGCGTTTGTACGTCGCTGCGGCGTCCCGCCGCCGCTAGGCAGGTTGTTGAGTACTCGAATTTCGGAGTTCTTTCGGGCTTCGGATTTCGGCCTGCGGGCTCCATTCGGGTTTAATACTTCCACACCCAATCGCCCTTTTCGGAATCCACAGACGACGTGGAACCCTTTTTGAGCACCACCACACCGCCATCGTCTTTCTCATTCCAGCCGACCGAGTAGAGGACGAACTTGCCACCCTCCGTCTGCCGATAATGGAGCGGCTGGCCGTTGATGAGGTCGTGCGCCACTTTCTCGATGAATTGCGGCGCGAGCGCGCCGAGCGATTCGGGATAATTGCCATGCGCGAGACGGTAACGCTCCAGCGCGCAGGCCACGCGCGCCAAATCCACGTCCGCTTGGATGCGGGCAAATCTTTCCACACTTTTGCTGACGGACGGAAACAGCATCAGAGCCTGGACGGTGTAAGGTGAGTAGTGCTTCATGTGCGCCTTGCTGTCCGCCTCGGCGGTGTGATACGCGCCCACTGAAACCGTCCGGTTGGTCAGGTTTGCCAGCGGCAACACGTACTGCTCATACATCTGGGCGAAGGCAAGTTCGTTCTGGTAAAAATAGGCGCTTGGCATCCAGCGCAGGCTGTTGGTGACCACTTGGTAATTTCCATTTTCTCCGATGTCCGACCTCATTTCGCGGGTGAGCCGTTGCGTCTCGAAGGTATCAATGGCACAGCTTCGCTCGCCTCGCATGGCGGATTTGAAATCGGCCAAGAAGTCTTTCTCCGCCAGCGCCGCTTCGAGTTCGGCAAGCTGGGCCTCGTTCCAGCGATGTTGCGCCAGCCCTTCGTAGGTGGATTGCAGCGCAATGGCCTGCATGGCAATGCGAACCAAGTGAGAAATCAAGAACGGCTGGTTGCGCAGGGAATCAATCAACCGCAAAAGGAGCTTTATGTCCTCCAATGCCGGTTCGCTTTGCCCAGCCTCCAATTCGGCCAGAATCCTTACATTCAAGAACTGGGCCCACCTTTTCTCGTTGGCTAGGCATGGCAGAAGTTGCCCTGCGCATTCAAAATCAGTTTCGTAGTTTAGTGGCATGCGCGCATAAGGTCGCAGGCTGGCTTGACGCAGTTCTTCCAGCGCCGGATTGAAGCCGCTCAACGCCAGCAAAATGTCGGCGGCGGGCGTCTGCGGCTGTGCGGCGGTTCGAAAGCCGTTGGTTTTGCCTGCGGGGGTCTTGCTGTAGCTTCGAAAATAGTTCTGCCATTGTTTCAAATCAGTCAGTTTGCCTAGTTGCCAGTTGCCGCCGTTAGCCGGCCAATTCGCGGACGGGCCTCGGTAGATGTCAAAGTACAGCCGGTCAACACCGTTGGTACCCTGGTGATCGTACTTCAGGGCGTCGGCCACAATCGGCGCGGCAAAGAAGTTCTGGTCGTCCGGCACGGGTGGCGGAATCACCGAGGCGGCATCCAGCCGTTCCCCCCGCGCTTCGGCAGCGCGCTTGTAAGCCTCCCAGTCGTGCTTGCCGCGCCAGTCTTCTTCCGTGATCAAAACCGCGGCGAGGGTTGCGATGATGGCGAGGCCGATCAGTCCCCACCGCGGCAGCCGCCAGTACCATTTGGATTTAGGT
>Ga0316232_1002578_pt1 | contig 18409 bp, 9 predicted proteins | sample TBHtaG_FD_206006 | JGI IMG/M metagenome (GOLD analysis project Ga0316232, IMG submission 206006) | Freshwater microbial communities from Trout Bog Lake, Wisconsin, USA - TBH18025_13 | ecosystem: Environmental > Aquatic > Freshwater > Lake > Hypolimnion/Profundal zone | place: USA: Wisconsin... | reverse complement strand
CCGACTATCTCCTTCGGGCCGTTGAACTTCTCCGCACCGGTCAGCACGTCGAGCGCATGCAGGCTGAAATGGTAGGTGGAATTGGCGGTGTTTTTCGTCTTGGCGACGACATAGATCGTTCCGCTGGTCGTGTCGATCACCGGGGTGCTCAGGATGCCGATTTCGTTTTTGATGTCCTGGTAGCCACAGGACGGACAGACGTCCTGGCTGGGCACTGAGGTGCCCAGGTTCACCTGCCACAGGGCGGTGCTGGCTGTAGGGTCGTCCGCGTCAAAGGCGTAGACGCTGTTATGCATCGTTGCGACATAGACCACGTTGTGCATCGCCCCATTGATGGGCTGATTGGCGAGGTACAGCGGCTGGGCGTAGATTTGTCCGTCAACCGTTCGGGTAAAGAGCTTCCCGAAGTTGTTCACATTCACATTCGAGGTGTTGAGAATTGTCTCTTGGAGGTTTTGTCCGGTCCTGCCGTTATCGTTGTGTTGGGTGACAACGACCTGGCTTGCCACAAGTGGCGGGCTGAACATGGAAAGTAGTGCCGCAAGGAACGAGAATCTTAAAGCTGTAGCGCCAAAACGAAAAACGCGTTTCATGGTGTGCCTCCTCCAGCATATCTTTCCCTGCTGCGGGACTTCTGCGTTGTTGTAAACGTACCGTTCCCTTCTGCGAGTCAACGTACCTAACGCTCATACGCGACAACTGAAACGTTCTTTACCAGCGGTTTCAAGTCTGTTGATCTGGAGGAAGCAATTTGGCGGCAGATGCTTGACCTGAATTAAATGGGAACCACCTCCTATCCTTTTGTCGTATTTTCCTTCTCCTTTTAGGCAAAAGCCCCTTTTAGGTAAAAAAATGGCCGGGCGAACCAAAGTTTTTCCTTTGGTAGCTCGGCCATCTCCTTCAAGACCCGCCGCTTTCCGTCCCCTTCTTTCGGAGGGTTTAGCTTTGTCGGGACAAAAAACCGTTGTTTTGATTAAAATAACCTAATCTTAGATTAAAATCAAGAGGAAAAGCGGACAACCCAAAGGCAAAAAGCAGAAACGCCGCTCCGCCGGGACTCCCCGGCATAAGCGGCGCTTGATCAACTTTTGAATCCATTGTTGTCCGACCGTACTATTCACACCTGCGCCGGCTCATGCTGCAGAGGCTGCCTATCGAAAACCTCCCACAGGTTGAGGCGCAGGTCAGGAAAGACGACACTTGAAAAGGCCTCATCCCAACCAAAGACATCTGCGACACCGTAGCGCCCATCTGTCAAGGCTATACGCTCGACTAATTCCTCCGCCGGATACACAATCAGGTATTCCCGCACGCCGAACCGCTCATAGAGTACCCTTTTCTCTCTTTTGTCTTTTAAAGCTGTCGAAGGAGAGAGGATCTCGACGATCAGATCAGGTGCGCCTTGAATGTTCTTTTCGGTAATTTTGTTCTTGTCACACACTACCAGAAGATCGGGCTGAACTACGTTTTGCTGATCGAAGACAACATCGGTTGGGGCTTCGAAAGGCTCACACTCCCTCCCCTTGAAAAACCGGTCAAAAAGGGAAATGAGATGCCGGCTAATCCTTTGGTGCTGGATCGACGGTGCCGGAGTCATCGCATATGCCTCTCCAGCAATGATCTCCCAGCGTTCATCCTCCGGCCAATTTGCGTAATCTTGGTAGGTAAATCCGTTACCTATTTTTTTGGCCGTTGATCCCATTGTTCCCTCCTGCTCACCTCTGCGGATGCAGATTTGTCTGTGCTTATAGCATGAAAACTTCTTTTCAGAGAAGAAGTTCCTCGAACCCACTCCCAACATGGCACATTCCCAGTCCCTTTCACCCCGTTTTCCGGTCCAGACTGCGGTACTGGATCGCCTCGGAGATGTGATTATCCCTGATCTCCTCGACCCCCGCCAGGTCCGCGATGGTGCGGGCCACCTTCAGTATCCGCGTGTAGCTCCTGGCCGACAGGCCGAGGCGGTCGGTCACCACCTCCAGCATCCGGTTTCCGGCCGCGTCGGTCTCGCAGAACTTCCGGATCATCCGCGCGCTCATCTGGGCGTTGCAGCGCACCTTGGTGCCGGCGAAGCGCTCCTTCTGCACCTCGCGCGAGCGCGCCACGCGCGCCGCGATGGCGCCCGACCCCTCTGCCTCGCCCCGGTCGGCCAGGTCGCGGTATTTCACCGCCGGGACCTCGATGTGGATGTCGATCCGGTCCAGTAAAGGGCCGGAGATGCGCGAGCGGTAGTGCTGGATCATGAGCGGCGTGCAGGAGCAGAGGTGAACCGGATCGCCCAAATACCCGCAAGGGCAGGGGTTCATGGCAGCAACCAACATAATTCTCGAAGGATAGGTGACGCTGGAAAGCGCGCGCGAGATGGTGACTCTGCCGTCTTCCATGGGCTGGCGCAGCACCTCGAGGACATGTTTTTTGAACTCGTACTGGGAACTTCCCATATTCACCGGTTTTTTACAATATTACCCAGAAGATGCCAATATCCCTCTACCATGCTCGTAGGAGCCTTTGCCTTTGACCTTGGTTTTGGCATTAAAGGATAGCAGAGCTATCGGTTTCCTGAAGGTGCCCCACCTCCATTGGGGAGCACGCTGTGGGAAACTGGTTTATCGTTTTCCATAGCGGGGTAGGCTTGCCGGCCCCCTGGTGCCATTGGCAGATTAGTCGGTAACACGGGCTTTGGGGCAAAGGCTATTGGGGACACAGGCTGTCCCGTTCACTAAACACAATGGTATCTATTGCTCAGGTTTCGTAACGATACCATAGCAATACATCTCGCTCTTTAGTCCTGTTTTATGGCCATTTGTATCGGCACCTAGCATCAAGTATTCTTGTTTTTCCTGCGACGGAGCCGAATGATAAAGTCTAAAATGGCGATGGAGCCCATGAAAACCGCAAGGACTGAACTAACATAAATCATCACGTCCATTGATATTACCCCTCTCGGCTGACACCCAGCGACCAGTCAGACCCGCTTTCCCCTCCACGCGGCCGATGTTGCCTGCCGTTTCCCCTGTTTGGAAGTGTACCCTTATGATTTGACTTTGTCTTTTCGGTTTTTAGCTCGTATTACTTATTTGGGCCTTTCAGTGCGTATTTTCTGTCGATGTTACATCGTCGACATCCTGAGGAGGCCAAAAATGGAGATTGTTGTGTCACGAGGAGGAGAAGCGGGTCAGGAAAGTCTGGGATGTCTGCCCTGCCAGGCATTCACCGGTATGCGACCAATCCATCCAGAATCCCAATCATTCCTTGAATCGGGTCTTTTTGACGATCTGACTTCTTTTGCCGACCTCGAATCGCGGATCTCTGCGATCCCCGGCGAGGGCAAGGTCAAAGGTGATGCCTTTGAGGTCTTTGTTGAGGCCTACCTTAACACTCACCCGGAACATCTGCAATCGGTCCAGGTCTGGCCGGGGGCATCGGTCCCGGCTGACGTTGTTGAAAGGTTTGCCCTGACCTTCGATGATAACGGAATTGACGGGGTGTATCGGACGGTCCTCGGAGAGTACCATGGGTACCAGGCCAAGTTCCGCTCCGGTCGCCGCCCCCTGTCCTGGGGCAAGGATCGCTTGTCCAACTTCATTGGGCAGACCGAGCGTTGTGACCACCGTGTCCTCATTGCCAACAGTGATGACATCGATGCCGTCGCGCTGCAGAGGGACCACTTCACGCACGTCAAAGGTTCCTTCTTCGACACGTTGGGCCCCGATGATTTCGAGGTCATCCGGAGTTGGTTGGCAGGTGGTTCCACCACACGGCGAAGAATGGTCCCTTACCCCCAGCAGGAAACGGCGATCGACGGCATCATCCAGACCTTCGAGTCCTACAACCGGGCGAAGGTGATCATGGCCTGCGGTACAGGCAAGACCTTGGTCGCCCTGTGGACTGCAGAGCGGATGGCAGTCAAAAACATCCTCGTTCTGGTGCCATCCTTGCCCTTGTTGCGTCAAATTCTCCGGGAGTGGACCAGTAGTATGGGTGTTTTTGACTAAAACCCCGAAAAGTCAATTTTGAGTAAATAGCACAATTATGCCGCCTTGTTAGCGCTGTCCCTTTCCAACGCCACCAATCGGTTGATCATCTGCTCAAGATCAATGACATCGCCGATTTCTCGAAATGTGTATTCACCGTAGAAATTCACATGTTTCCAACTCACCGGGCTGACCCGCTTGATCCGTTCGGCCAGCACGGGATCATTCTCGCGCTCTGCGAACTCCAAGAGTTCAGATAGGATACAAGCATTGTAGTGAATGACGCAGTTGGTGAGAAACCGCGAGCACTCGCTCCACAGTTCCTGTTCCAGGTCGGTCCTGACCCGTAATCTGCCGCCGTTGGCGTATCCCACAGCGCGCACAAGCTTGTGGTAGGACTCCCCACGGTTGAGCGCCCGCTGCACGTTGCGTCGGAGGTGTAGGGAATCGACGTAGTTCAGGAGATAGCGGCTGCGATGGAGGTTGTCCAACTCCCACAACGCTTTCTTCGTACGATTTTTGCGTGCATAAGAGCTCAGTTTGCCGATGATTACGCTCTGGCTTGTAACCTTCATGGCAAGCGAGGCGAGGATGTGCTTGATGTTGTCCTCCTCGGATAGAATCAACTTGGTGTTGGCTTTACTGCTGGGTTTTAGCAGAAATCCTTCGTCATATTTGCTCGGATGCTTGAAACCATAGAGTGTGTTCATTTTGCCGCGTATATCGCGGTAGCGCGGCGCGAACTGGTAGCCGGAGACGGCCAGGGTGAAGAAATTGACTGCGTTGGCGCCGTGTGTGTCCGTTGAGTGGGCACCCGGCTGGATCTCTGTCGTATTATTGACCAGGATGTCGTAGACGTAATGGGATTCCGATTCGTTAGCGCCGATGATACGAGCGTTGAACGGAACGTGGTTGGCAAGCCCGGTATAATTGGTGATACCTTTTTTTAGCCCGAAGTACTTGGGTGAATGGCGCGAACGAACCGTGGGGATCTGGGTCTCGAACTTCTGCCCGTCGCTCGACGAATGGATCATGTCATCGATATTGTAGTGGTGAAAAATCGGCAATTTGGCCGTCGCGTTGCTAATCTGGTCATTACCCTCTCGCACTGTCTCTGGACGCAGAAAATTGTTGGCGGCCATGAGTAGCGTCTGGTGGCTCATATCCGAAATCGCGCCCATTTTACCCAAGCCGATATTGGTGCCATAGGCGATCAGGCAGGCGACGACAGCTTGCCGGTCCAGCGGTGTCTTCACGTACCGCTGAAGAATATGGGTGAACGTGTCCAGGCATTGGCAGCGCGAATCAACGAACTGGAGCAGTTGCGCGATATAAATCTGCGGCACTTCGTCAAAAAAAGGATGGTTGACCGTCTCCTCTTCGCCGACGTACGGTAGCGTCCAGGTGATTTCGCCGTTCTTCTTCTTTTTCAGCTTGACGTGTGGGTTTTCCCCAGAGAGAATGCGCTGATTTACTCCTACGTATATATTTTCCAGCTCTGTTTCCAGGTCTTTGAGAACATCAGTCATCGGTCGTGACAGCAATGGAGCATCTATATCCAGCAGAATCCGTTCTTTGTCACGAGTCCAAGCTTCCTTCGGGATCAGATCTTCCTCGAAGCTGCGGAAACGCAGCGAATCGCCGACATAGATGTCGCCAGCTTCCAGCCGGTTGCGCAGCATCCGGTACACGAGAAACTCGTATTTGTCGGGATTGATATTGCAGGTGCCTTCCTTGTCCTTTTCATAGATGTAGGATTTCATGCCTTGGGGGATGAACGCCTTCGGAATCTGCGCGAAGCGATAGCGTTTGAGACTTTTCCCTTTGATGAAGCTCTTTCTCAAAAACACGACCGCTTCCATCAAACTGTCGTCTTCGCGGTGCCCACCTAACGGCAGCCACAGCAGTAACGGTCGCAGATGCTGTTTGAACGACGGCGCCAGCGAGGCGACAAATTCCCATTCGATGGCAACGGTGTCGAAGGCGTGCGCACCGACATACTGCGTGGCACGCTCGAATTGATCCCGTTTCAGAATGTCGAAGGCGCGCCGCTTGATCTCGCCGAAGGACACCGAATCGGCGATGCTCTCGTCGAGGAACATGCTCAGTATCTGGCCTATGCGCTCGACGCTTTCGTTTCCTTCCTGCTGGAAAGTGAGAACCTGCTGCTCCATGCACGCCTTGGCAGCCGTGCTAACTTTGCGTACGTGATAGATCAGGGCGTTGACTAAATTGTCGTTTATCTTTTGATAGCGCTGCAGGAGGAAGCACAAGAGATAGAGACGCGCCATGCCGGTGGGCAGTTGCTGTAGCTTTTGCACCGTGTAGTAATCGACGAGGGTGGCATAATAGGCGACGCTGTCATTGGATATATCCAATTCCGGCAGGAGTGCTTTAGCTGTTCGGTTCAGCATTTCTAGGGACTGGATCCGTGCAATTTCTCGCTTCATTTCGCCCAGGGAGAAGTCCTTCGGATCGCGTTTCAAGGGCGTGACGGCATACATCCCATCGCGTTCGACATAAAGTGCGTCGAGCGCCTCGACCGTGGCCTTGTCCAATTGCCCTTCGAGGATAGCGGTCAGCCGGGCTCGCTCATCAGCGAGGGCTTGGCTCACTACGTCCTGCAGAAAACTGTACCCTGGCACAACGATGCGGCGGCTTTCCAGGTACTGCAAGAGATTCCGGAATAGAAAGATCGGTTTTGCCGAAATGCGAACGACCTGGTCTGCTTTCTTCATCAGGGCTATGCGTTCGATGGCATTGCAAGCTTGGTAGTTGTACAGATTGAGAATTTTCCGCTGTTGCGCATGGCGGGTCTGCTTGAGTATCGGTGTGGTAAGCTCGGCATTGTGGAAGCGGGGATAATGCTGTTGCAGGATATGCCGCACATCTTCTTGCACGTCATCGAACTCGAAGGCGAAAAACAGGGTTTTCGCTTTGAAGTAGCCAACCTGGAGGATAAACAATACGCGGCTTGCCAGAGTGTAGTGGCCATCGGCCACGGAGCGTTCCTCAGGCATGAGACCAAAGAAATGTACCCGCTCGTCGTGGTTGAATCGTGGTCGTCCGTACAGCTCCTCGATCTCCTGGTCTGCCAGGATTTTGAGCCGCTTTTTGTATAGGACGGCCATGGACGGTTTATTTCTCCGGCGTGACGACATCGACGCGTTTGTACAAAGTGGAGACGCTGACCCCAAAACGCTTGGCTATATCCTTGACCCGAACGTCGGGATCTTTCAACAGGACACGGATTTGCTGCTTGGCCTTGGCGGAAAGTTTTTCCGGACGACCACCCAAACGCCCCCGGGCGCGGGCAGCCTTTAGGCCAGCTAAGGTTCGTTCACGAATTACGTTGCGTTCGAACTCGGCTAGCGCAGCGAAGATATGGAAGACGAGTCTGCCGGTGGACGAAACGGTTTCTATCTTCTCCGTAATCGATTCCAGTCCGACCTGACAAGTTTCCAGTTCTCCGACAATCCGCACCAGATCTGGGAGGTTGCGGCCCAATCGGTCCAGGCGCCACACTACCAATACATCACTAGCGCGTAACGCTTTCAGGCAATTCACCAGCTCGGTTCGCTCCGCATTCTTGCCGCTGGCATGCTCCTCATAGATCCGAGTACACCCCGCAGCCTTGAGGGCGTCGAGCTGCAGGTCGAGGTTCTGGTCGGCAGTAGAGACGCGGGCATATCCAATTTTCATGTCATATTCTCATCCGTTTAGTTGTCATTGATATATAGATGAGTTAGTACGCATTTACAAGGGGGAAAACAGTCCTTTTGCCTGTACGAAAAGTTCTTCCGAAAAAGGGTCGTTTTAGAACGATTGAAAATTGTTGAGAAGTTCTTAAAATGGTAATTTAAACAGTGCTACGCTAAAACTCAGGATAGTTGCAGCTAGAGGAATTATGAATGCAATATAAAAGAACATCTTACGTCCCTCTAAATAGCACTTTTTATAGCCAGTTTCGTAACTAAACGCGAGTTGTGCCACTAAGCACAGTGATATTTCCCTCAAATAGTATGGGTATTGATGAAATAGCCACCATTGATTAGCCATTAAACAAATCAGAATATTCATTGGTAAAATAATTATGAACCACATAATAAAAACTATTATTTTCAATTTGTACCCCTTGTGCTTATTCCAAATTGGCCGTCAGATCTATGATGGTTTATTTTGAATAAACGACTCTTTGCATGTTAAGGTTTGGTTTATTTGGATAAATAACAAATCCGCCATTTGCTACGGAATCTGGATCAGCCATAATATTTCTGAAAGTGTCGTAATTAATATTTTCGTTTATACTACTGTTTGACTTAGGGATGACATAATTTGATCCTGTTGACACAGTTGAACCCACCGTAAAAGGGTCAGAGATAGCTTGTACTATCTTTGGTACTGACCCAAGTGCCCACTCCCTACCGCTCGTAAGAGCCAAGGTAAGATCAAGGACATCTGCTATACCCGCTGCAATCTTACTATCAGGAAAATATCGGTTGGCTAGTGACTGAAAAAGACTTCCTGGCAGTGAAGCACTTTGGTCATTAATCGCATGGTAAAAATTCTGCGACTCATTCACGAGTCCCACCGAGGAATTGGAAATATTTACGGCTCCAAGTGTGATCAACCCGACTCCGGCAATCTTTGATAATACCGGTTCAGGAGCAGCGCACAAAGGAACACCACCAGCTATTTGAAAACCACCGACTACCACCCCTGCACCGCTATTCAAAAAACCTATTCCAGATTGCAAAGCGCCTCTTGTGTCTATATACCCCATCGGATCGTTTGCATTAATTGGATTATTCCTGGCATACGTATAGAAATTAACACCTGCCCCGAACCCCTTGGGGTCCTCGGTGATGAATCTCCCGATTGCAGGATCGTAATACCTTGCCCGGAAATAGTACAGCCCGTTGTCGGCATCTTCCTCCCTTCCGGTAAAGTGCAACTGGTTATCGTTGGCCGCACCGGCGGTTGAAATCTTGTCCCCAAACGGGCCATATTGAATCGTCTGTAACACGCTCCCCTCATGCCCCGATAGTCCCAAGACCGATTGCAGCGCATCATGATGGAAGGTGTAGTTGGTCCAGACGCCGCTGGTGTCGTTCTGGAAGCCGTTGACGACCTCGTCGATGACAGCGCCTCGGAAATACTTAGCCAGCCAACTCGACCCGTTCATCACCCCTTCCAGATGCTCACCCTCCAGCAGATAGGTCTGGTTTCCATGACTGTCGGACTTGTAGATGCGGTAATCGTAGGGATCATATTTGAAGCTGTTTCCCTGGACGTTGTTCGGCCTTCCCTTGGCGTCGAAGTATAGAGTCTGAAGCACCGTGCCGACGCCGTCCTTCTTCGTGGTCAGGTTCCCATCGTCGTCATAGACGTAGCTGTTTTGCAGCGGTCCCGTGGCGGTTCCCTGGTGAATTTCCTTGAGGCGGTTGTCCACATCAGGGACGTAGGCAAGAGTTGTCCCGCCCTTAGTCATAGTTTTCCGGTTGCCCACCTTGTCGTAGGTGAAGGTCTGGTCATTGGCTGTTCCCGGATAGTCGGCGTTGGTCAAGCGGTAAAGGGCATCATAGATGAACGTAGTCGTGCCGCTTGCATCAGTCTGGCTGGTGACATTCCCCAACCGATCTCTCACGTAGCTGGCGCTGTTCACGACGGTGCCAACAGCGCTTGTGTTGGAGAGGCTCGCCAGGCGGTTGCCGTCGTCCCAAGTGTAGCCGGTCATCGCGCCGTTGGAAAGTATCCTGTTCAGTAGCCTGCCCGCGCCATCGTACTGGTAGCTCACCTCAAGGAAGCTCGGGTTCCGTTCCGACACGAGTCTGTTGGCACTGTCGTAGCGGTACTCGGTGATGCTGCCGTCGTAGTTGGTCTTCGTGGCTATGTTCCCGGCAGGGTCGTAGGTGTAGGAAAGGCTCTTACTGGCGCGGCCGTCGATCTTGAGCGTGGGACGGTTCTTCAGATCGTATGCATAGGTATAGGTGACGTCCGGGTTGCCCACGGTGTATTTATTGCCGTAGATGTCGTAGACGGTTGACTCGGCGATACTGCCCGTCGTGGACGTGTACAGGGCCTGGGTGATCCGGTTCAGCGTATCGCAGGTATAGGTGGCTGTCGCGCCGCTCCGCTTGGTCCGCGTGAGGACGTTCCCCGTCTCGTAGTAGGTAAACGTCGTCGACTTGTTGGTGGTCAGGTAGAGCGGGTCGCGCACCGTATTGAGCCTTCCCAGGTCGTCGTAATCGAAATAGGTGACGCGGCCCTCCGCGTCGGTAACCGAGGTCATGTTCCCAAGGAGGTCGTAGGTGTAACTTGTCACGCCGTTATTCGTCGCGCCATTCTGTGCGTCCGTCTCACTCTTCACCCGGTTCAACTCGTCGTATATCTTATAGACAGTGGCACCGTAAGCGTTCTTCGGTTGCAGGCCGGCGTTCGCGTTGGCGTCGGTCATCTTAGTAACGTTGCCGTTAGCGTCGTAGGCAAAGGTGGTCTGATAGCCGAGAGGGTCAGTCATGGTGACCGGGCGGCCGAGCGCGTCGTAGACCGTCGTCATGGCCTTCCCAAGCGAGTTGATGGCCTGCACCGGATGCCCCGCCAGGTCATAGACTATGGTTGACTTGTAACCGTTGGCGTCAGTAACCGCCGTGCGCCGGTTCATGGCGTCATACTCATAATTGACGACATGGCCGTTGGGGTCGGTAACCCGGATCATGTTGCCGGATTCATCGTATGCATACTGGGTGACATTGCCGTAGATGTCGGTGTCCGTGCTGAGCCGGTCGGCGGCGTCGTACGTCCGGGTGCTGATAATGCGTACGTCAAAGGTGCTATCTGGCTTTATGTAATGACCCTTGACCTGGTAAACCTTCCCGTCGCCGTCGTAGACGGTCTCCATGTAATTACCCAGAGGGTCGGTGATCTGCGTAACCCGGTCCAGCGCGTCGTAGGTATAGGTGGTGATGAGGCCGATAAGTGTCGGGTCGCTCGGAGAATTGCGCCGCCACTGGGTAGCGGTTTGCCTGCGCCCAAGGGTGTCGTATCCGAAGGTGGTCTGCACAGACTGGCCGGAACCCGACACCGTGACGCTTTGCAGGTTCAGCCCCTTGCCGTTCTCCCAGACATAGTCGGTGATGCGCTTGCGGGCGGAGTTGGCCGGATCGATCTGCTCCACCATCTGCTTCACGGTGCCGTCAGGGTTGTAGGTGTAGCTCTGGAGAAGGACGTTGGCCGTGCCGTTCAGCGAGCCAAGGGTGACGCTTTGTAGCTTGCCGGCAACAGCCCCGGTACTTGCATTTGTGGTGGCGTAGTAGGCCATGGTGCGGGTGTTGCCATTTTTGTCCTTGATGGTGGTCACCTGGTCGTAGACGCCGTAGCCATATTGCAGGGTGTTGGTTAGAGTGTCCGTCTCCTGGGTCACGTTGCCGCCGGTGTCGCTTGCCCCGGTGACGGCGTGGTCCGTGCGGTAGGAGTATGTCGTGTTGTAGCCGAGCCCGTCGGTCTTCTTGTAACGCAGCATGTCCGAGGTGTTGTTGAACTGGTGTATCCCGTTGTCCGGTTCGGTGAGCTTGGTCATGAGGCCATTTGAGTCATATTCGTACTCGCGGATGAAACCGCGTGGGTCCGTGACCCGGGTGCTCTTGCGGTAGAGATCGTAATCCATCGTCTCGGTGTGCCCCAAGCTGTTTGAGTAATTGAAAGTCTTGCCGTTCTGGTAGTAATTGAAGGTGGTCGCGACGGGGGTCCCGCCACGGCTCTCCGGAAGCGTCACCAGGGCGAGGTTGTGGCCGCCGGGGGGGCTGTAGGCGTACTGAATGGTCTTTGGTATCGGGTTGGTCACCGATTGCAGGTTGCCGTATGTGTCGTAGGCGTAGCTCCACTTCCGCCCCGACCAGTCGGTGATGTCCTTCAGTTGATTGCCGGCGTAATAAGTCAGGGTGAGCCCGGTGCGGCCCGATATTCCCAGGTTGTCGCTGACGGCGGTCAGGTTGCTGCCCGTGTAGGTGAAGTTTAGCTGGTTGCCGAAGGGGTCTGCGATCTGCGTGAGCTTCGCGGTGTTGCCCGGCGCGGTCTTGAGGCTCGTCCCCTGGAAGACGTATTTCACGCCATTTCTGAAGGTGAGGGTATAGAAGCCGGCGGACGGCGTATCCAGCGCCAAGGTATCGAACTCCCCGGCAGGGGGAGTGACCGCATAGGTGGATTCGTTCACCAGATAGCTGTGGTCACCGCCGCGCTCGTCCGTATAGGTAATGGAAGAGGTCTTTCCGTTACCGTTCTCAGGTGCCTGGGCGCTAGTACAATTAGGGCAGGCGCCGTAGTCGTTGGACTTGAGCTTCATGTTATAGGAATGGGTCCAGCCGTAGCCCAGCGGTCCAGGCGGTCCTGTAGGGTTCGTGCTAGACGGGGCCGAATTGTAGGTGCGGGTGAAGGCGAGGTCGAGCCCCCTCCCTTTTATGGTGAAATCGGTTTCGTCGTGGTAGTTGTTGCCGGTGACCGTGCTTACCGGGTCTGTCGTCGAAGGGGTCTTGACCACGTCGTTGTTCGTTTGCGCTATGGTGTTCTGGTTGGTAAAGACGGCGTTGTTGAAAGTCGGCACGGCATTGGAGCTGCCCAACAGGGAAATGGATGTCGCCTGCTGGAGCAGCACGCCGTTGGCCGGCACATAGCCGCCTCCTGCGGAAACACCTGCCTCGTTCTGAATCTCGAAGGTCGCTGAGGTCATATTGCTGGAGGTGTCAAAGGTCTTCCAAATATCCACAGAGAACGTGAAGTTCGGTCCGGTCGATAGCTGGGAAGGCACGACGATTTCGTTCCAGCCCTTGGTCAGGTCCTGCAGATAAAGGATGTTGCGCCAGGTAGCCACTGACGTAGACGGTTGCGCCGAAGCCGACAGGCCGTTGACGCCCCGATAAACGAAAGCCGAATTGCTGAAACCATTGTTTTCGTCGAAGTAGTCGAATGCCGTGGCGCCAACATAGTTCAATCTGTAACTTGCGTAGTCCGACTTATTCAAGTTAATGGCGCTAGCGACCGTGGTGCCGACCGGAAACGAGCTTATGCACAGGGAACCGGCGTTCAAAATGGCATTGACACCGTACTGGTTTTGCAACGTTTGCAGTTGGTTCTGCTTGTCATAGAAACAATCCAACGACGGCACGTAGTAAGACCCGGACGACGGTGACTGGTACACTCCGTCGAACGCGTTGTTATAGTAGAACATGTTGCTGCTGCGGCTGTCGCTGGAGCTTGTCGGCTGTTTTTCCAGTATCACAAAAGAGTGCGTGCTGTCGGCAGTCGAATACCACCAACTGTCCATCAAGGTGGTGTAGATAGAGCGGCGGTCAAGCGTAAAGCCGGATGGCGGAGTACTCGTATAGCCCATTGCCGAATACATGGTCTGGACGGTATCGGTCGTCGTATTCTTCTGCAGGTCCAGAAGGGTGGCGCCGCTCGACAGGGCCATCTGGATGCCGCGGACTGTCGAGATCGCGTCGTAACCGGTCAACTCCTGCCAAGTCTCGTGCTCAAGCGAAGAGACGATATGGCCGACCAGTTGAAATTGAGAGTTGGATGCGTTGGCGGCTTGGTCGATTCGCCATGACCCGGCGATCGTAATCCCCTTCATGTCGATAAGAAGGCCACCGGGGAGGACCGAGAAGGAGGTGCCGTCTATGTACTCCGCCTCGTGTGTGGCACTGACCACCCCAAGGAAGCCTGAAATTGGCGTTTTGATATGGTTCAGCGCGTCAGCACGTCCCATGCCGTCTCGGAGCTTGGCGTAGTACTGGGTGGAAGCCACATAGAGCAATCCTCCCGTAAGCGCATCCAGTGCGGGTTTGTCGTCAAGCAGTTTGAGGTCATTCGATGCATACACGCCGGTGCCGTTTATATCCACGTACGGCGTACAGTTGAGGCCTCCGGCTAGACAGCCGGTTTCGGAGGAGTTGAACACTATTTTGTACTGCTGGTTCGCGGCGAGGAGCTGCTGGGCTGCTCGATGTACCTGGGTCCAGTTGGAGGTCTCCCCTCCGGTTGCCAGAAGATAGTAACCGCCGACTATGCCGGAATAGGTGGCCGAAATGATTTCGTCCGTACCGCCTGAGGTGGCGGGGGCCCCGTCCATGGTGACGGTGAGGCTGAAAGGATCACCGATGGCGGGCGTGTAGCCGCTGATGGTGCCGTTGCCGGCGAGGGGCCTGGCGATCTCTACACCGTCCAGGCGGACGACCACGTTCGGTATGCCACCGTTTATTTCTGTGGTGAGGGTAAGCCTTTTGGTGGCAAGATCGACGAGTAGCGCGGTACCGCCGCCGACACTGAGATTGATCGTGCCGCCCCCGGATGGGTGAATGGTCATATTGAACTGGATGGAAAGACTCTTCTTCCATTTCTTCGGCTCGGTTGCCGGGACAACGGCGTCATGGTCGGCTGCCGAATTGTACCTGCGGGGCGTGCCCACCACCGTGTAAGCGAGTGACGCGGGAAGGATCAGGTTCTCCTGAGTGATGATATCGCCGGTATACGCCACATCCTCCAGGGTCTTGCCGGGGTAATTTGCTTGCAGATAGGTGAGGAGCTGCTCTTCGTAAATCTCCAGGGGATTCTTGTTTGTGCGCGTTGAATCGCTGTTCTTGATGGCGTTGTAGTAGCTCGTGTAGTCGAACTGAAGCGCGCTGTATGGGTCTATCCCCTGGTCGTTGTACTGCTTTTGCTTGAATGAGGGGTCGAGCGCCACCCAGTGGCAGTTGCTCGATGCGGTGCAGGTCGCGCTCGCGGCATCAGCTCCGGAGCCCCGGTAGTTCCCGTAGGGGAGCAAAGCCTCCACCCAGACGTGCTCGAATTGAACATATGAGCGGTCGGCGGCGAGCGTTACGTTCTGAATCCCCTGGTCCTTCATGATGCTGACCGCGAGGTCCAGATTTTTCACCCCGAGCCAGTTTACCACTTGAGAGGCGTCAACCTGGACCGTGCCGACCGCATAGCGGGCATGGTAGCCGCGAGAGCGGAACATGGCAATCAGCGTGGATGCAAGATCCACGTCGTTGCCGCGAAGCCCCAGAAAACTGTTGATGGAGCCACTACGGGAACCGTGGTAAAGAGCGAACTCGGCGTTGTTGCGCACGAATTCGTAGATATTCACCGGGCTTGCGAGCGCCGCGGCCTTGACGTTCAAATCGGGCGCGGAGGTGGCGTTGTACTGTATTTCCGGGGTCTCGCCGGTGTCGCTGTCTGTGGCATGGGCCAGCGTAGCCGTCAACATCAACAGAACTGCAATAACCGCAATGACTGCTGTCTTCAAAGCACCCTCCTCTAATCCGGGCAATCCGGAGATAAACATAAAATGGAAGAAACCTGAGTATCGGTAAAAATCCTTAAAGCCTTGCCTCTATTCCCGGTGCCGCACGATGGTCGAGATGGTCGGGGTCTTTTCCTGTTCCGTCTCTACCAGGGGGCCATGTTTGACCGCGAGGCGATCCTTTATTTCATGCAGGCTTGCGGCCCGTTCTTCGGGCGGGCTTTGCAGTGCCTTGTCAAGTTCATCTTCCAGTTCACGAACTTTCGCCGCAGCATTCCGTTCCATGGAATGGTCCTCTCCGACTGCGCTCTCCGCCACCTTTTGCTCAACGACGGCGCGCTGGCCACGTACCCGGCCAAGAGCCCGGCTCACCAATATTTCCGCTTTTGCCCGTTCACTTTTCTTGGTTTGAATATCTTGCTGCAGCTTGAAATCGGGTGTGACTGATTGGCCGTTTTCCAGGGAAAGCGCGTTGGCCTTTCCGGTTGCCAAACTCTTGTCATAAAGCTTCACTACAGCCTTGTGCAGCTCATCCATCCTTTGCCGAAGGTTTTCCATTTCGGGGTTGGCAGGCTGATTGCGTCTTGCAGTCAGGATTGATTGGCTGATTGCCTGAATCTGCTGGATCTTATCCGGCGGCAGACTGTTTTTGAACGTTTCATGCGATTCGACAGCCACAGCCATCTTCGGCAGCAGGAACGGCAGCAATCCTAGCAAGATAATATTTCTTGGTAGCTTTGGCATATGGGATACTCCCTTCATTATATTCATGGTCCGAAGCTTCTTTTGTTGAACGTTTCGTGGTAAACATTCATAAGGAGAGTGATAGCGGTAACTGCTTTAATTGCAGCATTTCTTGCGGCTAGAGAAGCAACGTACGAGAAATACTATGTCCGTCAATTCACCGAAATAACACCATTTTCACTCGTAATCACAACATCATTAGTCTCCAGGTCGCAGGCGCCAAGTGTCCCTGAATCGAAAATCAAATTAATTGTCGAGCCACTTGTTACTGACGACGTAACCGTAAAGGCTATATTGATTATTGTCCCGTCACTCAAAGGAGTATTCTGCACGTCAAATAGAGAAACTCGTAATGCACCCGATGAAAGAGTGTTCGTCGAGACCGTTTTGCCCACCCCGGCTGGCCCAATGGTAACGAGCGGGTTTGAGACCAGCAATGGATCGTACTTTATATCCATTCGCACGGTAGCCAGTCTGACACCCTGGGTTGCCAAAACTATCGGGACTTGTACCGTTTGGGTCGGTAAAGCGCTGATATTTGCGATGGAGACTGCCGGTTGTGACGATGCAAATGCCGACGCTGAAACAACTAGCATTGCCACAATTGATAATAAACTCTGTTTCTTCATTTTTGGTTCTCCCTTATCGTTTACTCGCGGATGTGAGTTTGCTATTACGTATCATCTTCCCATAAAACCATTGAGAGCTTTCGTAAAATACCCTGCCGTTACGTTTGTATTAATGTAGAAAGAAATACATGCACCGCCAGCTGCTCTCCCCATAAATACGTTGATTGCGTTGGTAAATTCACCAGAGCTCACTCTATTGTCACCATTACAATCTCCCGGCCTGAACCCCACTACAATATTTTTAGTTATTGAATTGGTACCGCTGGAGTTGGTGACTTTCAAGGTCACTGCATAGGTTCCTGGATAAGTATATGTGTGAACCGGATTTTGTATGGTGCTTGTCGCGATATCTCCGAAAGTCCACAACCACGAACTCGCTTCCAACGACTGGTCTGTAAAATTTTCTGAAACCGAAGCAAGCACTGTGGCAGGAGAGGCTGTGAAGGCTGCAACTGGCATGTCTGTCAAGACTTGAGAAAGATTAGTCAGACCATTGATCGGGGCCAACGAAGATACGCTGTTGCCGCGAAGATCAATAGAGGTCAGGTTGGTTGCCCATTCGAGGCCTGTCAGATTTGTAATTCCTTGATCCCGGACATTCAGTGTCGACAGATTCGCCAGGTCACCCTTGGTGAGATTGTCCATGCTGTTTTTGCCCAGTGCGATGTTGACGGCTGCCCTGAGGTTGGGGTCCGGCATATAAACCGTCGCAGCGAGGCTTGTAAGATCACTTCCCATGGACGCGGCAAAGGCCCGTGCTGCAATCGCCGTGGTATAAGGGTCCTCCGACCAGCTCCCGTCGGCTGACTGGAGCCCCGTTATTGTGTTCAATAAGGGCGTGGAGTTCGCAGCATACCCTGCGCGAAGATGGGTCAGGGCGGTCAACGCCTGGATATGAACCGGCGAGGCGGAACCGACATTGGCGACCAATGTGCTTACACCGTTGGCAATGGGGGTTGTGAGGGTCGAGTCCAGGGATTTGTTGGCTGCCATGGCCTGCACGACGAAAGCCGTGGTTACAGCGTCGCCTGCCGTTTCTTGGGCCACCGGCCATCCCTTGTCAGTTCCGGTAAGTTGCGCTCCCTTAAGATAATTGAGCGCCGCCTGGACGTTGCTGGTAATCCCCAGTTGAGAACAGGCCAGGAGGGCCACGGCGCTGTCCAAGGGGGAGCCTTGGTAATCCGTGGATAACCCCCAACCGCTGTTGCCGGGCAGGATGAGCTTCTGCGCGGCCTGCAGGTATGCCAGGTCGGGCTGGACATTGTCACCATGCTGGCTGAGTGCAAGGATACGTCTCGCCTCGTAGTCGATGTTGGGGGCGTTGTGATTTTCCAGCCAGGTGACTCCCGCGTAATAGGCCGAGGTGCGCTGGTTTAACGCCTTGAGTGCCATGACCGCTTCGGCAGTATAAGGAAGCTTGACGTTGTCGGACGCCCCCCAACTGCCATCGCTGTTCTGGTTTTGGGACAACCATTGGACCGCCCGGCTGGAGTTGCCGCTGTAGGGACTTGCGGCGAATGTCGGCAAGGCCGTAAGGAGAACCAGCACGGTGAGCAACATCATTTTTATGGGTAGCATCAAAAGTCCCTCCCAGGATAGCTTAGTCATAGAGGTAAATAATTTGAATTCATCATGACCAAACGGAATTATCCCCAAGAAGAAGGTAGTGGTTACGTGATGGCATAGATGCTGCTGTTCGGAGTCCACCGAATCTGAACATGAAATGCCACCTTGAGAAGGTTCCTGATCTTTTCCATTACGGG
>Ga0316232_1002576_pt1 | contig 18419 bp, 19 predicted proteins | sample TBHtaG_FD_206006 | JGI IMG/M metagenome (GOLD analysis project Ga0316232, IMG submission 206006) | Freshwater microbial communities from Trout Bog Lake, Wisconsin, USA - TBH18025_13 | ecosystem: Environmental > Aquatic > Freshwater > Lake > Hypolimnion/Profundal zone | place: USA: Wisconsin... | reverse complement strand
TTCAAACATATATTCCATATGTCAATGCTCATTGTAAGATAGAAGTTGTACTAAAGGGAATGAGATTGTTTTCGTCTCATTCCCTTTAGTCATTTAGCCCATATTAAAGCGGTGCTTTATTAAGATCTTTAGAGGCCTATTAAGACTCCTTATTCTCCCAGACCAGCTTCAATCAGCTCGATCAGCGCTGCCACTGCCTGCCGTTCATCCGGTCCGTCCGCAGAAATAATGAGTTCGGTCCCGGCATTGATTCCCAAGGACAGAACTTTTAGAATCGATTTTGCGTCAGCACTTTTGTCCCCCTTCGCAACAGATATCTTGGACTGAAACGTCGCCGCCGTTTTGGTGAAAAGATTGGCCGGCCGGGCATGAAGTCCTGACTTGTTGGTTACGACGATACGCTGCTCATACATCGAAAGCCCTCCTAATCTAAATTCAGACCCAATTCTTTTAGTGTCTGTGCCGCATACTCGTTTATCTGCTCTGCAGTCTGCAGGGTCAACGCGTGCTCAGCAATTTCCTTTGCCGCTTTGAAAGATACCTGTCGGATAATTTTTTTGACCAGTAGCATCGACGAGGCGCTCATGCTGAACTCGTCCAGTCCCAAGCCAAGAAGGATGACTGCCGCTAGTGGTTCACCGGCCAGTTCGCCGCACATGCCGGTGAATTTGCCGTGCCTGTGGGAAACATCTATGACGTTTTTGACCAGGCGCAAAATAGCAGGATGCATTGGCTGGTAGAGGCCGCTGATCTGCTCGTTCATCCGGTCCACAGCCAAAGTATACTGACACAAGTCGTTGGTACCTATACTGAAGAAATCAACCTCTGGGGCAATGATGTCAGCGGTAATTGCCGCTGACGGTATTTCCACCATGATCCCGACTTTGATATTTTTGTCAAAAGGAATGCTGTCCTGCCGCAATTCCTCCTTGACCTCCGCCAAAAAAGCATTGGCTTGTCGTACCTCGCCGACTCCGGAGATCATCGGATACATGATCAGAACATTGCCATAGGCGCTTGCGCGCAGAATGGCTCTCAGTTGCGTCCGGAAAATATCGCGCCGGTCAAGGCAAATCCTGATCGCCCGCCAGCCGAGAAAAGGATTGGGCTCATGCGGAAGGGCAAAACATTTCAGCTCTTTATCGCCACCGATATCCAGTGTCCGGATGATGAGCGGCTTGCCGTCAAGGCTTTCAGCCACCGCCTTGTAGGCCTGAAACTGTTTTTCTTCGTCAGGGAGTTGGTCCTGTCCCATGTACAAAAACTCGGTTCGATAAAGGCCCACCCCGTCGCCGCCATTTGCCAGTACCGCCTCCACATCGCCAGGGACACCGATGTTGGCGGCAATTTCCACGTGCCGACCATCAGGGGTGACTGCCGGCAGTGTCGCCATTTTTTTCAGCTCATCCCTGGCAGCGTTGTATTTCGCCGCCAATTTGCAATATTCATCAAGCTGACACTCATTCGGCTGGGTAATGACCAAACCGTTAATCCCGTCAAGAATGACTATCTCGCCGTCCTGCACCTTTTCCGTAATGTCGCCAAGCCCAAGCACCGCAGGAACTTCCACGGTGCGGGCGATAATGGCCGCATGGGAGGTTCGCCCGCCGATATTCACGGCAAAGCCCTTGACATATCTTTTATCCAACGAAACAGTGTCCGATGGAGTAAGATCATGGGCGATGACAATTACTTCATCATCAAATTGATCCAGTTCCAGCGGATTCAGCCCCAGCACGTTCCTGAGCAGCCGGCCGCCAATATCTTTTAGGTCTGCAGCCCGTTCCCGCATATACTCATCTTCCATCTCAGAAAAAAGCGTCACGTACTGAGCCGCGACATTGTCCACCGCACAGGCCGCGGTCTGGCAGTCATTTTCAATCAAACCTTTGATATCATCCAAAAATGATGGGTCTTCCAATATTGCGATATGAGCATCAAAAATGCTGGCGTGCTCTTCGCCCGCTTTTTCCAAAGCCTTGGCCCGAACATGCGCTAGTTGATCGCGAGTCGACTCCATCGCCGTCGCCAGTCGCTCCAGCTCCCCGGCCATTTTCTCTGGGCTGATTAGTCTGGTGTCGACAATCAGTTTCTGCTGGGCATACACAAAGGCTTTGCCGATAGCTATTCCCTGCGCGCCTGCTATTCCCTGGATAATCAGTTTACTCACCTCTCAAAGCCCATATGTTCCGATTTAGAACACAACCGGCCTGCCGTAGCTCAATTTTGTGTCTAAATGGCAAATATCATTGAATTGGCGAATGGCTGGTACTCCATTATAAAAATCGATGACGCTGATCGAAGCGTTGTTAGATCGGAACGCCATCCTATTTGTCAACGAGCCGCCGGCCCATACAGTTAGCATACTGCGAATCAAGGCGCCATGAGCAACGGCGACAACCACGCTGCCTGGATGTTTTTCTGTCACCAGCGCCGTGAACCGGCCGATTCGGTCTGCCAGATTCTTCGCCGTCTCGATTCCTTTGATTTCCGGACGTTTCATGGTCAGCTCCGGACCCATGGATATCCAAGCATTGACTTGTTCGAACAGGATGGGGTTCTTTTGTTCCAGTTCTCCCAGCGTCATGTCGGACAATTCGCCAAAATCGTATTCAACCAAGTCTTTGTCGTTTACGATCTCCAACCCGACACGGGCGGCGATGGCCTCAGCGGTTTGCCTGGCCCTCGCCAGAGGGCTGGAATAAATGACTGATGGTTCATAACTCGCCACCTTAGCCGCCACTAATTCGGCCTGCTTCATCCCCATAGCATCAAGCGGAATATCGGAAAGCCCCGTCATGCGCCCCTGGTCGTTTGCGGCAGTCCGGCCGTGACGGATAAGAATAAGCCGCGTGACATCTTCCAAGGAAACTTCAAAGAAGCTTTTCGTTTTAATCTCCTGCATCCGATCTCCATTCATCCGGAAACACCTTTTTTCTGACCATAATAAGCGTCGCTGCCATGCTTGCGCAGGAAATGTTTTTCCAGCAGAGCCTTGTCAATTGCCTTCGTCACTGGGTTGAGCGCCAAGGTATGGTAAGCCATTTTGGCAACTTCTTCGATGACCACCGCATTATGAACCGCTTCCTTGGGATCTTTTCCCCAGGAGAAAGGGCCATGATTGTTGACCAGTACGCCCGGTACGTGGAGAGGATTTTTCCCAGAGAAGGTTTCCACGATAACATTTCCAGTCTGGCCTTCGTAGTCCTCTCGAATCTCTTCAGCAGTCATCTTGCGGGTACAAGGGATATCGCCAAAGAAATAGTCGGCATGTGTGGTGCCGAAAGCAGGGATTGACATCCCTGACTGTGCCCAGACAGTGGCCCAGGACGAATGAGTGTGAACAATCCCGCCGATTTCAGCGAAAGCCCTGTACAGGGCCAGATGTGTGTCTGTATCGGAAGACGGATTTAGGTCTCCTTCCACCTTGTTGCCCGCCAAATCAACCACCACCATCTGATTCACCTGAAGTTCCTCGTAGGATACCCCGCTTGGTTTAATGACCACTAGACCCTTGCCCCGGTCTATACCGCTCACGTTGCCCCAGGTATATGTCACAAGGCCCTTGAGTGGCAACTCAAGATTGGCCTTCCAAACCGCTTCTTTTAGTTCTTCCAGCATATTTTCTCGCTCTCCTTACTTCTGGGCGCTCCAGCCCTCGGCCATCCGGTCGCCAATCCAACGTCGGGCTTCGGCGATAATCGTCCCCGAGTCTGCAGCATCATCATTCCACATTTCCACCATTACCGGCCCCTTATAATCCATGGACGCCAATTTGCGAAAAGCGGCGGCAAAGGGGACTTGCCCTTGGCCAAATGGCACCCGTCGGAACTCTCCCGGTACAGTGTCTTTGACATGAACGGCCACGATGTGCCCCCTGCCGATTTGCAGCTCCTGGTCAATATCCTGCCCCCAGGCGGAAAGGTTGCCGATATCCGGGTAAATCTGCAGCCAGGGAGACTGGAGTAACTGCACCAACGCCATGGCCTTAGTCACCGAATTCATAAATTCATAATCCATTGTCTCCAGCGCCAGCATCACTCCGGCCTGTTCGGCCCAAGACACGCTGCGCCGCAGACCTTCAATAAATAAGTTCTGGGTCTTCTCAGAGCTTTTTTCATAATAAACGTCGTAGCCGGCGACCTGTACAATCCTGATCCCGGTATCAACCGCAAGGCCTATGGCCTTCTCCATGATCTCCAAAGCTCGCCTGCGAGTCTGGTCCGATTCGCTTCCCAGGGGGTATTTCCTGTGTCCGCTTAAACACATCGTTGGGATCGTCACCCCGGTTGCCGCGATCGCCTGTCGAAGATCGGCCCGTTCCTTTTTCGTCCAGTCGAGCCGATTCAAACGATGATCGCTTTCATCAACAGACATTTCCACGAAGTCGTAGCCGGCCTCAGCCGCGGCACCAAGTCTTTCGAGCCAATTCAGGGAAGTTGGCAAGGCCTTCTCATAGATACCTAGCGGGATATTATTTAAAGCTGGCACTATCGTCACCTCATCTGCGAATTCCTAGAAAGGAACTATTCGGTACTCCTCTTCCAAGAAAAGCTGTTTAGTCTATCATCTGCTCCAAAATTTGGCTGATCTCGCCTGCTTCTTTCGCCTGCCGGATTTTGGCGAAGGCCTCGTCATCGGAAAAGACAGTCACCACTTGGCTAATTGCTTCAATATGCGAGTTATCGTCGGACGCAGCCAGAAAAATTAAAATATCCACAGGATCATTGTCCGGATGGCCAAATTCCACCGGCATCTTCAAGGTCAGCAGGCTAAATCCGGTCTGGATTACCCCGTCTTCGGGACGGGAATGCGGCATTGCCAACCCGGGCGCCAGCACATAGTATGGCCCCAGTTCATGGGTGCACTTGATGATTGATTCGATATAGCGGGGCTCAGCCGCGCCCGAGTCTACCAGCAGTTTTCCGCCCAGCCGGACGGCCTCTTCCCAGTTTGCCGCCTCGGCCTGCAAAAGGATTGTGCGCTGATTTAACATGTCGCGTAAATTACTCATTTTTCATTCAACCTTCCCTCTGTCTGCACCCCGAGGAGTTTGGTTCCTGTGCTGAAATGTCGGACGCCAGTTGATTGGCGTCCGATGTCTTTACTTCCTATTTAAGTCCGTTCTCGATAATTTTGGCCTCTATCTCAGATTCTGACAGCAGGTTAATGAGACCGATTACCTTCGTCCGATTGTTTCTGATTGTGAATTGACCGGTCAGAGAAGTTGAACAGAATACCACGTCAAAGTTAGAGGCCATTGTCCTGGCTTCACCCACACTCATATGGTCAATGCTGGCCGAAATACCCAACTTTTTAAAGACCTTCTCAATTTTCATTTTGATAATCTGACTCGATCCCATCCCATTACCACAAGCCGCAACTACCTTAAGCACCAAACCCACCTTCCTCTTGACCACAATTGAAATATTCCTCTTTATTACTGTTACGGTACTGCAACTGAGGAATCAGGAGCATACATGCTATGATGAGAACCACGCCCGGTATTGCCGCGTACTCCATAATTACGCCGAAGAACGGCCAGAGCGTATCCCAGTCGATGTTTCCATGCCAGCCGCCATATGTGTACAGCTGAAAGTACCAAGCAGCAAAGGCGCCGCCCATAACTTGAATGATCCCAGTGAAGTAGGTCATTATTGCCACTGCCCGGGCTCCGCCGTACTTGTTGGCGAATACGGCCACAGTTGCGTTGTCGAAGAACACTGGTACGAATCCTGTAATAATCATAATAGGCGATTTAAAGATCACCAGGCCTGCGATAGCGGTAAACTGGCCGATAGCCCCAAAGAGAAAACCGTAAAGAACGGTATTGGGAGAGGCAAAGCCATATGTCGCCGCACAGTCCACAGCCGGCAGACAACCCGGGAGCACCTTTTCACTAAGACCGCGAAACGACTCGGTCAGTTCGTTGACAAACATCCGTACTCCGCTGATCAGGATAAATAGGTACACGGCGAAGGAAAGTGATTTAGAAATAATATAGGTGGGAAAGGCCAGCGTCGCCGGGAATCCCGCCTTGTCGAGGACTCGCAGGTAAGGCTCGCCGAGCACGGTCATAATTATTCCGAAGAAAACCAGCATCAGTGTGCCAGATGAGATGACGTTGTCATTGAACATTGACAACCATGGTGGCAGATTGATATTTTCCACCGATTTTTCCGGGTCACCAAGTCTGGGAGCTAGTTTGCTTGTCAGCCACACCCAGAGCATCTGCTGGTGGCCGACAGCAAATCCACCGTTGTCAGTCAGTTTCTGTGTAGGCTCTACTGTAAGATTAGAAAATACTGCCCAATAAGTGCCCACCAAAAGACCAATCACTAGAGCCCCAGTAATGGTCCGCAGTTCAGGAATGGCGAAGAAAACCAGCCAAGCGACAGTAGTGGATTGCTGAATCATTACATGGCCGGTAAGAAACAGGGTTCGTATCTTGGTATATCGGCGGAACAGTACTAGCAAAATGTTCCATCCGAATCCGACTATTAAAGCAATCATTGTCCAGGAAAGCGACATCCCAATGGATTTGATAGCCTCGCTGGCGGCGTTGAGACCAAAGTAGGGGTCAATGACAGCAGCATGTAGAGCGAATCGGTCATTTAAACCGGCTAAGATAGGGCGAAAAGTGTTAACAAGACCGGCAGCCCCTACGCCCCAGATCATCATGCCGACGACAGCTTTAATGAACCCACCAAAGCAGTCATAAATTGGCTTCCTGAGCAGTAAGTAGCCGATAAACACCAGTCCGCCGATGAAGAATTCCGGCTTAGTAAGAATATTGTTATAAAAACCTTGAAAAAAAACTGCAATAAACTCATTCGCGAAATCCATTTTCTTCCTCCTCTTTCACTTCTTTTCTTTCCGAACATAAAAGATTTGAGACAAAAGCATTCGTGCAGGATGACCAATACAATGATTCATAAGCCCCTTGACAGATTTTATAAGCTTTGCTTACAATAGAGCTAGCACACATGTTCAATGTTTGGTCATTTACTCGCCTTCAGCATATCAAATGTCTGAATTGGGTGTCAACTGTTACAAGTGCGGGAAATAAACTTGCACAAATGTTCAAGATACTTAGCCAGGCTTCCTTGATATTCAGAAGCAATTTAACTTGTCTGTAGAAGGGATACTCCCATCTCCTGCTCTACCATTGCTCTGGAGGTATTGGATCACATTTTACGAAAAAACTGCAAGAAGAAAGGTGACGATGATGAGTAAAGTTGAACAAATAACCAGAGAATCATGGATCCTGAGTACATTTCCGGAATGGGGAACCTGGCTTAACGAAGAAATTGAGGCCGAAGTAGTGGCCCCAGGCACTTTTGCTATGTGGTGGCTGGGTTGCACCGGAATCTGGGTAAAATCCGAAGGCGCGGCTAACATATGCATCGATTTTTGGTGCGGGAGCGGCAAAAGAACGAAGGAAAAACTGCATATGGATTCCCATCATCAGATGGCCAGAATGAGTGGCGGCAAAAACCTGCAACCCAACCTCCGGGTAACGCCCTTTGTGTTGGACCCCTTTGCCATTAATTCTGTCGATGCTGTGGTTTCCACCCATGATCATAACGATCACATCGACGTCAATGTGGCTGCCGCGGCATTGAAAAATTGCAGCTCAACCGTACCTTTTATCGGTCCGAAGGCGTGTGTCGATCTGTGGATTAGTTGGGGTGTTCCGGAAAGCCGGTGCATTGTAGTCAGACCAGGCGATGTTGTTAAAATCAAAGACACTGAACTAATAGTGCTTGAGTCATTTGACCGGACAGCTTTAATTACAGCCCCCAGCGGTACCGCTTTAAAAGGCAGACTACCCGACAATATGGACGCCAGGGCTGTTAACTATATAGTCAAGACACCTGGTGGAAGCCTATATCACAGTGGGGATTCTCACTATTCTAACTACTATGCCAAACATGGCAATGAATATCGTATCGACGTTGCCCTGGGATCTTTCGGCGAGAATCCCCGCGGCATCACTGACAAAATGACTGCCTCGGACATACTCAGGATGGCTGAGGCACTAAAAACCAGAGTAATAATTCCCTTCCATCATGATATATGGTCCAACTTCCAGGCCGATCCAGCGGAAATCAACGTCTTGTTTGAAATGAAAAAGCATCGGCTCCAATATCAGTTCAAACCTTTTATCTGGCAGGTCGGCGGTAAATTTGTCTATCCTGTCGACAAGGATAAGCGTGAATATCACTACCCCAGAGGATTCGACGATTGTTTTGCAGGGGATATTGATTTGCCCTACCCTTCTTTTCTATAATAATTATTATACGCTCCTATCTTGCCTCTTCTCGCACCATATGGTTCAGCATATAGCCATCACCCAACGGCAGGAGATCTTGAATGAATTGAGGATGATCATGGACGAGCTTGAAATGCTTTCCGAAGTTGCCCGCCTTTATTATGAAAACAATATGACTCAGAGCGAAATTGCCAAACAGATCCATACTTCCCGCTCTACCGTATCAAGGCTGCTAACTGAAGCCCGTGAAAAGAAGGTAGTGGAAATTACAATCCATTATCCATGGGATCGGGCACCTCAGCTAGAGCAGCAAGTTCTTGCCAAATTCGGCATGAAAGATGTCCGGATTTTAGAGACACGGGGATGCCAGAGCGAAGAGACCCTTAGAGGGGTCTCACTGTTGGCGGCCCGCTATATTGATAGTGTAATCAAAGAAGACTCCATCTTGGGGGTATCCTGGGGTAGAGCGGTTCACAATACCGTGGAACTTCTAAAACCCGAGCGGAAAGTCCCCATCAAGGTAGTCCAGCTTTTTGGGGCGGCTATCCCAAATAGCCAAACCGACGGGTTTGATGTGGTCCGACGGGCGGCGACAATTTACGGTGGCGAATGTTTCTATATCCATGCACCGCTATTCGTCGACAACGCCGAGGCGCGGGACGCATTGCTGGAAAACCTCCATATCAAGGAGACCCTGCGGATTGCGGAAAACGCCAATATTGTGGTTACCGGCATTGGCTCTTTGGAACCTGCTCTGTCCCCGAGCCAGACCTGGCTAGGCTATCTCAGCGACGAAGCTATCGCCGATTTGAAGAAAAAAGGTGCTGTCGGACACATATGCGCTCACCATTACGACTTATTTGGCAATGTTCTGCCCATTAAAATACACGAGGGCATTGTGGGCGTGGGCTTGGAACTGCTGAAAAGAGTACCGGTGGTAGTAGGCGTTGCCAGCGGAATTGACAAAGCTCGCGCCATTTTGGGCGCACTTAATGGAAAATTGATCAATACCTTGATCACTGATGACTCCACTGCTGAAAGGGTGCTTGAATTATCTGCTGAATAACGAATTGCCCATCCAAAAATTTGAGCCGTATGCCGGCTTTTTCTATAACTTTTAATCATTGAGCATGTCTGGTCTGTAATGCCTCCCCGAAAATGAGACGGATTCAAACATCCGGGGAGTTCGCCTGAATCTTCCATAGGTAATCCATACCCCAACGCGAGTGGACAACCGCGTTGGGGTATTTTATTTACCCAATGATGACCTCACCGGCCGCCCTTCTTATTGGCCTAAGCCAGCTTTCCTGTCCCATAGGAATGCAGATAATCGCAGCAATACTCGTCACAGCCTGTCAGGGCGTTGATCGGGAAATCAGCGCCCTGATTTTCTCGTCAAGAGGATCGATAAACATGACGTCCATCCGATAAGGGGCTGGGGCTACTGCGACGGCCTGGTTGAGGACTCTGGCTTCTGCAAGTGTAGGATACCTTGCTGAGACCGCTGGTTATATGAAGCCGGGAATCTTATTTTAATTGGACCATATATCATGATGGAAGAGGCTTATAATCATATTTTCCTGGGATTCATCCATCCGGGTATGTCGCCAGAAGATCCTTGGCCCACTCCGATGCTGAGCAATTGTGCAACATTCTTGACGTGTAACGATATTCATTGACAGACAATTTTGTCATTGATATGCTGTGAATGAGCATATGATTTTGTGGTGAACATATGTGCTGATGTTACTGCAAGCAGTGGTGGCAATTGCCGTGAATAACCGTAAAAGGTAAGGACGCATCACTTTCAAAGCATCGTGTACGAATTACTCTGCAAGCTTAGATTTTCGCTATAGTTAAACAATTTCGTCATAAGGGGAGATTGCCATGGCAATGAGTGGACATGAGATTATTCACAAGAATGTGAAGTTTCTTGATCCGGAACGTATTGGTCTTCGCTTCACATCAATGGGTGATAGTGACGTGTTCAGGATTTATCTCCAGCCACCCCGCCACCAGCGACTACCGACAGAATCAGTCAATATGACCAAGAAACCAAGGCCTGCAGCAGGCACGTCCGACGAATGGGGTTGTGTGTGGGATTCCAAACGGGGTGGCGGGGAAATGGGACAGCCGGTTAGCTTTCCTATTGCTGATTGGGAGCAGGACTATGCCAACTATATTGTCCCCGATCCATACGCTCTCGGGCGCTTCGATGGCCTGGACGACGCTCTTCGCGAAGCTGAAAAAAAAAGGAAATGGGTTCAGTTAAACAGCCCCTTCTTCATCTTTGAACGTCTTCATTTTTTACGCGGCTTTGAAAATGCATTGATGGATTTTTACCTCTACCGGGAATACGTTGAAGACCTCATTGATAAATTAGCAAACTACCAGATGGGTATTATCAAGCAGGCGACTAAACTAGGAAAAGGTCAAATTCACTGTTTCGACACTACCGACGACTGGGGGACCCAAACCGCGATGATGATTTCCCCCGATCTATGGCGTGAGATCTTTAAGCCACGGTATAAAAAGCTGTTTGACGCTATCCATGAGGCAGGTATGGTAATCAGGTTCCATTCCGATGGAAAAATCAACTCCATTTTAGATGATCTTGTTGAGCTAGGTGTCGATATTCTCAACGTTCACCAACCAAGACTGCTAGGTATTGCCGAACTCGGCGCGAAATACGCCGGAAAAGTATGTTTCGAGGTTTCAGTTGATATACAGGCAACATTGCCAACTGGAGATAAAACGCTGATTGAAACTGAGGTCAAGGAAATCATCCGCCATCTGGCAACACCGCATGGCGGACTGATCGCGGTCGAGTATCGATACCTGGATGCCATAGGGGCAACCGAAGACAGCCTCCGCTATGCGTACGAATGTTTCAAACGCTTTGCCGCCCTATCTCACAATGGATTATAAAGTAACAATAAGAGAGAATTGAACTGCGTTACTCCAGCTTGACTATTTTAAGGGGGGGGGAATTAACGTGTATCAAGTACTGCAAGTCCTGTTTAATCAAGTTTTCGGACAGCCGTTTTTGCTCATTGGCATAGTTGTGTTCATTGGTTATATGGCCTTAAAATTGCCTTTGGCGAAAGCCTTTAGCGGCGCCCTTAAAGCTTCCGTCGGCGTGATTGTACTTAGTGTGGGTGCGGGTCAATTGATCAGCAATTTTGGGGTTTTGGTCGCCGCACTAAATAAGAGTTTTAACATGACCGGAGTCTTATTGGATACCTACTCGACTATGGCGGCAAGCAACGAAAAGTTGGGTGAATTTGCTTCCTGGTCAGTCTATACTATGCTGTCAGCATTTTTATTCAACCTTATCATGGTAGCGTTAGGCAAATATACAAAAATCCGCGCTGTTTTCTTAACAGGCAACGTTATGATTGTCCAAACCGCAATTGCGACATATATTGTTTATCGTTTCCTTCATCTCAGTATGATTCCAACGGTACTGATAGCCGGTTTTATTATTGCTCTTTACTGGGGTATCTTTTCTACCCTGCTGATCAAACCCACCCAGGAAATTACCGGAGCGCAATTTACAATAAGTCATCAGCAAATGCTTGGTAGCTATGTTGCTACTAAGATTGCCGGCAGGATTGGCAATCCTGCTCAAGACATTGAGAAACTGAAACTTCCAAAGTGGCTCAATGTTTTTCAAGACAATTTGGTTGCTTCAGCTTTGGTCTTCCTTGTTTCTGTAGTTGGCATTATGACCGCTCTGGGGTGGGGAACTGTATCAAAAATGGCGGCTGGCAAGAACGAGATTGTATATGTCATTCAGACCGCCCTTACCTTGGCGGCCAATATATATATTCTGCTAACCGGCGTAAGACTTTTCGTCGGGGAAATCATGATGTCCTTTCAAGGAATATCCAATAGACTTTTACCTGGTGCGATTGTGGGTGTGGACTGCGCGGCTATTTTCGGATTTTCACCGATGGCTGTCATAGCAGGATTCGTATGTGGAGCGATTGGACAAATTTGTGGCATATTAGGTCTGATCATCTTTAAATCTTCAATATTAATCATACCCGGTTTCATCCCGTTGTTTTTTGACAACGCGACTATAGGTGTCTATGCGAACAAAAGAGGAGGGGTGAAAGCGCTGGCAATCCTCTGCTTCTCTTGCGGTCTTATCCAAATCCTCGGTACTTCTGTAGTTGCCAGGCTCATGGATTTAAGGTTTTGGCAGGGAAGCTTTGACTGGGCCACTGTTTGGCTTGTGATCGTGGCAATATTTAGTTTCATCGGACAACTGTTAGGTATAACGCCGGTCTAAGCTAGACTCAAGGATGCGTCTTGGTGCGTCGAAGCCCTATAAAACATTGTTCCATGTTCGCTATGTCATAAATTGAAAAAGGAAAGAGGCCATAGCATGATAAGAATTCTATGCGTTTGCGGTAATGGGATGGGAACAAGTACCATATTGAAAATTACCATAAGAAATATTTGCATGGATCTAGGAATTGACGCTCAAGTTGAATCCTGTTCTGCCGGGGAGGCGACTATATATGTCATGCAAACCGACTTTATTATTACTACACCGGAATGGGCAAGTATGATCATGATACCCCCTCATGTTAAAGTTGCAACAACGCTGAATTTAATCGATAAGGAAACAATTCAAAAAATCATTTTTGACACTTGTCGTGAGCACTTTCCCGATGAACTGACAACCGCGTAGATCTATTTGCATAGAAAGCGGAGGGGGTGAAGTCACGCTTAAGGATCTATTATCACAAAACAATCTCGTTGCCGTTAAAGTCAAAGCAATCGATTGGAGAGATGCAGTGCGAACTGGTGTAAATCTTTTAGCAAACGCCGGTTATACAAAACCTTCTTATGCCGATGCCATCATCGAGGATACTGAAAAACTAGGACCCTACTATGTCATTTGTCCGGGAATTGCCCTTCCGCATTCAAGACCGACTGATAATGTGATGAAAATTGGCATATCGATTATCACATTGGAGACAGCCGTGTTATTTAATCATGAAAATGATCCTGTGGACATCTTGATTACGCTCAGTGCTTTGGACAATTCCTCTCACTATAATATGATGGAGGAAATAGTCGATATTATATCGTCGCCAGACTGGATCGATAAAGTTAGAGATTGTCAAACGAAGCATGAGCTATTGGATTTGTTTCAATAACCGGGCGTGTTTGGGAACATGATTATTGAATATTTTTCTCATGATTACTGAATATTTTTCTAATGAAGGATTAACAGCTCAAGTTATTAATCCGTCATTCATTTTAGGTTCATCGTCTATGATCTCCCCAAATTTCAGACCACACCTCAAACATGCAAGCCACATTGCTTACTTTATAAGCGCATTTCACAGTACAGGGGCGACTTTTCGTACATGAGAGCCAAAAAAGCACTCAGTCATTTCGGAATACTCCCACTAGCGAACTTACAAAACCACCCATTACTGATAGCACTTAACGAAATAACAGAAGAGATGTTAATTTGCTGTAAATTTTAATAACCAGAAAATGACGAAGACCGCCCTTAAAAAGCGATCTTTTTCCCTATTCCAATTCCCATTTCATTCTGTCCAATCGGCAGCCGTAAAATCTAATGTTTTCTCAAATTCTGAAATGTATTTTTTCACTTCATTCTTGTTTCGAGTAAAAATTTGAATTCGATTTGTAATAACAGCATCGGGGAGATTGTGAAGATAGCAATGAAAATCATACCCTCGAATTTTAAGTTCTGGCTTTTGATCCAATTCATGCTTGATTTTAGTTACTATTTGCCGTACGATTGTTTCTTGTTCACGTTGTTCAACGTCTTTTGTGTTTATTAGTATTTTGAAGGATAATACCATTCATTTGTCTCCTAATCTTAAACCGTTTACAACAATAATCATTCTCGATTATATCACGATAAACCTCCACATCTCGAAAAAAGTCATCACGCATCATCGTCTATGACCCGTCCCAATGGCAAGCTGTTCTTTCGGGCAACCGGAGGTTTTCTGCCCTTTTTGTCCTCTATGACAAAAAACGATACTGGTCATTGCTTTATAACCAAGTCTCTAATTATATCTGGTTGCTGACTCTAAAGTTATTTCATCAACTTCCGGCACAAAGGCACAGGCTAACACGGGCTTTCCGTTGACTTTCAATATCCACCTGGCACAACTCCCTAGGTTCTCGGATGCAATTGGCAATTTTCTTGGCGATAGAAACGTCGCTTGTCCCTAAGTTAATGTTATAAGCAATGAGAAATTGCCATGCTCCAACAACAGTCGCTCCAGCTTTCGGGTGCATCCTGGTTGGACCATAGTCCGGACACCGCTCAGGCTTAGCTATTTCTACCTTCAAACCCTCATATTCCCATTTTCTGATATTTGGAAGATTACGATAGGCCGGATTCTTTGCCACCTCCTCATAAAGATACACCGGAATATTCAGTTTTTCCGCAATCTCCTGACCTAGTTCCTCGGCAAGCTGGATACACTCTGCCATGGTAACATCGCTTACAGGTATGAAAGGGATAACATCGGTTTTGAGATAATTGTTCATGCACTGTTACCTCATTGCTGCCGTTCAATGTTTATTCTATTCGTCGTTCTCAACCTATAGAAGAAAATAGCCCCCACAGTCTTCAATGCAATCAGATGACTGTGGGGGTTTTGTACGTATTAAACAACTAGCTCAGCAGTCTTTCAAAGGTTCTTCTTACCTCGCATTTCCGCAATGCCGCCACCAGGCCACCCCTCATTCCGGGCACGCCGTCAATTTCGGTAGCTGACATCCAGCAATGATTCCACCACCTCGTTGGCGATCTCTCCAGTCCATACCTGGAGAAGGCGCAATTTTATCAAATTCCTTGGCGAAATAACCAGAAGGCTGTGTTACGGGTAAGCCCTTATACAAAGGGCCGGAATCGCTGCCTCAAGCAATCGCCTGTATATAGGGGACTAGCATCAGAATGGCTATTACTAATAAACTCAGTAGTAGTTTAGACATGGGTTACTTCCATGGCCCGCGTTCATCGGTCGAGCGCGAACTGCAATTTTATCAATATAACTCCAATGTTAGATTAACCCAAGTAGCGGTGCCACCCACTTGAGCAAGTACAATACTGGCAGCCATATCAAAGTGAAGTCGATATTTGAGAACATAAGGCCTGATCCATAAACTGGCCCCATGAGCGGATAGAGAAAAACGCACCCGAGGTGAGCTAGGAAGCTGGAAACGAAACCTGCAGCCACTGCACCCTTCCATCCACCAAATTTATTGCCAAAAACGCCGATTGCACAACCATCGAAGAACATAATGATCGGACTCGGAAAGACAATAATCGGACTACTGATCACCATCAACAGTATCATCACCAAGATGGCGGCCACAACCGATGAAATAAAACCAAGCATCGCCCCCACCGGTGAGTAAGGATAAATAGCCGGGCTATCCAACGCCGGCACCGCTCCAGGAATAAGTTTATCGGATATCCCTTTAAAAGCCGGTACTATCGAGGCGATGAACATACGAACCCCAGACAGAAGAACCACGATACCCGCTGTGAATTGGAAGCCGCGCAGGACGAGCCAGATAATCCAGTTATCCTTCATACTTAGTTTGGCGATAGCCGGCTGACCGACAGCCAGACCGATCCCAAGGAAGATGATAGACATCAGGATGGTCATTGAGATGGTATTATCGCGAAATATGGCCAGCGCCCTCGGTAGTTCCATTTCCTCAGCATCTTGTTCCTTGTTGCCAACCCACAGGCCGATACGCGAAGCCAAAAACGCTCCAGCCTGCTGATGATGACCCAGCGTCAAATCATCACCCAAAAAGCTCTTGCCAAGCACCCGTGTAATGCCGGGAGTCAATGTCCAATACAAAGCGCACAGGATGGACGACACTACAATCAGCGGTGTGCCGCCCAAACCAAGAACAACAGGGAGGGTCAAATTAAGAAATGTCGCCAGGAACAGCATCATGTGGGCCGTGAGATACACGTTCTTAAAAATCTTCCAGGGCAGCGACATTACCATGAAAAGATGAATGATAAAGCCTGCCAGGAAGGTCATCGTAATGTTGTTGGTCAGTGGCGTGGCCATTGCAATCGCAAAGGCTGCTTCGTTCGCCGGCACCACTCCTTTTACGCCCAAGCTGCTGTTCAAGACAGTCATTATTGGCCCTAATGATCCCAGTAAAGTCCCAGCGCCAATAATAATGATCAGAAGGCCGATAACGGTCTTAATGACGCCATCAACGATTTCTCCCCAGGTTTTCTTCTGCAGCCATAGTCCCACAAAAGCGACGATCGCCAAGAATACAGGCGCTTTATCTAATAACTGAAAGATGATAAAATTTAGAAGATCATTCACCGTTTACCCTCCTTATTTTTTGTATTGGGCCACCACCTGTTCCATGGCTCTGCGAATCTCGTCTTTTTTAAAGAAATTGGTCAGGATCACCGTTTTCTCTAAATGTTCTTTAGGCATGTTTGCCGCAAGTTCCCGCGTGGTAACGTAAATATCGGCACGTTCAGAGTTGACACTGCCAACATCGCAAGTCTCTACCGTCGCCCGCACGCCCATCTCGCGGAGAATATCATCGATATTCATTTTGGCGATAAGACTTGAACCCAAACCCATACCACAGATACAAAGTATTTTCATTGTACCTCCTCCTTTCCCGAACCGTTTACGAAGTTCGCCACCTGCACCTAATCGCATTTTTGCCTTAGGCAGTCCCAGTTGTCATTATCCCCCCCAAGAAATTCAATATTCGCTGTAGCAGACGAAGTGAGATGTGATCAACCGAGGTTAGACCAATAACGATATCACTGAGTCATTGTCGATGTTACCTAACTAGCAGGTTGTTCAGTGTAACTGAGGCTATACCCGTCTTGTCTTTAACGCCCCGTCTTCCGGGCGGGCGCTGGGGAGAGAATTCCAGGCTTCAGTACATTATATGGGTTACGCACAGCATTTATATCATATGTATAAAACGTTTCTCTTCATATCCGTTGTTTTAAAGCAATTCAGTAAGAAGGCGAAGATCACCTAGAAGCCGGCTTAGCTGGCTAATCTATAGTCAAGACATTTACACAGAACTATTTACACTTAATAGAGGCACGCTATTGAAATAATTCCAATAGTTCACGCTTTGTTTGACAATCTCTAACTTTATCGATCCAGTCTGGTGACTCTAATTCTAGGCATACTTAATTTCCGCATATTAATACCGGAATTATCTGTCAATCAATAGTGCTGTACTTGGTAAGATTGCACAAATGAGCAGATCTTTATATATGTTGAGTTTATGCAATTCGATAAACATGATACCAATCACTATTGGGGCAGGATAAAACAAGTCCAATAACATGGTTTATGGCAAAAACAAAAGCCAGGATTGACGCATATTGCGGCTTCCTGGCTTTCCTTCTGGTGTTTATGCAGTTTATATAGGAACAAATTCTGCATAAACCTATCAAAACACTTGTATAATCATTATAAATATGCAAAAGAGCAAGATCGTTTAGGTGCTATAAAATCTCGGTTACCTTAACACCTGACCGCAGTACAAATTCGACTTTTATCAAATTCATTACTTTAACCCGTTCAACGAGCATTCCAAATAACTCCTCGTCCCATTCCCCCACCCCGTCCGTTTCCCGCAGCACTTTGGCTATCTCCCGCACCCTACCAAGTGTCTCTTGCCGCATCATTTCAGCCTGCGTCACCCCCGCTGTCCTGGTCCGTAAGTACTCTATCTCGCCGGTTATCCGGTGATATTCCTCACTATAAATCTCCGCGTCAATCCCCGCCGTCAAATTCAGCTTAACGAGTGCCGCCATCTCCCCACGCAACTCCTCTACTCGGGTGTCAATTGCCCCTATATCCACCTTGCTGGCCTGTTCCCGAAAAACCTTCTCGTGTTCTCCGTCAAGGGTTGGCAACCCACACAAACGCCTCTTGTAGTTCTTCCCCATCCACTGCTTGGATACCGCAACCTTCCGGGCCTTTGTCAATCCGAGTTCGGCATATCCAAACTGCTTTCTTGTATTTCCCTATTCCGGCGGAAGGGTTCACCGCAATCACCGCAAAAGATTTTCCCGGAAAAGGGCTATTTATTTGTATATCGATTCTTATCC
>Ga0316232_1002574_pt1 | contig 18425 bp, 21 predicted proteins | sample TBHtaG_FD_206006 | JGI IMG/M metagenome (GOLD analysis project Ga0316232, IMG submission 206006) | Freshwater microbial communities from Trout Bog Lake, Wisconsin, USA - TBH18025_13 | ecosystem: Environmental > Aquatic > Freshwater > Lake > Hypolimnion/Profundal zone | place: USA: Wisconsin... | reverse complement strand
GCGCCGGACGAAGGCCCGGCCGTTAATGAGTTATCAAGAAGCGGGCCAGTTCTCGGCCAGATTACCAAGGCGTTGAAAATGAAAGAGACTTTGCGATTTTTGGCCTTGGATGACTCAAAAACAGGCAAGGTGCTTTTGCCTGCTTTGAAGGCAAACGAAGCGTTTTGCATAATTTTTAGGCGGCACTGAGATGGGAATGCACAAGGCCGATATCGTCATCAGTGGCGGCGGCATGGTCGGCCTTTCCCTGGGCCTGGCCCTGGCCCAGGGCGGCTTTCGCACCGTGGTGGCTGATGTCACGCCCATGGACGCCCAGCTCGAGGCCAGGTTCGATGGCCGGGTCTCGGCCCTGGCCTATGCCACCATCCGCATGTACCGGGCGCTGGGGGCGTGGGCGGCGATGGAAGCCGATGCCCAGCCCATCCGCGAAATTCTGGTCACCGACGGCGCGCCGGGGCGCGCGGCCTCACCCTTTTCGCTGCATTTTGATTCCGAAGAGGTCGGGGCGCCGCAGCTGGGCGCGATTGTCGAGAACCGCCACATCCGCGCCGCGCTGGCGGCGCGGGCCGCCGCGGAAAAGAATCTCACCCTGATCGCGCCGGCCGCCGTGACCGCCGTGGTGGTAAGCGGCGGCGGCGTCACCGCGACACTGGGCAATGGCGATACCGTGCAGGCGGCGCTGGCGGTGGCGGCAGATGGCCGGGTCTCGCCGCTGCGCGAAGCGGCGGGGATCAAGACCATCGGCTGGTCGTACCCGCAGACCGGCATCGTCGCGACGGTGGAACATGAAAAGCCGCACCATGGCGTCGCCTATGAGCATTTCCTCCCAGCGGGGCCGTTCGCGATTTTGCCCATGACCGGCAATCGCGCCTCGCTGGTGTGGACCGAAGAGAGAGCCAAGGCGCCCGCATTGCTGGCGCTGGACGAGACGCGCTTCAACGAAGAACTGGCGAAACGCTTTGGTGCCCATCTGGGGGCGGTGAAAGTGGCGGGGCCACGCTGGTCCTATCCGCTGTCCTTCCACATCGCCCGCGATTTCGTGAAGCCCCGCTTCGCCCTGGCGGGCGACTGCGCCCATGGCATCCATCCCATCGCCGGTCAGGGCTTGAACCTCGGCCTGAAAGACGCGGCCGCCCTGGCTGAAGTGCTGTTGGACGCGGCGCGGCTGGGCCAGGATATCGGGGCGCTGGACGTGCTGAAGCGTTATGAACGCTGGCGTCGGTTTGATTCCGTCACGCTGGCGGCCAGCACCGATGCGCTGAACTGGCTCTTCTCCAACGACATCGCGCCGCTGCGGGCGATCCGCGACATCGGCATGGGCATCGTCGATTCCATCGGCCCGGCCCGCCGCTTTTTCATGCGCCATGCCGGCGGTGACGTCGGCAAACTGCCGAAGTTGATGAAAGGCGAGGCGGCCTGACCCTTTTTGTCATGCCCGGCCGAGCTTGGCCGGGCATGACAAGCGAACGCTAGCTCCGCCCCGCCCTCAGGATCATCATCGCGCACAGCCCCGCCGCGCCGGCCGCCACCAGAATGGAAAGGCCCATCGGCTCGGCAAGTTCGTCCAGCGTCTTCGCAGCGGAATAAAACACGCCTTGCACCAGCGCCGTCAGGGTGAAGCCGATGCTGCCGCCGATCAGTGCGGCCAGACCGGCGCGCCGTGCCCGCGCGAAGGGCACGAAGAAGGCTGCCGCCGCCAGGATCACCAGCCCCGCCGCCGCCCCGGCCACCAAACCCAACAGGATCAGTTGCAGCGGATTCAATGGCCCATCCTCAATGTATCGTCCGCTTCCAGCGCTGGCTGGCGCGTTCGCGGGCGGTCAGGTTGGAGCGCGGCCCATTTCCCGGATCATTTCCGCGGCCCATCAGGGCGGCGGGCAACTCCTCATAGAAGCGCCGCGCCACCACGCCGATGCGCTGGGCCCGGGCCTCTTCGGCCTCCTCGCGGGTGGCGAAAATCTGCGCCTCGAACAGGTAATGGGTGATCGAGCCGGTCTTGATCTCCTGCACCTCCTCCACCTGCTCGGCGGCGACGTCCAGGGCGTGGCGGATATGGGCGGTGGGATCGCGCTTGTCCTGCTCCTGTTGAACGATGCGCTTCACATTCTCTTCGTCGAAGCGTTTGAAGCGCGGCACGGCATAGCGATAGATCAGCAGTCCGGCCAGGATGAGAGCAGCCATTTCGTAGACGCCAGTCATCTTCTCGTTCCCATCGGCGCTTCCAGCATCCCGCCGCGCGCTCAGGCGCGCGGCGCTCCTCGTCCATGCCCCTTGCCGAGATAATCCTCCGACTGCATTTCGACAAGACGCGAGGCAGTGCGGCGAAAGGCGTCCGAACCGCTGCCGGCCGGATAAAGCCCGTCCGGCGGGGCGGCGGCGGAAGCGACCAGCTTGACCCCTTCATCATACAGCGTGTCGATCAGCAGGGTGAAACGCCGCGCTGCGTTGCGGTCGGCTTCCGCCATCACCGGAATGTGGTCCAGGAAAACCGTATGGAAGTGCCGGGCGATGGCAAGATAATCCGCCGCCCCCAGGGGGCGGGCGCAGAGTTCGTCGAACGAAAAGCGCGCCGCGCCCCGCCCGGAATGGGCGACCGCCAGCGTCCGGCCCAGCACGGTCAGGCTGGTGGGCTTGCCCTGACGCCCCGCCAGCCTTGCCCAGGCCGCATCCATCGCGGCATCGGCGGCAGCCGACAGCGGGGTGAGATAGACCGCCACATCCTGCAGCCCCTGCAGCCGGTAATCGGTGGGGCCGTTCAGCGCCACCACCTCCATCCGCGCCTTGATCTCGTCAATGAAGGGCAGGAAAAGCTGGCGGTTGAGTCCGCCTTCATAGAGCCGCTCCGGCGGGGTGTTGCTGGTCGCCACGATCACCATGTCCGCGGCGAAGAACTGCTCGAACAGCCGCCCCAGGATCATGGCGTCGGCGACATCCGTCACCTGGAATTCGTCAAAACAGAGCAGGCGTGCATCCCGGGCGATGGCACGGGCCACCGGCGCAATGGGATCATCGATGCCGGCCGCTCCACGCAGCTGGTGAATGCGGGCGTGAATCTCGGTCATGAAGGCGTTGAAATGGATGCGCTGTTTTTTCGGCTCCGGCGTCTCCTCGAAGAACATGTCCATCAGCATGGTCTTGCCGCGCCCGACATCGCCCCACAGATACAGCCCCTTCGGCGCGGGCGCCTTGCCGAACAGGGAAAAGCGTTGCGGCTTCAGGGCCCGCGCCAGCGCCTGCAGCTTCGCCGCCGCCGCGCTCTGCGCCGCATCGGGCTTCAAGGCGCCATCCGCCACCGCCATGGCATAGGCGCTGGTCATGCGTGCCCGTCCAGCAGGCGGCGGGCCATCTGCGCATGCAACCGCTCCACCATGCGACCCCGGAAGGCGATCACGCCGCGCCCGCGATTTTCCGGCCTGTCGAATTCCGCCAGCAGCGCCCGGGCGTCTTCGATTTCTTCGGCGGATGGCGCGAAGGCGGCGCGGGCCGCTTCGATCTGTGACGGATGGATCAGCATCTTGCCGTCAAAACCGAAATCGCGGCTCAGGGCGCAGTCGGCGGCAAGGCCGTGTGCATCGGCGATGTCATTGTAAGCGGCGTCCAGCGCCAGGGCGCCGTGCGCCCGCGCCGCCGTCACCAGGGCGGCCATGGCATAATGCAGATTGGCGCGATCCGGCCGATGCCTCCCCGCCATGTCCTTGAGAAGATCGTTCGACCCCAGCAGCAGCGCCGCCGCGCCCGCCGCGATCGCGCGCAGCGCCAGCACCGCCTGCGGCGTTTCGATCATTGCCCAAAGCGGTGTCGCCCCGGCCAGCAGCCGCGCCGCGCCAAGGTCGGCGGCCGCGGTCACTTTGGGCAGCAGGATGGCATCGGCCCCCGCCACCGCCCTGAGGTCGGCGACGCCTTCCTCACTGGTGAGGGGATTGATCCGCACCACCGTGACCCGGCCGTCAAAGGCGCGGGCGCGAACCGCATCCGCGACACGGGCGCGCGCCGCCGTCTTCTCATCCGGCCCCACCGCATCCTCCAGATCGAGGATCACGGCATCGACGGCAAGGGTACGCGCTTTTTCCAGCGCCCGGGCATTGCTGCCTGGAACAAACAGGGCGGCGCGGATGCGGGCCAAGCTTATTCGGCGCCTTCGACCAGCAGGAATTCGCCGTCGCTCACCGATTGGCGGATTTTGCGGGCCTCGGTATATTCCGGAGAATTGTAGCAGGCCAGCGCATCTTCCATCGAGGCGAACTCGATCACGACATTGCGGGCGCGGGCATTGCCTTCCAGCACCTCGGTCTTGCCGCCGCGGGCCAGGAACTTGGCGCCATAGCGCTGATAGGCCGGGCGGCCGGTCTCGACATATTTCTTGTAGACTTCGGGGTCGCGGACATCGACGCGGGCGATCCAATAGGCCTTGGGCATTATGAACTCCTCAACAGCTTGCGTTTAATCAGGGCTTCGGCGATCTGCACGGCGTTGGTCGCCGCGCCCTTGCGAAGATTGTCGGCGACGATCCACAGCGACAGGCCATGCTCCACCGTCGGATCCTTGCGGATGCGGCTGACATAGGTGGCATCTTCGCCGGCGCATTCCAGCGGCGTGGCGTAGCCGCCATCCTCGCGCTTGTCGACCACCAGCACGCCCGGCGCGGCGCGCAGGGCGTTGCGGGCGGCTTCCGCGGTGATCGGCCTCTCGAACTCGATGGTCACCGCTTCGCTGTGGCCGATGAAGACCGGCACGCGCACGCAGGTGGCGGTGAGCTGGATGTCCGGGTCCAGGATCTTCTGCGTCTCCACCGCCATCTTCCATTCCTCCTTGGTCAGGCCGGAATCGAGGAAGACGTCGATATGGGGAATGACGTTGAAGGCAATCTGCTTGGTGAATTCTCCAACCTCGACCGGATCGGCGACGAAGACGGCGCGGGTCTGGCGGAACAGCTCGTCCATTGCATCCTTGCCGGCGCCGGACACCGACTGGTAGGTCGAAACCACCACCCGCTTGATGGTGGCCAGGTCGTGCAGCGGCTTCAACGCCACGACAAGCTGGGCGGTGGAGCAGTTGGGATTGGCGACGATGCCCTTCTTGATCTCCAGCAGGGCGTCAGCATTGACCTCCGGCACCACCAGCGGCACGGCGCGGTCCATGCGCCAGGCGCTGGAATTGTCGATCACGATGCAGCCGGTGGCGGCGATCTTGGGCGCCCATTCCTTGGCGATGTCACTGCCTGCCGACATCAGGCACAAATCGGTGCCCTTGAAGTCGTAATAGTCCAGCGCCTTGACCTTGAGGACGGCGTCGTCGCCGAACGAGACTTCGGTGCCGACCGAGCGGGTCGAGGCCAGCGCCACCACTTCGCTGAAGGGAAACTGCCGTTCCACCAGCACCCGCAGCATTTCGCGCCCAACGTTACCCGTGGCGCCGACGACGGCGACTTTATAAGCCATGATATCCCTTTTTGGGGTCGCGCGGCCGCCGCAAAAGTCTGCAACTCCTGCCGGCCGGCGCTCCCGGTCAAAACCGGGCAGAGCATTACTAAAGCCTGGCGATCAGGGGAAGCGTGGTGTCAGGGCCGCCAGCGCAACCGCAGCATGCTGCCGTTGAAACTGACGCTGGGGGCATAGGGGTTGGCGTCGCGGTCCGGCACCGGATTCAGGGGCAGGCCCCCGTCGCGCACCCCCAGGCTGATAGCCACCTGTTCGGAATAAGTCATGGGATAGGGCGCGGGGGGCGCTTGCGCCGCCGCCGACGACGGCACCACCAGCGGCTTGAGGATATAGCCGCCGCCGCCCAGCGTCCGCTGCTGCGCTGCGGCCGAGACGGTCAGCGCGAGGAGGGCGAAACTTGCTGCAAAAAGGCCGAAGCGGAGCATGGCGATAACCCTGCGGATACCAAGGAAAACGCGGGTGACGCCTTTTTTGTTGCAACAATCCGTAAAGGTTCCGGCGCCGGGGCGCTTGGCGGAAGGCCCTCCCTTGGCCTAATCTGTGGGCCACACTCACATATCCGGGAAGACGAAATGCCCAAGACAAAGAGCCGGGCCGGCGCGCGAATGAGTTCGCTGGCCGCCCTTGCCGCCATGGCCGTGAGTACAGCCGCCCAGGCCGCCCCCAACCGTTGCGCCAGCCCATCGGAAATTTCCGCCGTCCAGGTTTCGGCCGTGCAGCAGGAATTGACCGACGCCGCCCTGGCCTGCGGCCCCGCCGCCGTGGCCAGCTTCAACCGCTTCCAGACCGTCTTCCAGAAAGAGCTGCGCCGCTCGGACGCGCAGCTGCTGTCCATGTTCAAGCGCCTCAACGGCGCGCGCGCCGGCAACGCCGCCTACGATTCCTACAAGACCCGCGCCATCGCCCATGCCGAGCAGCGCCGCACCAAGCCGGGCGCGCATGACAATTTCTGCGCCACCGCCCAGATCGTGTTCGAGGCGGCGCTGGCCCCCGACAAGCCGGTGCTGGAGGATTTCGTCTCCGGCGTTCCGGTCTATGAGCAGAACCCCGTCGATGCCTGCGATATCAAGGTGGCGATGACGCTGCAGGGCGTGCAGTCGGGCGCGGCGATATCTCCCTCGCCGCGACCGCATCTGCCCAGTGACCCGACCGACGACAGCCTGTTTCCGCGCTAGCAGCGCAGCCTTCGAAATGAAAACGGCGCGGTAATCACACCGCGCCGTTTTCATTTGTGCCTGTTGCCCAACGCCGTCTCGGCTTTGCCGCTGGGGTGCGGGGCCAGGTTTCCCGCTCACAAGATAAGGGCGCGCAAAAGAAAAGGGCCGGTCTTGCGACCGGCCCTGATCTTTTCAATCTGGTTGGCTATCAGCCGCCCAGATCGATAACCGCGCGGCGGTTCTTGGGCTCGCGCACGCCCGGACCGGTCGGAACCAGCGGATCGTGGAAGCTCTTGCCTTCGATGGCGATACCGTTCGCACCGATGCCCTGACGGACCATTTCGTCCTTCACGGCCGTGGCACGGCGGATCGACAGCGCCTGGTTGTACTTGTCCGAACCCACCGTGTCGGTGTGGCCGGTGACCATGACGCGCACCGAGCCGAGCGTCTTGGCGGCCGAGACGGCCTCCGTGACGGTGCTCTGCGCTTCCGCCGTGAGGTTCGACTTATCGAAGTCGAAGAACACGATGTACGTCTTCGCCGGGGGCGGCGGAGGCGGCGGCGGCGGCGGCGGCGGCGGCGGGGGAGGCGGCGGCGGGGGGGGCGGCGGCGGCGGGGGAGGCGGCGGCGGCGGCGGCGGCGGGGGCGGCGGCGGGCTCATGAACCAGGTGAGGCCCAGCATGAACGCGTTCTCGTTGAAGTTGCTCACGCGGATCGGGGCCAGGTTCACATAGGCCGAGGCCATGTTCCGGTCAGCCAGCACCGAGCGATACGCATAGCGGAAGCTCAGGTCCAGGTCGTCGGACATGTGGTAGTTGATGGCGGCGATGCCGGTCCAGGCGAAGTTGGATTGCGAACCGCGGAAGAAGTCATAGGTGGTGCCGCCGGTCACGGTGGTGGCGCGGGCATAGGCACTGCCGATGCCAGCGCCGCCGCCCAGCGAGATGCTCCAGCTGTCATCCAGCGGAATGTCGTAGAGCATGTTGAGGGTGGCCATGTGGATCTGCGTGCCAGCGCCGGTGAAGCCGGTGGTGCTGTTATTGCTGATGCCGTGCCAGGAATAGCTCGACTCAACTTCCAGACGCAGGTTGTTGTCGAACTTGTAGCCGGTCTGGAGGGCGACAATGCCGCCGGAGGAGACACCAACGGTGCCGGCGGTGGCCGGTACCACGGTCGACTGATACTTCAGGCTGTCCATCGTGGCGAGGCCGCCCGAAAGGCCCAAATACCAGCCATCAGCGGCCATCGCAGGAGTGGCGAGAGCCGCAGCGGCCACGCCCGCCAAGGCGATCAAACGAAGTTTCATTGTCTACCCTCTTATAAAATCGACGGCACAGATGCCCCCGCCATGCCGAAACCAATGTAGCGCTTATAACGTCGATAAGGCGAAAAGTCTCCATCGCAGATGTTGCTTTGCGGCAGAGCCGGTTTTCCACCGGAGGTTTTATCCCCGGCATGTGACCGACTAGTCACAGAATACGGCAAAAATTCGGTCCCATTTTACCTTTCGTCCAGAAGGGCCGCCGCCCCGGAAAAATTAATCCCTGTCCGGTCATATAGTTAACGGGCAATCTCGGCAAATCGGTGCGGCCATGCTCTAAACAGAGGATGGCTGGCGCCGTCGCGGAATTGATTCGTCTGCTCGACCTCGAAAAGGTCGAGGAGAACATCTTCCGTGGCTTCAATCCGGACGACCGCTCGCTGCGGGTCTTTGGCGGCCAGGTTTTGGCCCAGGCCCTGGTGGCGGCGACCCGGACCGCGCCGCCGGACCGCCTGTGCCACTCCCTGCATGCCTATTTCCTGCGGGCGGGCGATCCCGCCGCCCCGATCCTATATGAGGTCGACCGCTCCCGGGATGGCGGCAGCTTTTCCGTCCGCCGGGTCGTGGCGATCCAGCATGGCGAGCAGATCTTCGTGCTGTCTTCCTCCTTCCAGAAGCCGGAAGGCGGCTTCGAGCATCAGGCAGTGATGCCCCAGGTGCCCCCGCCTGAAAGCCTGGCCGACGGGCTCTCGGAAGGCGACGCCACCCTGCTCAAGGGGTTGTGGCGCTCGCGGCCCTTCGAATTCCGGCCGGTGCTGCCCCGGGGCCTGGGCGACCGCCCGGCGCGCCCGGCGCTGGACCATATCTGGTTTCGGGCTGCGGAGCCGCTGGAAGGCTCGCCGACCCTGCACCAGGCCTTTCTTGCCTTCGCCTCCGACATGTCGCTGCTCGATACCGCGCTACTGCCACATGGCAAGGGCCTCTTCTCGAATGTGCAGGTGGCCAGCCTGGACCATGCCATGTGGTTTCATCGCCCCTTCCGCGCCGACGACTGGCTGCTCTACAGCCAGGACAGCCCGGCGGCCTTCGGCGCGCGGGGATTCTCGCGCGGACTGATCTTCACCCGCGACGGCACGCTGATCGCATCGGTGGCGCAAGAAGGCCTGATCCGTCCGCGCTGAGCCAGGCCCGGCTCAAGGCGGGCAGACGGGCGCCGGTATCTGCCCGACACGCCGCGGCTTGGTGTAGAACTGGTCGGTGAACGTATAGCTGCCCAGCACCACCTGCGAGGTGGGCGAGGCATAGAGATAGGCCACTTCCACCATCAGCACGCTGCCGCCGCTGGACAGCAGCGGCTGGGTGAAGGTCATGGTGGTGTTGTTGGCGCGCGTCGTCGGCGTCAGCGCACCCGACCCGGCCTGCGTGCAGCTCCACGCCACCTTGCCCACCGTCGTGCTGTTGGTGGTGGTGTCGAAGATCACGCTGGTGATGCGGATGGTCGGCTTGGCCGAGGACAAATTCGGGTAATAGGGATAAAGGATGGTGTTGGCGGCGTTGTACACGTTGGTGATATCGGCCGTTGCCGGCGCACTTTCCTGCGCCACCAGGTCGGCCACGGTGCTGGCGATCTGGGCGATGTCGGTGCGGGCGAACAGCGCCAGCGACAATTCACCCATGCCGAACAGCATGGTGATCAGCACCGGCAGGATCAGGGCAAATTCCACCGCCGCCAAGCCATCGGCATCGCGCCGGAAACATCTGAAAATCCGCAGCGGTCCGCGCATCAGCACCCGGCCACCGCCGAAGTGTAGGGCTCGTTGCGAAAGGCCGCCGCACCCGTGAGATAGTTGAAACCGTTGCTGCCCTTGCCCAGCACCGTGTAGAGCAGCGGCGTGACGATGGTGTATTTGTAGAAGGCCCGCACGATCACCACATCGCAGGGGGCGCCGGTGTTGTAGCGGTTCTGGCCGGCCAGCAGGTTGCCATTGGCGTCGGTGGGCGAACTCTGCCCACCGGTGAAGCCGGACGGATAATTCTGCACATCCACCTGCAGGTTGGCGCAATTCAGCAGCGGCTGGATGCCGGTGCAGATTTTCTGTGTAAAGGCGGCCTGGGTGATCGCGCCCTGGGCCTGGCCGGTACGGATCAGGCGGGCGGCGTCCTGGGTGGCGTTCATCAGCGCCGTCTGGCCGAAGAACATGACGCCGCCTTCGATGATTCCCATCAGGAACAGAAAGAAGACCGGCGCCACGAAGGCGAACTCGATCGCCGCCGATCCGTTGCTGTCGCGCAGGCACCGGGAGACGAGAAGCTGCAATATGCGTTTGCCGCTCACGGCGGGGACCTCTTGGCGCCGTCTCTTAAGCCTGGCGCCGCTTTCGCCCAAGAAAATGCCCCGGCGATGTTCAAGGAATACTTAAAAGGCGCCGGCGCAGGAGGCCGGTAAGGTTTTGCTAACCACCGGTAAGGTTCCGCTAACAAGCCCGTGCGAAAGCAACCACTTTTTCAGAGGTTCCGCTCCATATAGCAGACGCAACAGTGCGACCTGGGCGTTTCCGTGCGTTTGACCTCAATGCTCGCTTTCCTGGTACCCAAGGCGCGCGCTTTCCGGCGCGACCGCAAGGCCAATGTCGCCATGATGTTCGGCCTGTCGCTGGTGCCGATCCTGGTGGCGACCGGCGCCGGCATCGATTTCGCCCGCGGCATGATGGTGCATCAGCGCATGTCGGCAGCGCTGGATGCGGCCGCCCTGGCGGTGGGCAATGCCACCTCCAAACCCAGCGCCTGTTCCTCCAGCGGCAACGCCGCCTCCCAGCAGGCGTGCGCCCCGCTGCAGCAGACGGCACAGCAATATTTCGATCAGAATTACGATCACACCAAGGATGCCAGTTACGGCGCGCCCGCCCCTGTCGCCATCTCCATCGCCAATCAGGGGGTCACGCTGTCTTCCAGCCTGGGACTGAAACTGACACTGCTGGGCATCGCCCCGCTCGGTGTCGTCCAGCCCACGGTCAGCGCCAGTTCCACCGTGGTCTGGGGCCAGGCGAAGATCTGGGTTTCGCTGGTTCTCGACAATACCGGCTCCATGACCCAGACCGATTCCAGCGGCACCAGCAAGATCAGTGCCCTGCAGACCGCGTCGCACCAGCTGCTCACCATCTTCCAGAATGCCTCGGCCACGGTGGGCGACGTCCAGGTTTCGGTCGTGCCCTTCGCCAAGCTGGTGAAAATCGGCACGTCCTATGTCAATTCCACCGCGATCGACTGGACCGACTGGCAGGCCGAGCCCAAGAACTACAACGGCGTCTATGACCCGCCCAGCCGCAACACCATCGGTCCCGGCGACGCCTGCCCCTATACGACCAACACGGACGGTTTCGTCTGTGTCAGCAGCCCCGGAAGCTCCAGCACCGCCAGCACGATTCCCTCATCGGGCACTTACAAGGGATATATCTGTCCGGGCGTCATGCAGAAATACAGCGCCTCCTCGGGCCTTGGCGGCCATTACTTCAATGGCTGCTACACCTCCGCCTCGTCCGGCACCACCACCGTCGCAAGCGGAAGTTTCGCCACCTGCAACGGCTACAGCAATTGCAGCTGCACCGGCAGCGGCAGCGGCAGCAGCAAGGTTTGCAAGGCCAATACCTACAACTACACCTGGGTGCCGAATGCCCGCAGCACTTGGACGGGCTGCATCCAGGACCGGGCGCAGAACTTCGATACCAACAACAGCGCCCCCAGCCTGGGCAACGGCAGCCTGTTCTCGGCGGCCAATGATGTGAATTGTCCCATCGCGCCCGTTCTGCCGCTGCCCGCCACCTGGACGACGGCGCAATGGACCACCGTGAGCAACGCGATTGACGCGATGGTGGCGAACGGTTCGACCAACCAGACCATCGGCCTCGCCCATGGCTGGCAGACGCTGACCACCGGGCTGCCCTACAGTGCCGGGACGCTGCCCGCCAACACCCAGCAATTCATCATCCTGGTGTCGGACGGCCTCAACACCCAGGACCGCTGGTATGGCGACGGCTCCAACCAGGCGGCCTCGGTGGACAGCCGCATGGCCCTGGCCTGCACCAATGTCAAAGCGGCGGGCATCACCATCTACACAATATTCGTCGATCTGGGCGGCACCCAGGGCAATTCCACCGTGCTGCAGAATTGCGCCACCGATTCCAGCAAGTATTTTGACCTCACGACCTCCGGTGCGATCATCACGACCTTCAACAGCATCGCCCAGCAGATCACCAACCTGCGTGTCAGCCAATGACCTTGGATGTGGCGCGCGCCATCGGCTGGCAGTTCTTCGTGACCCTCTGGCATGTCTTTCCCTGGCTGGCGGGCATGGGCGTGGTCTTCACCCTGCTGTCGGGCGTGACGCCGTGCAACGCGGGCAAGCCCTGGTGGAAGAAAAGCGGGCTCTCCACCGACATCGCCTACTGGTTCTTCGTGCCGGTCTTCAGCCGCTATCTGTGCATCGCGCTCACCGCGATCGGCACCGCTCTGATTTTCGGCATCACCGACGAACAGAAGATCGCCGATTTCTACCAGCAGGGCCATGGCTGGATCGGCACCCTGCCGCTCTGGGCCCAGGGGCTGCTCTTCCTGGTGGTGACCGATTTCGTCCTCTATTGGAGCCACCGCATCTTCCATGTCGGGGCCTGCTGGAAATACCACGCCGTGCACCATGCGCCGACGCAGCTGGAATGGCTGTCGGCCGCCCGCTTCCATCCGGTCAATCTGCTGTTCGGCACCGTGACGATGGACATCGTCATGCTGCTGGCGGGCGTTTCGCCCGAAGTCTTCATCGTGCTGGGGCCGTTCAACACCATCGTTTCGACCTTTGTCCATGCCAACCTGAACTGGACGCTGGGGCCGCTGAAATATGTATTCGTCAGCCCGGTCTTCCACCGCTGGCACCATGCCGTGGCGCCGCAGGACAAGAATTTCGCCAGCACCTTTCCGGTCTGGGACCTGATGTTCGGCACCTTCCACATGCCGCAAGGCCAGGTGCCGCAGGAATACGGCATCGACGCCACCTCGGCGCCGGTGCCCGAAGGCCTGCTGCCGCAGCTCATCTATCCGCTGAAGGCCTGAGGGCCGGCGACAAGCTCAAATTTCCAGGAAGCGCGAGCCCTGCAGCAAAGCCGCGGGGCGACGATCAGCGCTGACGGAGGGGGCAATTGAATTACGGCGTGGCTGCTTTCTTCGCCGCGTCCTGATGCATGTTGATCTGGTTGCTGGCGGTATCGAAGGAATCCTTGCCGTCGCCGGGCTGCGGCGCCGCTTCGCAGCGGTTGGCGGTGCAGTTGTAGGTGGTGCGCTGGGTGCCGCGCTGCAGGGTGACGGTGGCCTGCTGGCCATTCAGCACATTGACATGGGTGTTGGAGATCATCTCGCCACCCTTGCCCACGGCGATGATGTTGGTCGACCCATAGGATTTGCCCAGGATAAAGGCATGGCGATCGTCGATCATGGTGATGTCGGCGATGGCGGGATTGCCGACATTGACGGTCGAAGGCGCGCGCGGGAAGGAGACGGTCTGCACTTCGTCCAGCGCCACGCTGATATTCTCGGCCCAGGCAGGCAGGGAAAAAGCCGCGGGGAGGGTGACGCCGGCGAAAGCCAGGGCAACGGCGAGGATGCGACGCATGGACCGGTCCTTGAGGACGACGAATTTCCCCGCCACCGTAGGACCGCCGCCGTAAAGGAAGCCTTAAATAAGCCTTTTGATCGATCCCGCATCCGTCGCAACGCGACTCGGCTCCGCGTTCGCACGCCGTCGCAACTCAACCTTCGCGCAGAGTCACTGATGGAACTTCGTGCGGCGGTGCGGCTGGCGTCGGTGCGCGCATTGCCGGCGACATTCGCGGCCATGGTTAACAGATGGCAAATTTTATTGCTCGCATTGCCTGTCAACACACGATTCCGTATCGGCGCGGCACAGTCCGGAAAAGTTCGCAAAGCCGTAATTAGGCGAGCGTTAAGCGCGTCTGCACTAGCTTGGGCCGGTCAACTGGTCGAAGGCATGACCTTGGCCGGGGGCGTAGGGTGTCAAAAAAGTGGAGACCATCATGAACAATCTTTTTGCGCGCTTCGTGCGTGACGAAGCCGGCGCCACCGCCATCGAGTATGGCCTGATCGCCGCTCTTGTTTCCGTCGTCATTATCACCGCGTTAACCACAATTGGCGGTAATCTGAAGACCGACTTCACTTCGGTCGCGACGGCGCTGCGCTGACCGGAGCGTCGCGCGAACCGGGTGGCCGCCTGATCGCCAGGGCGGTCGCTCGCTGTCAGGGCCCGTCATGATCGCACAGTTGCTTGTCCTTGTGGTTCTGCCGGCCTTGCTGCTGGCGGCGGCGCTGTGGGATCTGACCAGCTTCACCATTCCCAACGCGCTTTGCGCGGCGCTGACCGGCCTGTTCCTGGTCTTCGCGCTTGCCGTCCCGCTGGGTCTTTCATCCCTGGGCTGGCATCTGGTGGCGGGCCTTGCCGGGCTGGTGCTGGGTTTCACGCTGTTCGCGCTGGGCTGGATCGGCGGCGGCGATGCCAAGCTGTTCGCCGCCACGGCGCTGTGGCTGGGTTTTTCCGACCTGCTGCCTTACGCCGCCATGGCCTCGCTGTTCGGCGGCGTCCTCACCGTGTCGCTGCTGATGCTGCGCAAGGTGCCGCTGCCCGCAGGCCTCCTGCGCCAGGGCTGGCTGGTTCGGTTGCACGATGCCCGCTCGGGCATCCCGTATGGCGTGGCGCTGGCAGCGGGCGCTTTCGCGATACTGCCCGCGACGCAGATCTTCCGTCTGGCGGCACAAGTCTGAACGCCGCGTAAACGCCGGCGCGGAAGATTTCGGATAATTGGGAAGCGGCTCATTAAACAAATTTTGAAGGGTTGCATGGTGGATTAGCACCAAAGGAGCCGCATTGCATGAACACCAAACGCATCGTCGGTCTTGGCCTGGCGCTGGTCGCCGCCGTTGGCGTCGCGCTTCTGGTTCGCGGCATGATGGGCGGTGGTACTCCGAGAGTCGCCGCATCCATCGCGCCGCCGCAAGTGAAGATGAGTGAAGTGCTGGTCGCCGCGGAAAACCTGCAGCCGGGCCAGAAGCTGGAAGTCGCCAAGCTGCGCTGGGAAAGCTGGCCCACCAAGGCGGTCGATGGCAGCTTCATCACCCATGATGCCGTCGCCAGCATCGAGGACGCGGTCAAGAACACCGTGGTGCGTGCACCCATTCTCGCCAACCAGCCCGTCACCACCAACGCCATCGTCCATGCCGACGCCGCCGGCTTCATGGCGGCGATGCTGCAGCCGGGCATGCGCGCCGTCTCGATCTCCATCAGCGTCGATTCCGGCGCCGGCGGCTTTATCCTGCCCAATGACCGCGTCGATCTGCTGATGACGCAGAAATCGACCGAGAGTCCGCCACGCGTGCGCACGCTCACCATCCTGACGGCGGTGCGCGTGCTGGCGGTGGACCAGGTCTACAAGGAAGAGAAAGACCAGAAGACCGTGCTGGCCAAGAGCGCGACGCTGGAACTGACTCCGGCCCAGGCCGAGCTGGTGACCAAGGCCGTCGCGCTGGGCCAGCTCTCGCTGGCGCTGCGCCCGCTGGCCAGCGCCGACGACGCCGCGCTCGCCGCCAAGGACCAGGCCGGCGCGGACGTGGCCCAGCGCCTGATCGGCCTGTCCGACGGTTTTGGCGAAGGCGGCGGCGAGAAGAAGCCCAACGGCCCCGTGATTATCCGGTATGGCGTCTCGGCCCGTGTCGCCGTCGATGGCAACAGTTCCGACGTCCAGCAGAACATTCGGAAGTATGTCCAATGATGCGCAAAGTCCTTGCCCTGGCCTCTGCCGCGGTCCTGCTGACGCCTTCGCTGGCGGCGGTCGCCGCGCCCGCGCTCGCCAGCGCGACACCGGCCAGCGAAAACACCATCCGCACGATCCGCGTCTCGGCCAAGGGCGGCGGCAACCAGAACATCACCATGGGGCTGAACAAGGCCGTGGTGGTGGAGCTGGACAGCGACGTCAAGGATGTCCTGGTCTCCAGCCCCGATATCGTCGACGCCGTGATCAAGAGCCCGCGCCGCATTTTCCTGCTGGCCGCCAAGACCGGCCAGACCAACGCCTTTTTCCTGGACGATCAGGGCCGCCACCTGCTGTCGCTCGACATCCGTGTCGAACGCGACACCGGTGACCTCGACAGCCTGATGAAGGTGACGATGCCGCGATCCTCGATCAAGGTCACCGCCATGGCCGACAATATCGTGCTGTCGGGCAATGTCTCCAGCGCGATGGAAGCGGGCCGCGCCGCCAGCCTGGCCGCCAGCTTTACCGGCGATCCCAAGAAGGTCATCAACATGCTGTCGGTGGCCGGCGGCGAACAGGTGATGCTGAAGGTCCGCATCGCCGAGATGGACCGTTCCATCGCCAAGCAGTTCGGCGTCAACACCAGCGCCGCCGTCAATGCCGCCGGCATCCCGATGATGCTGGGCAGCAGCAATCCCTTCGGCCTGCTGGGTCACGCCTTGTCCGACGCCTCGGGCGGCCAGCTCGGCTCGATCTGCCCGCAGCAATTCTTCCCCCACACCTCCTCCACCAGCACGGCCACCACCACGACCGGCAATTCCACGGTCAATACCCTGACCAACGGCGTCAACAACACCAATACCGGCTACAACACCAACATCCAGAGCACCAATTCACAGCTGCAGCAGCCCGGAATCGTCACCGGTTCCAGCATCACCGATGTCGCCAGTGTCGTTGGCGGCGTGGTGCAGACGATCACCTCGGCCCTGGCGCCCACCGTCACCAGCACCGTCACCAGCAGCCTGCCCTGCAGCAGCGCCAACAACGCCCAAGGCATCCTGTCGGCGCTGGAGCAGGTCGGCCTGGTTCACATGCTGGCCGAACCCAACATGACGGCGGTGACGGGCGAAACCGCCAAGTTCCGCGCTGGCGGCGAATTTCCGGTTCCCATCTCGCGCGACCGCGACGGCAACATCACCGTCGACTACAAGCAGTTCGGCGTCGGCCTCAGCTTCACCCCGGTGGTGCTGTCGCCCGACCGCATCTCGATCCAGCTCTCCAGCGAAGTCAGCGAACTGTCCACGCAGGGCTCCTATACGCTCGGCGGCAGCACCACCACCAGCAACGGCATCACCACCACCACCGCCGGGCTCACCATCCCGGCGCTGCAGGTGCGTCGCGCCGAAACCACGGTGGAACTGCCGTCCGGCGGCAGCTTCGCCATCGCCGGCCTGATGCAGCATGTGAACAAGCAGGTGATCGACGGCTTTCCGGCCTTGAAGGACATGCCGGTGCTGGGCGCCCTGTTCCGCAGCCGCGACTACCAGAATGACGAAACCGAAATGGTGGTGATCATCAGCGCCTATCTGGTCGAGCCGAACGCACAGTCCGCCTTCGCCGCCCCCACCGACGGCTTCGTGCCGGCCTCCGATCCGGAAACCCTGCTCCTGGGCCGCCTGAACGCGGTCTACAAGGACAAGGACAAGCCGGCCGAGGCCTCGGCTGCCGCCCCCGTCGGCTTCATCGTGCAGTAGGAAGGAATATCATGCTCCCCCAATCCACCCTGCGCTTTCTCGCCGCCGCCGCCCTGGTCATCACCGGCAGTTGCGCCACCACCCCCGACACCACGCCGGGCATGGCGATGCCCGACGGCGCCAGCAACCATCCCATCATGGTCGAGCCGTCCTATCGCGCCCTCAAGCTCGACTGGGCGCCTGCGGGCGGCCTGGCCCCGGCCGAGGAAATCCAGTTCGACGCCTTCGTCAGCGACTACCTGGCGCATGGCAACGGCTCCATCGCCATCAGCGCCCCCGCCAACATGGGGGCGCAGGATGTGGCGCAATGGTTCGCCGCCCGCATCAACGCCATGGGCGTTTCGCGCGAAAAGATCCTGATCGCCGCCCATGACGCCGCGCCCGGCGACCAGCGGGTGGAAGTGAACTACGTCTCCTATCAGGCCCGCACCGACAAGTGCGGCGACTGGTCGGAAAACCTGGCCTTCACCCTGGACAATTCCACTCCGAATAATTTTGGCTGCGCGGTGCAGCAGAACATCGCCGCCATGGTGGCCAATCCGCGCGACCTGCTGGGCCCGCGCGGGATGGGCGATTCCGACGGCGCCCGCCGCGCCGCCGTCATGGGCAATTACGAGCAGGGCAAGATCACCCAGGCCGACAAGCGCAAGACCGACGTCAGCAACGAGCAGTCCGGCTTCGCCTCGTCTGCCGGCGAATAACAAACGGGAATCCCTGGCATGAACAATCGCACAGCGGATGATTTCGGAGCGGCGCCGCATGAGCGGCCGGTGCCCCGCATCTCGATCCACGCCTTCTGCGAATTTCCCGATACCGGCGCCGCCTTGCAGCGCGCCGGCGCCGACCGCCGCCTCAGCAAGGCGCATCTGCAAGTGCAGTTGGGTGGCATCGCCGCCGCCGTCGAACATTATGCCGGTCAGGTCACGCCCAATCTGCTGATCGTGGAAACCCGCCTCACCGGCGAGGAAGCCTTGGGCGAGCTGGATTCGCTGGCCGAAGTCTGCGACCCC
>Ga0316232_1002566_pt1 | contig 18453 bp, 10 predicted proteins | sample TBHtaG_FD_206006 | JGI IMG/M metagenome (GOLD analysis project Ga0316232, IMG submission 206006) | Freshwater microbial communities from Trout Bog Lake, Wisconsin, USA - TBH18025_13 | ecosystem: Environmental > Aquatic > Freshwater > Lake > Hypolimnion/Profundal zone | place: USA: Wisconsin... | reverse complement strand
GCACGCAAAGACAGAGACTTACAACTTTGCTGTGGATCACCGTGAGGGTTAGCCACTTGGGTTACTTAAAACTCTTCCAACCCTTCTTCTTTGCGTGCTTGGCGCCTTTGCGCGAAATTTTCATCGCGTTTTTAGGCTAGGCTAAGTTATCCGCGGTTCAAATGCCGTTCCAAATCATCTTTGTTCCACGCGCACCTGTGCCGTCGCGGAGACGCCTGATTTCGGGTTTCTCAGAACGATGGCGTGGGTTCCGGAAACGAGCACTGCGAACGCCTGCCCCTCCGCTTTCCCGATGGTCAGCGTGGGGCTGCTCCATTCGGCGTCGTCCCCGAGGTTCGAACTGAGGGCGAGCATTTTTCCATGCTCCGGCATCTCGGGGTCCAGCAGGTAGGTGCTCCCGGAGACGGGATTCAGCACCCGCGGCTCAATGCATTCGGGCTGCACGCTGGAGCGCAGGGCGTATCCGGCGGGGAACCGATTGAACGAACCGCGCCACCACTCGGCAAAAACTTCGTCGGCGAGCAGCGCATTGCCGGTCTGGTCGTAGTCCTCGTCGCGGGCGAATTGGGGCGGGTGATCGGCTCGGAAGAGCTCCTGAACGCGGAAGGGAGAATTCGCAATATACATTGCCGAAATCGCGTGGCCTGTTCTGCGGTCGATGGCTCCCGCGACAACTCCCGGCGGTTTGGCATACCAGGTCGGCGCGCGCCGGGCTGCAAGCCGGGTGACAATCTGGTGCATTGCGGTGGCCGCGCCGCTGACGCCGGAAACGCCCTGCATCGGGCGCCCGTTGTGGTTCCCCATCCAGACGCCCACGGTGAACTCCGGGGTGAACGCCAGACACCAGTTGTCCCGGAAATCGGAACTGGTGCCCGTTTTGCAACCGACACGGAACGGAAAGCGCATGGGAGACTCCGAGCCGAAGGCTGGGCTTCGCGCCGCGTTATCGCTGAGGATGTCCGCCAGCAGATAGCAGCTTTCGGGGCTGAAAATGCGGGCTCCGGCGGCGCTGCGATCGTGCGTTGGGATCACGAGACGCCATGGCCGGTATTCGCCCAGGCGCGCAATGCAGGCATAGGCGTTGACGAGGTCGAGCAAACGCACTTCGGCATTGCCGATGGTGAGGCCGAGCCCGTAATGGCCCGCCGGTTGCGTGAGATTGCGGAAACCGAGCCGGTGCAGCGTGTCCAGCAATCGGGGCGCGCCGCCGGTCTGTTGCAGCAGTCTCACCGCGGCGGCGTTGACGGAATTAGCGAGCGCCTCGCGCAACGACAGCGGTCCGTGGAAGACGCGGTCGTAGTTTTCCGGGGTGAAGAAGCCGCCGCTTTCCGGGTAACGCGCGGGCACATCGGCGACGATGTCTCCCGGCGCGGCCCCGCTTTCAAACGCTAGAAGATAGGTGAACGCCTTGAGGGTGGACCCCGGCGACCGCGGCCAAAGCGCCCCGTCGATTTGCCCGCCCTGCGGGGAGTTGAAATCGCTGGACCCGGCAAACGCCAGAATATCCCCGGTGGCGTTGTCGATCGCCACCGCCGCCGCATTGTGAACGTTGCGCGTTTCGAGCGCCGCGACTTCGTTGTGGAGGATTGCTTCGACCTCGCCCTGGAGCGCCGCGTCGATGGTCGTCCTCAACTGGGTGACGCCGCGGTTCATGCGCAACGCCAGCGACACGGCATGCGGCGCGATACGATGTTCCTGAATGGGAGCGAATCGCAGCGGTTCCCGCGCCGCGATCGCCAACTCGCCGTGCCAGCCGGGCCGAAGTTTCTCGCATCGGCCCAGGACGACCAGTTGCCGCCGTTTCGCCGCTTCGGGATGCCGCAGCGGATTCAGCCGCGCCGGCGCCTGCGGGATTCCCGCCAGCATCGCGCATTCGGCCACGGAAAGGTCGGCCAGCGGCTTTTGAAAATAGAACTGCGCCGCAGCTCCGCATCCGAGGTTCGTCGCGCCGTAGTCGAGCCGGTTCAGGTACATCTCCAGGATCCGCTCTTTACTGAAGCGCAGCTCCACTTGCCGCGCGATCAGCATTTCCCAAAGCTTCACCGCCACCGTGCGTTTGGCGGGCGCGCTGGATATTTTCACCAACTGCTGGGTGATGGTCGAGGCACCGGAGACGGGTCGCAGCCGCCGGAGATTCCTCCAGAACGAACGGCAAAGCGCCAAACCGTCGATGCCACCGTGCCGGTAAAAGCGCTTGTCCTCCGCCGCAACCGTGGCCGCAACGAGAGCGGGCGGGATTTGCGAAAGCGCAACCTGCTCGTGGCGGAAGCGCCGGTCGTGCAACAAGCGCGCCAGCACCGTTCCGTTGCGGTCGAAAACGACGCGGCTCTCCGGCATATCGCGGCGCAGCCCCTCTGGAAGCGGCGCCAGCCATGGAAAAACCCAGTAGGATGCGATCGCAAGGGCGGTCGCGAGGCCTGCCGCGAGCGGCAGTTTTCGGAAAGTTAGACGACGCATCGTTCAGAGAGAATCCCCTTGGGGTAAGACATATTCTGTCCGCCTCTGGTGGCAGATGGCCGCGCCAGCGTCTTGGAGTGCGGGCAGTCCTCTGCCGCTTTGTGACGAGGCTTGGTGATGGCTGGCACCCAGTCCAATTCCCGACGCCCTTTTGGCAGGAGTAATGCGTGGAGGGTTCCCTTGTGACCGACAAGCTTCCCGGTGGGCACGGTGACTATTCGGCTTGCGAAAGCGGCAGAGGACTGCCCGCACTCCAAGACGCTGTCGCGACTGCAACGCCCCTCTCGCTTTCACATCAATTATCAATTTCCTTCGCCCCGTTTTCAAAGCGCTCCGATGCCGACAGCCCGTATTTCTCCGGGTTATACATCGCTTCGATGCGCGCGGGCGGGGCCATGACGGCGCCGCGTCCGGTAACCCGCGCCAGGTAGGTCAGCGTATAGCGTCCGCCGGCGATTCCGTCGGAGAAAAACGCCACCCGGTCATCCCGATATTCCACGTGGCTCATCTGCCAGTTCGTCCGCAGCAGTTGTTCGGCGCCGGGCGCCGCCTGGCTGGCGAACTCGGGATTGACCGCTTCCAGGATCGCCGGCAGCGGGTCCTCGACGGCGACGTAGAAACTAAACGCCGGGACATGAACCGAGAGCGTCACCAGAACGACATCGCCGGGCTGCAAGTTCACCGCCGGTTCTCTGCCGCCTTTGGGATTCACCCGCTGATACGCGCGCTGGATGGAGAACCCGCAATCCACTTCGCGGGCGGGCTCGATCTTCGGACGCGAAAGCAGGTGAAGCCGGCAGAAGGCCTGGCCGGTTCCCTGCACCGACGCCAGCAACTCGGGCGCTTCGGTTCCGCCCTTGAGGACAATCCGGAAGCTCTGGAGTTTCCGCTCCGGAGAAAGCGTGAAGCGCTCCGAAACACCCATGCCGCGCAGATTGCACACCAGCGGCGCGCGCCCGTGTTCCTCGGAGTGCGAATAGGCAGCCAGGGCGTTGAGGCTCCAGGCGTTGTTGATCGTCGCCCCCCAGTGGCCTTCGCTCGTCCGGGTGCTGATGAGCGCGTCCGCCAGTTCCGTTGTGCGGTGCGCCAACGGATCCACCATGCACCACGCCATCAACTGCATCGGGACGTCGAGATTGCGCCACAAGAAATGCAGATCGTTCTCTTCGGTCACCACGCTCGCGGGCTGATCGAGCACCTGCCGCGCCTGTTCGTGGGAGCCGCCGCCTTTCACAATCGCCATCGCCAGCAGCGCGCGCGCCGAGAGCGAGAATTTCGCCGCATCCCTCACCATCGTGTCCACATAAGCCGGTTCCGGCTTTCCGCCCAGCGCGAGAATGTACAGGATGCGCGCGCGCGTTTCCGAGGCGCCATGGTAGCCGTCGTCGAAGTGCTGCCGCAGCACGGTTGAAAGGTAGCGCAGAAGTTTCTGGATGGCTTCATCGGGAATCGACGCGCCGTTCTCCCTGGCCAGCAACAGCCCCATCCCTCCGTAAGACGACCCCCAGATGCATACCTCGGTCCCGCCCGGCCAGTAAGCCAGGCCGCCCGAACTCGTCTGCATCGAAAGCAGCCGGTTTGCCCCGCGCTGGATTGCGTCCGCGATTTCGGCGTCGCTGCGTTGCATGGCGGGGATGTAGTCGCGCAGTTCCTTCGCCGCGAACCACGGCGCCATCGAACTGGTCGTCTGTTCCACGCATCCGTAGGGATAGTGCAGCACATGCTCGATGGCGTCCGCCGCTTCGGTCAAAATCGACGGCGTCATTTCCACCGTCAGTTCGCCGCTGCCCGCCAGCAACTCGGGCGAGAGCTTCTTGAGCAAATTAACCTCCGAAGCGTCTGCGTTCAGCCGCTGGTACGCGGATTCCCGGAACAGCGGCAGCGGGAAATAGACCGGGAATTTTGACTGCACCGTATCGGCCAGTTCCGCCTTGTCGGCGTCCGGCACGGGCTGATCCAGAGTCACCTGCACCGCCTTCCAGTTCCACACGGCATCGCCGGTTGCGGTGAATCCGACATTGAACACCATGGCGCGGCTTTCGTTGGTCGCGAGCCGAATCCGCCTGGCCAGGGTGCGGACATTGCCCGAACCGCTGTCGATCGGGCAGCCATCCGAAGTCTGCAGCGAGACCTCGAACAAGCCGGCATAGGGCGAGGTATTGTGAACCAGCGCTTTCACCTGAAGACGGTCGCCCACATGCGCCACACGGGGCGCCGACGGTTGCACCATCAGCGGCTTGTTGACCGTTATTGCCGAAACCGCGTTCCCAAACTGCCGCGCGCCCGCCACCGCCACCGCGAGAATGCGGAAGCGGGTGAGCGAATCGGGCGTCTTGAAGTTGGCCCGGAACGCCCCGTCGGCGCCGGTGCGAATCGTTCCCACCCAGAGCGGGCACGGATTGAAATCGACCCGCAGCTTGTTTGCCGCCGAAGCGCCGCCACCCCCGGCCGTGAAGCCTTTGTTGCTATATTCGATCGCACTCGGATCTTCGGGCAGGAACAGCGGCAGCGTAGTGCCGGTCTCCACCCCAAGCGGCACCGCCGGCAGCATGGTTTCGAGGAAGTCGGGATTTGCATACCCCGCCACTTGCAGAACGCCTTCGTCCTCCACCCATAGCGTCACTTCCGCATTGGACACAGGACGATTGGCCGAGTCGGTGACCGTTCCTTCTGCGAAAGTCTCGGTCCCCGGGCGCACGACCGGCTTTGCAGGCTTCAGGCGGACGTTGAGGCGGTCGAGCCGGTCGGCCACCTTCACCTCGCAATAACCGATCTTGGCGATCGGTTCCTTCACTTCGCGCCGGTTATCCCGCGCGCCTTTGATCAGCGTTACCGAGACGTACACGTTCGGCGCGTCGGCGTCGGTCACGGGAACGGTGATGACAGGCGAGGTCGTGCTGAGTTTCGTCACGAAGGACCGGTGAACCTTGTTGCGCTCCAGCGAGATGAGGGCGTAGCCGTCCACCGGCGTTTGGACGAGAATCCTTGCGGTGTCCCCCGGTTGGTATTGCTTCTTGTCCGGCACCAGTCGGATGCGGGCGTTGTCCTCGTATTCCCAGGCGTAGTCCTTGCTGCCGTAAGCGTCCAGTTTTACGCGTGTCGCCACCGCGGCCCCGGCTTCGTCCTTGCCGCGCACGGTGACGTAATAGCTGCCCGCCTCCGTCGGTACATAGGTCAAAGCCGCCGGCACATCGCCGTTGAGCGCGATGTCCTGCCGGAACACCTCCTTGCGCGACGATGTGCTGTGCGTGGCGGTGTCGCCGTTGGCGGTCTTGGTCACCGTCGTTGTCCAGGTCTCGTGCTCGATGGACACCGTCGCTTGCACCGGATGCGCGTGCGGTTTGCCGTCCTCGTCCACCGCGATAAACGCAAGCGGGATTTCCCCGCCCACCCGAACCAGCGAATCGATGCGGTTGACTCCGATATAGAACTGCGAACACGACGCCTGGTATTCCACGGAGTCGGCCAGCGTCTGCTGGTTGGCATCGGTCACCTCCGCGCGAAACTCGACGCCCACGCGCGAGGGGAATTCGTATTTCGGCAGCGGAAACCGCACCGGCGTCGGATTGTTCGGATCGAGCCGCACGGTGCCGGTCTTGCTGTCGTTCACTCTGGCATCCTCCGATTGGTCTTCATCGTCCCCGCTGTAGCCGCGGAAGCCGAAATAGCGGAACCAGTAATACCGGTCATAGCGCGCGTGATCCCCAAAATAATAGCCGGAGTAGCGTTCCGGATAAAATCCGACGCGGTGCGCGTGCATTTCCCACGAGATCCTGGCGTCGCTCAACGGTTTGCCCATCAGGTAGTTGGCCGAGACGGCGACCTCCGTTTCCTCCGCGACACGCGGGTGATCCGGGGCCTTCACGTGGACCTCGAAGGTGTTCTTTCGAAACTCCTGCACCTGGAAGCTTTCGGTGAAGGAATAGCACTGGCGGTTGTCGTAATCCTCGTTCTCCTCGGATTCCGCGTTCAGGCCCGCGATTTTCGGCGGGCGCGGCAGCTCGACGATGGCGCGGAACTCCCCGACAGTCCCGGCGGGCAGTTCGTAGGTTTCGCTGAACGTGCCGACATCGCTCAGTTTCACGGTGCGCTCGCTCACCACCCGGTTGTCTTCGTCGCGGATGAACACCTTGATTTCGTGCGCCCCGGGGATGCGCAATTCGGTGTCGAGCCGTTCGCGCCAGATGCCTTTGAGATGCATCGTCTCTCCGGGCCGGTAGAGATAGCGATCCGTAAACATCGAGACGGTGTTGCGGAATTGCTGCTGCGCCCGGTTGCTGAAATTGACCGGAAAGCGGTAGCGCGGGATGACCGGCATCTCGTTATCGAAGACGACACAGTATTGATCGCCACCCTTTTGCACCTTCACGGTGACGCCGTCTTTCATCGCCGGCAGATGCGCCACGCCCTGGCTGTCCGTCACCAGCTTCTGGAGTTCCTTCGCGTCCTCGCCCGAAAGCTGGATTTCAGCGCCGCTCACCGGCTCCCCGGTATTACAGGAAAATACATAGAACAACACACCGGCAGGATCCCGCTTCCAGGCAACCCCAAGATCGGTAACCTGCACGAGCGCCTGCACGATCTTGTTGTTCTGTTCCTTGAGCCCGAGATCGTCGCGATGCCACGCCTCGGCAGAGACGAACAGCGCGGCGGGCTTGGAGGCGCCGAGGATCTTCGACCAGTCGAGATGAATCGCGTCGAGCGAATCCATGGTCTCCTTTGCAAACTCTTGCCGCTCGTCATAAACGGTCGTCCCCGAGATCAGTTCAAACGGCAGCGGCCCGGTGCCCCGCAAATGGTTGCCGTCGCGGCGCGTCTCCATGTACTGCCCGTAAGCCTGCCAGGCGCGCACCAAGTCCGTCCCGTTCAACGCCTTCACGCGGACGCGCACCGCTTTCATATTCACCGAATGAACCTCGTATTGCCGCCGGCCCTTGGCGAATTGGGCGCTGTCCGTGCTGGGCAGCGTCAGGGTCGGTTCGCACGGATTGAAGCGGGTTTTGTCCTGATACATCTTTTCCAGCGCCAACCCGTTTTGCGCCTTCAATCCCGCCTTGATGCGCACGGTGTATTCGGCCTTCGGCTGAAAGTCGCCGGAGATTTCCAGATTCGACCACGAAACTCTCACTTTGAACCGCGAAACCGGCGGAAGCACCTCGACGCAAGATTGCGCCTGCGCCACGTCGGGCTCCTTGTCCGCCAGTTCCTGGTCGAAGCCAACAACGATCTTGCGGCCCTCGCCCGGAACGGAAACAGCCGAGGGTTTGCCGGAGCGCACCGCCAGCGGATTGATCGAACCGAGTTGCCGGTCGAATTCTTCCGTCACCGCTCCGCCGCCGGCTTGGGGGCGGAAGCCCGGAAATAGATGCAGCTTCCAGTGCTGGCCCGGCGGGAGCGGTTCGATGGGATTGAGAATTACTTCGTTCTCAACGAGTTCCCAGTCCTCGCGATGCCGGGGTTCAGCGGTGCGAACGCCCGGCAGTTCGAGGAAACGCTCCCGCAACGACTTCACCGCTCTGTAAAAACGCCTGCTTTCCGCGACCGACGCGTGCCAGGCGATCGTCCCGATGCGCTTTCCAGAGTCGTCGATAAAGAAGGCGTGCGGAGCGACTGCGTCGGGCGCAACATCGTCAGTGAACCAGCAATAGACCATCGGTGTGCGGTGGCGCAGATCGCCGCCCCAGAAGCCGGGAGTCTCCACCCGTTCCAGCTTGAACGGCGCGGTCTTGACCGTTCCAAGCTCGCCACCGGAAAGCCCGGTCCGACGCAAGACCGCCGGGACTTTCCCCAGGCTGACCCGGTATTCGGTGCCGGCAAGCGGCGCGGCGGCAAGCCGATACTGCGCGACCCGCGTGGTTTTCCAGAACAAATGCCCCGGAAGCGGCGGCGTGATTTCAAGGAAACCCGGTTCCGCTTCCCGGTTCACCTCGTTCTCTTTGGCAACCGGTTTGGAAAAAGTAAGCTCGATGACCGACTCGGGCTGGAGCACGCCGGAATCGACCGTCAGCCGGGGCAGTTCGGCGGAGTCGGGCTTTGAAGCCACCACGGACGCCGGCGCCATGGCGGATGGCGTTATTTGTGCGCGCGCCCATGGAACGGTCGCATGGGCGAGCAACGCCGCAATCAGTACAAAGTTCAGCGGTGAGAATCCCTTTCCGGAAACATGAGTATTCATAGTTTGTGGAGACCGGCCCAAGGGTGCCGAAACCGTGGAAAAATACAATTCAAAAACCGCGAGAGATGGCGTGCGTATTTCCCGACCCAATCGCTTCGAAAGCGGTGGAGATTCCTTTCCATTACCCACAAGCTTGCAAATCGGGCGCAGAAACGAGACCGGAGCCGAATGGCACTAACTTAAGGAGGCTTTCGGTAGGCACGGGAGCCACGAAGAAGCTGAGGAGCGTCGGATGCAAGTTTCGGGGAGAACGCCCTTAAGTTAACGCCATTCGGACCGGAGCCCTGAACGTTGTTATCCTGAGACATGCAGGCGGCCAAAGCGCGGCGTTGATTGTTGGGCAAGAACCTGCGTCGCGCCAGCTTCCGGGGAGCGCACGCGCCCTCGCGTGTGGCCTTTGGCGCCCTCGCCAAAGGCATCATCGCGGCTGATCGCGTCGGCAGCGCAAAAAAGTTCGCGTCGGCGAGGGCGCCGACGCCAACACGCGAGGGCGCGTGTGCTCCCCGGATTCCCGCTCCCGAACGCCCCGTTTTTCCGGCAGGTTAGGGAGAGCCGTTCAGCGCCAACGGCGCGACCACAATGTAGCCCAGTATCCTGTAACACGATAACTTTCGCATTTCAGGAGTGGCGATGGAGCCGAGTGGGGCTTCCGAAAAGCGCGTCAGCGTCTTGGAGTGCGAGCAGTCCTCTGCCGCTTTCGCAAGCCGGACAGTCCCCAGCCTACGGAAGATTCCCTTTGCCATCAGAGCTTTCCGCAACTCTCCGACAGAGGATGTTGCGCTTGGAGTTGACGCCAGACGTAGCCAGGCGCACTGCCAAAGCGGCAGAGGACTGCCCGCCAACCGAAGCATCGTCCCGTTTTCATCATGGCTCATCGCTTACCGACTCGGGTTTACATTCCTCTCCAGCGTCTCCCGAAGCTCATCGATGCGCACAGGCTTGCTGAGGTAGTCGTCCATTCCGGCGGCGAGACATTCCTGGCAGGCGTCTTCGGAGGCGTGGGCTGTCATGGCGATGATGCATGCCCGCTCTTCGCCCTTGAGCTTCTCCAGTTTGCGAATTTCCCGGGTTGCTTCGTAGCCGTCCATCTCCGGCATCATGCAGTCCATCAGGATGACATCGAACGCGTCTTTCTGCGCCATCTCGACGGCTTCCCGGCCGTTGACGGCGATTTCCACGGAGTGCTTGAACTTGTTGAGCTGGGCGACGGCCACGGCCCGGTTCACCACGCCGTCTTCGGCGAGGAGAATCCGCAACCGGCGCATGTCGGGAGACTGGACCGGAGCCGGCAGCACCGCTTCGGTCGGGCGCGCGGACTTGGCGCCGATCCCCAGCGAAGCCAGGCATTGCGCAAGTTCGGAGAGTCGGATTGGCGCAGGCAGGCAAGAGTCGATCCCGGAGACCAGGGCGGTTGCCGTGTTTACCGGGAGACCGAAGGGCGTCAGCAGGATCAGCCGCAGACCCGCCGCGGTGGAGTCGCTCTTGATGGCTCGCGCACAGGCGATCGCTTCCTCGGGCGGCAGGTTCAAGAGCGCGAACTGGTAGCGCGCCGCAGGATCGCTCGCCCGCATTGCGGCGAGGACCTGGCTCGCGTTGGCCGCGCCGGCAACCTGCACCTTGAATGCGCGCAACTCCTGTTCGATCACATGGCGAATCTCGCTCCGCGGCTCCACCACCAACGCGCGGCGACCCGCCACCTGCGACTCCTGTTTCGCACCGTTTTTCTGCTTCTCCAGGGTGACGGTGAAACGGAACGTCGAACCCGCGTCCGGTTCGCTTTCGACGGAAATCTGGCCGCCCATGGCCTCCACAAGCTGCTTGCAGATGGCAAGGCCGAGCCCGGTGCCGCCGAAGCGCCGCATTGTCGCCTTGTCCGCCTGGCTGAAGGGACGGAAGAGCCGCGCCTGCGCCTCCGCCGTCAGCCCGATGCCGCTGTCGTGGATTTCGAAACAGAGCGTCGTCTGGTCGCCGGTTTCCCCGGGCAGCGACGGTTCGCCGAGCCGCCCCAAAACATCGCCCAGCCGTCCCACGCGCACGGTGACAAATCCGTTCTCGGTAAACTTCACGGCATTGCCCACGAGGTTGGTGACGATCTGGCGCAGCCGGAGCGGATCGCCCCGCAGGTGAGTCGGGACGTCCACGGGCAAAATGCCGGCAAGGTGCAGGCCCTTGGAGTGGGCGGCTTCGGCGGAGAGCCGCAACGTATCGCTGAGCAGTTGTTCCAGGTCGAAGTCGATCTGCTCGAGGGCCAGTTTTTGCGCGTCGATCTTGGAGAAGTCCAGCAGATCGTTAAGCACCGCCAGTAGCGATTCGCCACAAGTGCGCACGGTCGCCGCATAGTCGCGTTGCTGGGTTGACAACGGCGTGCCGAGCAACAGGTCGATCATCCCGATCACGCCGTTCATGGGCGTGCGGATTTCATGGCTCATACTGGCGAAGAACTCCGATTTCGCCTGGATTTCGCCTTCGAGCTTATGGTTGGCGGCGAGCATCGCGGCGTTGCTGGCCACCAGCGCCTGCTGGCTTGTGCGAAGCGCCTTGAACGCCTCGTCGCGCTGCACCCGGCTCCAGCACGCGGCGGAGTGGTACCGGATGCGCGCGCAGAGTTCGAGCTTGTCCGGCAGTTTGACTAGATAATCGTTGGCGCCCGCCGCGAACACGGCCGATTTCGTCTTGGGCTCTTCCTTGGTGGAGAGCACGATGATCGGCGTTTGCGCGGTGGCCGCGTTGGACCGAAACGCATGGAGCAACTCCATGCCGTCCATCTGCGGCATGACCAAGTCCATTAGCACGACCGTAGGTCGCAAGGCGTTGGCCAGGTCGAGAGCTTCGAGCGGATTGTTGCAGTAATGCAGGTCGATATCCGGCGCATCGGCCAGCGCCGCCGTCACCGCGGCGGCCACGAGCGCTTGATCGTCCACCAGCAAGACCAGCGCCGGGAATTCCGGCTCCGGATTTCTGTTTTCAAGAGGATTTTTCATCGTCATTGAGTTCGTCAAGGGTTGCTTCCATCTTTCGGCAGCACTCCGGGCAAAGTCCGTGGCTGAATACCAGTTCGGAGTGTTCGATGAAGTAAGTGTCGATTTGGTGCCAGTAGTTGCTGTCGTCGCGAATGCGCTTGCAGCAACTGCAAATGGGAAGCATTCCGCGCAGTTGCTTGAGTTCCACAAGAGCGGTGCTCAGCTTTTCGTTGGCCATCGAAAGCTCCGTGTTTTTCTTCACCAACTGCTGCTGGCTTTCCCGGAGCGCGCGAAATGCTTCGTCGCGCTGCAGGCGGTTCCAGTATGCCCGGGAATGATAGCGCACGCGGGCGCGAAGTTCGACAGTCTCGGGCAGTTTGACTAGATAATCGTTGGCGCCATTGGCAAACGCCTCGCTTTTCTTGCGGGCGTCTTCCTCGGCGGACAAGACAATGATCGGGGTTTCGCTCGTGGCCGGTTCTTCGCGAAATTCGGTGAGCAAAGCCAGTCCGCTCATCTCGGGCATGACCAGATCCAGCAGGATTACCGTTGGCTTGATCTTGCGGGCCGCCGCGATGGCGGCGCGGGGATCGGCGCAATAATGAAAGTCGATATCGGCTTGCCCCCGCAACGCATAGCGTACGGCGTCGGCGACGAAAGGCTGATCGTCGATCAACATTGCCAGAGCGTGGTAAGACTCAGGCAGATTGAAGTCGGAGGGAGGGACGGCGGTTTTTTTTCGGGTCATAGAGAGGGGGTAAGGAACATGGTATCGCTTGGCGCATTTCCGGGCCACTGGCCCAGCCACAATGTAGCCTAGGGCAACGCCCGAGTATGCTGTAACAGAACACCTTTCGCATTACAGGAGTTGCGATGGAGTCGAGTGGGGCTTCCGATAAACGCGCCAGCGTCTTGGAGTGCGGGCAGTCCTCTGCCGCTTTCGCAAGCCGGACAGTCCCTTGCCCACGGAAGATACCCTTCACCATCAGAGCTTTTCGCATCTCTCCGACAGAGGGGGTTGCGATTGAAATGGACGCCAGACGTGGCCAGGCGCACTGCCAAAGCGGTAGAGGACTACCCGCACTCCAAGGCGCTGGCGCGACTGCTGAGCCCCTCCCGATTTTTCGTGCCCTGCCATCATCTAGCGATCCGAACCTTTCAAGAACCGCAAACCTCTCGTCACCGCGACAATTCATGTGCGCCCCAAGCTTCATTCCCACACCCTCTTTTCCTTATTGCCGCCGCTTCCCTTGCGAAGCCGCTGTTCCAGCGCCAGCGCGATCTTGTCCAGGGGAAGTATCTCGACTGCGGCGTCCAGTTGCGCGGCCGCCTGGGGCATGCCATACACCGCCGATGTCGCCTGGTCTTGCGTGATGGTATGCGCCCCAAGGTCGCGCAATTGCTTGAGCCCTCTGGCGCCGTCGCGTCCCATGCCCGTCAATAGCAACCCAATGATCTCGCCCGTCCAGTTCTTGGCGGCGGATTGAAAGAAAGCGTCCACCGACGGTCGGTAGAAGGTCTCTTTCGGATGCTCCGTGTATTCCAGTTTGCCCGATCTGCCAACGACGAGATGATCTTCCTTCACGGCGAGCAGCACCTTCCCCGGCGACGGTCGGTCGCCGTCGCACGCGCCCACAACCGGCAGCGCCGATTGGCCGTTGAGCCACGCGGTAAGCGAGGGCGCAAACTGCTGGTCGATATGTTGCACGACGACGATGGCCGCTGGAAACGTTTTGGGCAGTTGGCGCAGAATGGCGGCCACGGCGCCCGGTCCTCCCGCGGAGGCGCCGATCGCAACCAGCGGGCAGATGGAGGTTTGGGCGGGCTCGCGCGGTTTCTTGGCGTCCTCGATCAGGCGTTCGAGAATGTCGATCTTTGCCAGCAGCATCGCCGCGCCCTTCTGCGAATCGTCTCCGCGCAGGGTGGGGGTGTCCACGGCATCGAGGGCGCCCAGGCTCATCGCTTCGAATACTTTCCCGGCGCTTTCGCTGACGCTTGCGGTAACAATGACGATGGCGCAGGGGCATCTCCGCATGATCTCGCGCGTGGCTTCCACTCCGTCCATCAGCGGCATGTTCAGGTCCATCAGGACGAGATCGGGGGTGTCCTTCAAACAACGTTCCACCGCTTCCAAGCCGTTCGATGCCCGCCAGACGACTTGGTGCCGCGGGCGCAACGCCAGTGCGCGGCGCATCGCTTCCGCCGCCGTCGATAAATCGTCAACGATTCCGATTTTCATGATTTTCAGCCTCCTCCGCCGGACCGATCAGATCCGCAATTGCATTGAGCAGCGCTTCGTCATGGAAGCTGCCCTTGGTCAAATAGTAGTCCGCTCCCGCTTCCAGACCGCGATTGCGATCCTCGGGACGGTCTTTGTAGGATACGATCATCACCGGCAGCGCGTGCAGGCGCGGGTCTTTCTTGATCAACCGCACCAGGTCGATCCCGTCCATGCGCGGCATGTCGATGTCCGTGAGCACCAGGTCGTAATCTCCGGTGCGCACGGCGTTCCAGCCGTCCATGCCGTCGACCGCCACATCGGCTTCATACCCGCTGTCGGCCAGGAGTTTGCGTTCCAATTCGCGCACGGTCAGCGAATCGTCCACGACCAGGACCCGCTTGTGCCGGACTGCGCTCGCGGAGGTCCCGGCCTTTTGCAAATGCCCAAGGCTTCCGGCTGCGACCAGCGCCTCGATGGAACGCACGATGTCCTCCGTGTCCACAATCAACGCGGGCGAACCGTCGGCCATCAACGCTCCGGCGCCGATGTCCTTGATCTTGCCCAGGCGTGAATCGAGCGGCTGCACGACCATCTGGCGTTCCCCGAGAAAGCGGTCGACGACGACGCCAAAGCGTTTGCCCCGGTCGCCCAGCACCACGACCGGCAATTCGTTGAGCCCCGCCGCCGGCGCTTTTCCAAACACCTGGGCCATCGCGACGATGCCCATCCGGAAGCCCGCATACTCAATATGTTCGCGTCCCTCCAGTGTCTCGATTCGGTCCACGGGCACGCTCAGAGCGCCCTGTATGCGGGTAAGCGGGAATCCGTATGGTTCGCCGGCGACTTCCACCAGCAGCACCCGCATCACCGACAGCGTCAACGGCAGGTGAAGGTCGAAACGCATTCCGCGCCCCTGTTCGGAGGAAACCCGGACCGATCCGCCCACCGACTTTGCCATGGTTTGCACGACATCGAGGCCCACGCCGCGTCCGGAAATCTGCGTTACCTCTTCCTTCATCGTAAACGCAGGCAGAAAGAGGAATTCCAACAGTTCGTCGTGGCTGAGTTTCGCGGCTATTTCCGGCGTTGCCAGCTTTCGGGTCATCACCGCCTGGCGCAGTCGCTCCATATCGACCCCACGACCGTCGTCGGCAACGGTGACCATGAGCGAGCCGGACGCGTGGCGCGCTTCGAGCCGGACGGTCCCCCATTGCGGCTTTCCGGCAGCCACGCGTTCTTGCGGGGACTCCAGGCCGTGGTCGACGGCGTTGCGCAGCAGGTGCGTCAGCGGCGACTCCAGCTTTTCCAACACATCGCGATCCACGTCGGTGGATTGCCCGGCGATTTCGAGGTGAACCTCCTTGCCGAGGCTTCGGCCCAGATCCCGTATCATTCGCGGAAAGCTGTGGGCGCAGTCCGAAAAGGGCCGCATCCGACTGGCCACGGCTTCGGTATGCAGCCGGTGCGAAAGATTGGCGCTGTGGCGGATGTAAGTTTCCAGTTCCGCATGGCGTTCGGTAAGTTCGCGCAGGCACACTTCCGCTTCGAGGCGGGCTTCGGCGAGACGATGCTGGAACTGCTCGCCGAGCGTGCCTTCGGACACGTCCCGGAGCGCTTCGATGGACTTCGCCAGCTTCCATTGCCGCCGTTTCAACCGCAGCAGCGATTGCACGTAGGGCGTCAACCAGCGGGATGCGACCAGCGATTCCCCGGCGAGACCGAGAAGCCGGTTCAGGCTTGCCGCCGTCACCCGCAAAACCCGGTCATCCAATGCGGACTGGCTATCCGCTGTCGAACTCGCGGGCTCCGCGAAATCGGTTTCGAGGGCAGACGGCAGGGACGGCACTCCGTGCCGTCCGTGCGGCGTGAGCGCAATTTCGGCTGGCGGCTCATTGGCGGCGTTCGGACGGCCCGGAGTGCCGTCCCCACCGTCCGAGCACCCGCCCTCAACATTCGGCATCCGGCATTCACCCTTCCGCACTGCCTCGACCTCCGTGATCGTCTCGTCGAGCAAGCGCAGCGTCTCCGCGTCGAGTTCGCCCGGCGAGCTGCGCGCCAGCCGGGAGAAGAAATCGACCGCTTTCAGGAGCCGGTCGATGCTGTCCGGACAGAGTCGGCACTGCCCCTCTTGCGCGGCCACAAAACAGTCTTCCATGGAATGGGCGAGGCGCGCGGCTTCGTCCATGCCGATAATGCGCGCGGCTCCCTTGAGCGAGTGGGCGGCCCGCATGACGTCCTTGAGCTGGGCCTCGTCGGCGGGGTTCGCCTCCAACAACAGCAGGCCCTGGGTGAGGGCTACGCTCTGGCATTCCGCTTCCCGGAGGAAGAGTTCCATCATCGAAGTGTTGCGAAAATCGTCCATGCTCATGCCAGGCTGCGGTTGACCGCGTGGAAGAACAGCTCGCTGTCCAGAACGCCGACGTTGCGTTCCTCCCACGGAAAGATTCCGAGGGTGTAAGTGCGCGCAACCGTCGCCGGCACCGGCTTGAGTTCGTCGGGACGATAGCGCAGCCCCGCCACGACCTCATCGACCGGACACGCGACGCGCCCGGTGTGGTGGGCCGCCACCAACAAGCGGCGGTAGATGGCCCGGCGCGCTGTCCCTGCCGAGTGCCGGGCTTCGGGCGCGGCGTCAAAGCCGAGCAGGTCGGAAAGTGAAAGGCAGACGACCAGCTCGCCCCGAATGTTGACGACGCCCTTGATCGTGCGTCCGTCCCGATGCGGAAGCGTGTGGACGAACCGAATCTCGGTGACCTCATCGATCACAGTCGCGGGCAGCGCCAGCCACTCGGCGCCGATCCGGAAGACGACGATAGGCTTCGTGCCGCTCTGCTTTGGAACGCGCGGTTGCGCGGTTTGCCGGGTGGTCTCTTCCCGGTAACCCGCCGGGATGTCCCGGTTGAGAAGAGCGGCAGCGCCGGCGCCAAACACGGCGCAGTTGCGGCAGTGGATCAGACGCTCAAGTTCGGGGCAGGAGCGGTCTCCCCACAGCCCGATCTTTTTCCAGCAGTCGTGGATGTCGGTGGCGTTCATGAGGTGGAGAGCGAGTGGTTCCTCGCTGTGGATTCCGCGTTCCGCATCCGGCTCTCCAAACGGCTGGCGGCGGCGCGATTGCCGGCGGCGCGTTCGAGCAGGGCCAGATGGGCGAGGGCTTCCAAGTGTCCGGGTTCCAGATAAAGCGCCTTGCGGTAAAACTCGCGCGCGCAATCCCCGTTTCCGGATGCTTCGTGGATCAAGCCGAGCAGGCAGAGGAGATGGGACGACGGGCCGTGGACGCGCAGACAGTCTTCGCCTTTCTCTTTCGCCGCGTCGTAGTTGCCGCGATCGGCGAGGCGCTGGATTTCGCGGAATGCCGCCGCCGGGGTTGGAGCGGACGGCAGGGACGGCACGTCGTCGCTTACAGTCCGGGGAGGGCACGCGCCCTCGCGTGCGGCCTTTGGCGCCCTCGCCAAAGGCATCGTTGCGGGAAAACCGAGCGTTGGCGAAAAGTCCGCGTCGGCGGGGCGTCGACGCCTACATGCGAGGCGCGCGCGCGCCGCGGAATCCCCGCTCGACGTTTTCGCTTCCACCGGGCGTTTCCGAAACGCAAACGTCATCGGTTGCACCGGTTCAAAGCCGCACTGGCTGGCGATGAACGCCTCGGCATGGCCGACGAAGAGCAGTCCCTCAGGCGAAAGCATGGCGCGCAGGCGTCCGATCAACGCTTTCTGGATCTCCGGCGCGAGATAAATAAGCAGGTTGCGGCAGAAGATGACGTCCAGCCCCGTTTCGCCCACGCGAAAGCAGGGATCGACCAGATTGGCATGCTCGAACTGGACCTGGCCGGTGACGAGTTGGCCCAAGCGCCAGCCGGTTCCTGCTTTCTCAAAGTATGTCTGCCGGAATTCCTGATGCGTATCGCGGAAGGAGTTCTGGCTGTAAGCACCTTTGCGGGCGTGAGCGAGCGCGCGCTGGCTGATGTCCACGGCTTCGACGCTGAAGCGGTGCGGCGGCAAGCCCGCGTCGAGCAGCGCCATGACGATGGAGAACGGCTCCTCGCCGGTGGAGCACGGAGCGCTAAGGACCCGCAGCACGCCTTCCGAGTGCGCCGGCAACCATGTATTCGCCGCCCATTGGCCAAGCAGCGCAAAGGGCTTCCAGTCCCGGAAGAACCACGTTTCCGCAACCACAACCTCTTCAATCAACGCCTGCCGCTCGGATTCCCGCTCGATCAGCCTTGTGAAATACTGCTCGTGCTCCTTGACCCGGCAATGCCGCATGCGGGCTTGCACCGCCGTGGCGAGAATTCCGTTGCCCACGGAATGAACGTCGAGGCCGATGGTATCGCGAAGGTGCGTTGCGATGTTGGCGATGACGTTCATCATTTACTGGGCCTTCCGAAAAGGTTCAGATTATTCTGAGCGTCTAAACCGAATAGTTCACAAAGCGTGCGGATGGCGAACTCCGGGGAGCGCACGCGTCTCGCGTGTTGGTCGCGGGGAGCGCGGGCATCCTGCCCGCACGTGTCGGCATCCTGCCGGCGCGAACACACGGCGACCGAAACGCTTGCGACCGTCAAGGGTAAGTCGAACCGGAAACATGACACCCTAGACGAGTCGCTCTCCAGAGGTCGCCGGCAGGATGCCGGCGACTGCGGGCAG
>Ga0316232_1002562_pt1 | contig 18479 bp, 19 predicted proteins | sample TBHtaG_FD_206006 | JGI IMG/M metagenome (GOLD analysis project Ga0316232, IMG submission 206006) | Freshwater microbial communities from Trout Bog Lake, Wisconsin, USA - TBH18025_13 | ecosystem: Environmental > Aquatic > Freshwater > Lake > Hypolimnion/Profundal zone | place: USA: Wisconsin... | reverse complement strand
CCAGCGATGAGTGTTCCATGTGGCTTTAGTGCTCAGAATTTGCCAATTGGAATGCAATTGATTGGAAACTATTTTTCTGAAGCCAAGTTGTTACAGGTAGCTCATCAATATCAGCAAGCCAGTGATTGGCATTTGCGTCAAGCAAGCGAGGTGGCATGATGCAATGGGAAGTGGTTATTGGGTTAGAAACCCACGCACAGCTGCAAACGCAATCCAAAATTTTTAGTGGCGCCAGTACGCGCTTCGGCGCAGGTCCCAATACGCAGGCATGTCCTGTAGATTTGGCATTACCGGGTGTATTGCCGGTGCTCAATCGCCAAGCAGTTGAGCATGCCATTTGTTTTGGTTTGGCCGTTGGCGCAAAAATTTCTCCGGCCAGTATTTTTGCGCGCAAAAACTATTTTTATCCAGATTTACCCAAGGGATATCAAATTAGTCAATTTGAAATTCCGGTAGTAGTCGGTGGACAGCTGGAGATTTTGGTGGGCGATGAGGTTAAGGTGGTTGAGCTTACGCGCGCACACATGGAAGAGGATGCAGGAAAGTCCGTTCATGAGGAGGGCTTTATTGGACCCCATGGCGAAGCGTCCAGCGGAATTGATTTAAATCGCGCCGGCACTCCTTTGCTTGAAATCGTCACCGAGCCGGTGATGCGTAGCGCAGCTGAGGCGGTTGCTTACGCAAAAGCATTGCACGGCCTCGTTGTTTGGTTGGGCGTTTGCGATGGCAATATGCAAGAAGGCTCATTCCGTTGCGATGCCAACGTTTCCGTTCGCCCTAAAGGCCAGCGTGAGTTCGGGACGCGTTGCGAAATCAAGAATCTCAATTCTTTCCGGTTTTTAGAAGAGGCAATTCAGTATGAGGTGCGCCGGCAAATTGAATTAATTGAAGATGGCGGAACGGTTGTGCAAGAAACGCGTTTGTATGATCCTGATCGACAAGAAACCCGCAGCATGCGCAGCAAGGAAGATGCCAATGATTATCGGTATTTCCCTGACCCAGATTTATTGCCCGTAGTCATTGATGATGGCTGGATTTCCGCAGTTCGTCAGACAATGCCTGCGCTTCCCGCTCAATTGCGGGCGCAATGGCAAAGCGAGTTTGGATTAAGCGCGTATGACGCACAATTGCTCACGCAAGACCGTGATACTGCTAAGCTCTTTGAGTCCCTGCTGGCATTGGTTGATAAGTCTTTAGCAAAGGCTGCCGCTAATCTCATTACTGGTGAGTTTGCCTCTGCACTCAATCGTGCAGGAATCAGTATGGCGAATGCACCGTTGCAAGCGCTACACCTTGCGCCATTGTTAAAGCGCATCGCTGATGGCACGATTTCCAACAAAATTGCAAAAGATATTTTTGGCATTCTTTGGGAGGAGGCTTTAGCCGGTAAGGCAGTGAGCACTGTTGATCAAATCATCGATGCAAAAGGCTTAAAACAAATTAGCGATAGTGGTGCATTGGAGGCGATGATCGATCAGGTCTTGGCAGCCAATGAAAAATCTGTCGAGGAATTCCGTTCTGGAAAAGAAAAGGCATTTAATGCGCTGGTAGGTCAAATCATGAAGGCCTCTCAGGGTAAGGCTAATCCAGGGCAGGTAAATGAATTGCTTCGTAAGAAGCTAGGCTAGCAAGCATGAATGTGATGCAGAAAGAGAACATGAGCGCAATAGATCCTAAGCAGGCAGAACAAGAGGAGTTGGTGGCGGAGTGGTTGCGAGCGACCCCAGGCTTCTTTGATCGCTATGCAGATTTATTTAACGAAATTCGCATTAAACATCCGCATGAAGATCGTGCTATTTCGCTGCAAGAGCGGCAGATGACAGTTTTGCGCACTCAAAACCAAGAGCTCAACCGTCGTTTAAGTGAGATGCTGCACTTTGGAAGTCGTAATGATAAAACTCAGCAGAGCTTGGTAGCGTGGTTGCTTCAGTTAATGCGCGCAAATCATCAAGAGGATGTGTACGCGGCGGTGACTATTGGATTGGCGAATGTCTTTGAAGTAGAGTCAGCTCAAATTTTGGCGCCAAATGCCGCATTCAGCCCGTGGGTTGATACCCCTCTGTGTGGTTCTGCCAAAGAGTTGGCGGCTGCTAGCGTGGATTTATTGGCAACGCAAATAGCCATTGATCCCAGCTGGCAAAGTTTGGTGGCAATTGGTTTGCCGTTGGGTAAGGGGGCTAGTCAAGCGCCTCCGCCGGCTGTCCTATTATTGGCCAGCAAAGATGCCACGCGTTTTACGGCAGATATGGGCGCGTTTTACCTTCGTCAAATTGCAGAGTTGACAGCCGCTGCGCTGGATCGCATCCAGGCTTATGACAGACCCGGTACAGACTGAGTTGCATTTACTCCTGCAAGAATATTTGCAGGAGCTGCATGTATTGCGGCAACTGTCCGCTCATACGCTAAAAGCCTACCGCATGGATTTGCTTGAGCTCCAGCATTTTGCTGTTGAAGATGGTGTGGATTTATTGGCAGTCAGCAATGCGCACATTCGTCGTTGGGCGGGGAGATGGCATGCAAAAGGTAAATCCTCCCGAAGTATTGCGCGCGGATTGTCAGCTTGGCGTGGTTGGTATCACTGGTTGACTGAAAGGGATGCTCGGCGGCGCGCAGGAGAGGGGCGCGTTACTGATCATTTGATTGCCAACCCTGTTGACGATGTCAAGGCCCCCAAGCGCTTGAAGCCATTACCAAAAGCATTGTCGGTAGAGCAGGCGCTCTCATTGGTTCATCGGGCCCTCAAAGAGGCGCTTGAAAATCCGGGGATAGATTCGGTGCGAGATGCCGCCATGATTGAGTTGCTGTATTCGTCTGGGCTGCGCTTATCAGAATTACTCGGAATTGATGTGATGCAAAGCAAGGACCGCCACCAGGAGTCGGCTGGGTGGCTTGACTGGGATGCCGCCGAGGTGACGGTTCTGGGTAAGGGTGGTAAGCGCCGTTCAGTGCCTGTAGGCGCCCCGGCAATGGATTCTTTATGTAAGTGGCGGGAGTATCGCCAGGGCTTGGAAAATGCCCAGCAATCTGCTGCTTTATTTGTTTCTGCCAAAGGGGTGCGTTTATCGCCGCGCACGGTGCAGGCCCGCCTGCGTGCCTTAGCGCTGCGGGCTGGATTGCCAACCCACGTACACCCCCATATGATGAGACATAGCTTTGCTAGCCATGTTTTGCAGTCATCACAGGACCTGCGAGCCGTCCAAGAGATGCTAGGGCATGCAAGCATTGCTAGCACCCAAATCTACACTTCCCTAGACTTTCAGCATTTGGCTCAGGCATATGACAAGGCACATCCGCGTGCAAAGGCTGGCAAGGCTTGAGGAACTCGGTAAGATAGGGGGTTCTCGGTTTGGGAAACGGTAACACTAGATTTTGATTGGATCGATCATGGCATTAATTCCAGTAACAATTTTGACGGGCTTTTTGGGTAGCGGCAAAACCACCTTGCTCAAACACATCCTCACCGAACAGCATGGAAAAAAAATCGCGGTGATCGAAAATGAGTTTGGAGAAGAGAATATCGACAACGATATCTTGGTCCAAGACAATCAAGAAAATATTGTGCAGATGAGTAATGGCTGTATTTGCTGCACGATTCGCGGCGATCTGGTGGAGGCTCTCAATGCGCTTTGGGAGCAGAGAAAAGAGAAAAAGATTCATTTTGAGCGCGTGGTGATTGAAACCACCGGGGTCGCCAATCCCGGCCCCGTCGCTCAAACATTCTTCATGGATGACGACGTGGCAAACCACTATGTCCTTGATGCTGTGGTTACCTTGGTGGATGCTAAGCATGGGCAGAAGCAGTTAGATGAACATGAAGAAGCGCAGCGTCAAGTGGGCTTTGCGGATCAAATCTTTATTACCAAAACCGATCTCGTGAGTCCTGCCGATGTGAATGCGTTACGCAATCGTTTGATGCACATGAATCCACGTGCCCCCATTCAGGGGATTGCTAAGGGTGTAGTCCCCCTTGATGCGGTGCTCGATTTAAAAGGATTTAATCTCAATGCGAAGTTAGATATTGATCCGCATTTTTTGGAGACAGACGATCATGATCACAGCGCTTGTGGACATGATCATAGCCATGACCACCATGATCACAGTCAGTGTGGGCACGACCATTCGCATGATCATCATGGGCATGCTGGCCATACAGACCGGATTCAATCCTTCGTTTTTCGTAGTGATAAACCCTTTGATCATAAAAAGTTAGAGGATTTTTTAGGGGGCATTTTGGATGTATTTGGCGAGAAAATGCTCCGCTATAAGGGCGTTCTCTATGTCAAGGGAAGCAACCGAAAGGTCGTTTTTCAGGGGGTACATCAGATGATGGGTAGTGATTTGGCCGGTCCTTGGGGTGCGGAGCCCAAACAAACCCGGATGGTATTTATTGGCATTGATTTACCTAAAGACACCCTATTGGCAGGCCTGGAGGGGTGTTTGGCCTAGTGAAAAGCGAGTACAATCCGCCGCCACGGTCAATATTGGTAAAAGGTCGTAAAACTTTGGCAGAATGAGGCAATAATGCTTCAAATCCATGGAAAGAATGAAATGACGGTTAAAACAGCAGCAAAATCGACAGCCGCTACAAAAGCAAGTAGCAAAGCGCCCAAAGGCGCACCTTTAACTGAAGCTGAATTGCTCAAAATGTCCGACAAGGACTATATGAACGCTGCGCAATTAGATTTTTTCCGTCAGAAGTTATTGGGTTTAAAAGATGACATTCTGAAGAATGCTTCTGAGACAACTGAGCATCTTCGTGAAAATATTTTGGTTCCCGATCCCGCTGACCGAGCCACGATTGAAGAAGAGCATGCTTTGGAGTTGCGTACGCGTGATCGTGAACGCAAGTTACTTAAAAAAGTAGAGCAAGCGTTGGCTCGCATTGAGTCTGGCGATTATGGTTGGTGCGAAGAAACTGGCGAGCCTATTGGTTTGAATCGCCTGATTGCAAGACCGACTGCCAATTTATCTCTTGAGGCTCAAGAGCGTCGTGAATTGCGTCAGAAATTATTTGGCGATTAATCCTTAAAGCAATGAGCAAGCATTTACCTTCCCTTTCAGATATCCCGCCCTTGTTAAAGGCGGAAATTTTGGCTGAGGCACTGCCTTACATTCGTCAATATCATGGCAAAACTATCGTCATTAAATACGGTGGAAATGCGATGGTCGAAGAGCGCTTGAAAGAAAGCTTTGCACGCGATGTCATTTTGCTCAAATTAGTAGGCATGAACCCCGTGGTGGTGCATGGGGGTGGACCTCAAATTGATGAGGCGCTGAAAAAGATTGGCAAGACAGGCACATTCATTCAAGGAATGCGCATCACCGATGATGAAACCATGGAAGTAGTGGAGTGGGTTCTGGGTGGTGAGGTGCAGCAAGATATTGTGATGCTGATTAATCATTTTGGCGGTCAAGCAGTTGGTTTGACAGGCAAGGATGGTGGCTTGATTCATGCTCGAAAAATGTTGATTCCGGATGAAAAAAATCCCGGCAAGAAAATTGACATTGGCTTTGTTGGTGAAATTGAAGCGATTAACCCCGCTGTTGTGAAAGCTTTGCAAGATGACGCCTTTATTCCAGTGATTTCGCCTATTGGATTTAGCGAAGAAGGTCAGGCTTACAACATCAATGCTGATTTAGTGGCCGGCAAAATGGCCGAGATTTTGCACGCAGAAAAATTAGTCATGATGACCAATATTCCCGGGGTCATGGATAAGAGTGGAACCCTCTTGACCGATTTGACTGCTCGCGAAATTGATGAGCTCTTTGCGGATGGCACTATCTCAGGGGGTATGTTGCCAAAGATTTCCTCTGCCTTAGATGCGGCCAAAAGCGGGGTGAATTCAGTGCATATTATTGATGGTCGCATTGAACACTCTTTGCTGTTAGAAATTCTGACAGAGCAGGCTTTTGGAACGATGATTCGTTCTCGATAAGTATTGAATAAGCGAAATGACCATGCGTGAATCTTTAGAGCCAGCATCAGACGTTGATCACAGCGCAGCTGACGCTGGCAAGACGCGCAAGCGACCCCGTCCAGGAGAGCGCCGCTTGCAGATCTTGCAGGTGCTTGCTGAAATGTTGCAAAACCCCAAAGGGGAGCGCATTACAACGGCAGCGCTGGCTGCAAAGATTCAGGTATCAGAAGCGGCGCTATATCGACATTTTGCAAGTAAGGCTCAAATGTTTGAGGGTCTTATTTCCTTTATTGAGCAAACGGTATTTGGCTTGATTAATCAAATTAATCAAAAGGAAGAGTCTGGTCTTGCGCAAGCACGCGGTATCTTACAGATGTTGCTATTTTTTGCTGAAAAGAATCCCGGCATGACCCGCGTCCTCTTAGGCGATGCCTTGTTGCAAGAAGATGATCGACTCCAAGAACGCATTACTCAAGTGCTTGATCGAGTGGAGGCATCTCTAAAGCAAGCTTTGAGAATTGCCCAAACGCAAGGCGGAGTGTGGGGAGGCGTGAGTCAAGATGAGGTAAGCATTCGTGCTGCCATGTTGATGAGTTTTGTGCTCGGGCGCTGGCACCGTTTTGCTCGCAGCGGTTTCAAAAAATTGCCAACGGAAGCCTCTGACATTAGTCTTCGCATTCTTCTTTCAGAATGAGTGAGTTAAACCTCTCTAGAAATACGATCCATTTTGCCGAGCCTTTGCCTTTGCAAAGTGGCGCTATTTTGTCTAGTTACGACTTGGTCATTGAAACATATGGCAAGTTAAATGCTGATAAAAGCAATGCGGTATTAATTTGTCATGCCTTAAATGCGTCGCACCATGTTGCTGGACCCAACCCTGATAATGCCAACGATATCGGCTGGTGGGACAACATGATTGGGCCAGGGAAACCGGTTGATACCAATTACTTTTATGTGATTGGCGTGAATAATTTAGGTTCGTGCTTTGGTTCTACGGGGCCAATGAGTCTGAATCCGGCCAGTGGGAAGCCATATGGCGCCGATTTTCCGGTGGTGACTGTAGAGGATTGGGTCAATACTCAGGCGCGTTTGGCAGATAAGTTGGGCATTCGGCGCTTTGCTGCGGTAATGGGCGGTAGTTTGGGTGGGATGCAAGCGCTGGCCTGGGCAATTCAATACCCTAAACGCTTGGCGCATTGTGTAGTCATTGCGTCGACCCCTAAATTGAGTGCTCAAAATATTGCTTTTAATGAAGTTGCTCGCAATGCCATTCTTTCGGATCCTGATTTTCATGGCGGCAATTATTACGAATATGGAGTGGTGCCAAAGCGCGGCTTGCGTTTAGCGCGCATGGTCGGTCATATCACGTATTTATCAGATGATGATATGGCTGAAAAGTTTGGGCGAGAGTTACAGCGCCCGAATGGCGAGCCAGATGATTACCGCTTTAGTTTTGATGTGGAGTTTGAGGTCGAGAGTTATTTGCGGCATCAGGGCGATAAATTTTCTACGTACTTTGATGCTAATACCTACCTCTTAATTACCCGCGCCTTGGATTACTTTGACCCATCTCGGCGATATGCGGGGAGCTTGAATCGTGCCCTGGCAGATGTTCAGGCTAAATTCTTGGTTGTGAGTTTTTCAACCGATTGGCGTTTCCCGCCCAATCGTAGTCGTGAAATCGTGGAATCTTTGCTGAGCAATAAGAGTGAGGTGAGTTATGCCGAAATCGATGCACCTCATGGGCACGATGCGTTCTTGCTAGACGACTCCAGATATCATCAATTAATTCGTGCGTATTTTCAGCAAATGCATGAGGGTCAACAATGAAGCGCGCTGATTTTGCCGCCATCGCTAATTGGATTGCACCAAATACCCAAGTGCTTGATTTGGGTTGTGGCGATGGTAGTTTTTTGCAGTACTTGCAGCAGCAAAAACCGGTTCACGCTTATGGCGTAGAAATTGACGATGCTCGTGTGCTTTCTTGCGTGCAAAAAGGCTTGAATGTGATTCAGCAAAACCTCGAAGGCGGCTTAGCGCTATTTGAGGATGAGAGTTTTGACACGGTAGTACTCTCTCAAACATTGCAAACCATTCATCAAACGGAAAAAATTCTGCGTGAGGTTGTGCGCGTTGGTAAAGAGTCCATTATTTCTTTTCCCAATTTTGGACATTGGTCACATCGCTTGGCGGTGGGGTTTGGCCATATGCCGGTATCTAAGAGCTTGCCATATCAGTGGTACAACACTCCCAATGTGCGGGTATTAACTGTTGCGGATTTTGAGAGACTCGCCTCTAGTTTGGGTTTGAGTGTGATTGATCAATGCATCTTGCATGAGGGCAGAGTGGTAACGTTGCTACCAAATCTTTTTGGTAGCCTTGCTTTATTCCGTATTCGGCGCGCGTAATTTGGTTGGGGTAGTTCGACCATTACGAATCCATTGCTAAAAAATTCTTTGACTACCTCCTCTCTACTTCCTAAAGCACCTAGTAATGCCAAGGCTTTTATTGCTTGTGCCTTTTTGGGGTTTACAAGTGGACTACCTTTATTCATCCTCTATAACTTATTGTCGGCCTGGCTCAAATCTGAAGGTGTGGATTTAAAGGCGATTGGATTATTTGCGTTAGTAGGGTTTCCTTACACCTGGAAATTTTTGTGGTCACCATTTTTGGATCGCTATCCATTGCCATTTTTAGGGCGACGCCGTGGTTGGATGCTATTGACCCAAGTGGTTACGATGTTGGCGGTGATGGCGATGGGCTTTTTTAATCCCGTTACCGACATTTGGATGGTCGTGGGCTTGGCTGCTGTAGTCGCATTTTTTTCTGCTAGTCAAGATATTGTGGTGGATGCCTATCGTCGCGAGTGGCTAACGGATGCTCAGCTGGGATCGGGTACGGCGGTATTTGTGAATGCTTATAAATTATCAACGCTCGTACCGGGATCGCTGTCATTGATTTTGTCTGACTTCATACCTTGGTCAACCGTGTTTTTGATTACGGGCGCATTTATTTTGATTGGGGTGCTAACCACCTTGATGCTTCCAGAGCCGGCTTTGCGTGGCAAACCCCCACAAAGTTTGCGTGCTGCCGTGATTGAGCCATTTGAGGAGTTTGTCACCCGTCGGGGCTGGCGGTATGCGCTGTTGATCCTGGCGTTTATCTTTTTGTACAAATTGGGTGATTCCATGGCAACCGCTTTGGCTACACCTTTTTACATGGATCTTGGCTTTACCCGTACCCAAATTGGCTTGGTTGCAAAAAATGCAGGCCTCTGGGCAAGCCTAGGCGGTGGATTGTTGGGCGCCTATTGGCTGCAGAAGATAACGATTGCTAGGGGTTTGTGGATATTTGGTGTATTACAGGCGGCTGCCATTTTGGGTTTCGCCGTATTGGCCAAGGTTGGTCTAAGCCCCTGGGTTTTAGCTTGGGTGATTGGTTTTGAGGCTTTTGCCGTGGGATTAGGAACGGCTGCATTTACAGCGTACATTGCTCAAACAACAGATCCTCGCTATACAGCCACTCAATTTGCATTGTTTACCAGCCTAGCTGCAGTGCCACGGACTTTTATCAATGCAATGACCGGCTACATTGTTGAGGCCATGGGCTGGTTTAATTTCTTTATCTTGTGTTTTGTATTGGCTTTGCCAGGCATGTTGTTATTAATGAAGGTTGCTCCCTGGCATCATGCTGCGGAGCTCGACTCGAAGCAGTCTGACTAAAGAGCCCAGTCATAATCCATGATTAAAGGGGCGTGGTCGGAGAAGCGCTCATCCTTATAGACCGATGCTGTTATAGCGCTTGCAGCAATGCCTGGGGTGGCAATCTGATAGTCAATACGCCAGCCAACATTTTTTGCATAGGCTTGTCCGCGATTGCTCCACCAGGTATAGCATGTCTCGCCAGCATTGGGTTCCAGCGTTCGATAGACATCCACATAGCCCACTTGATCAAATAGATTGGTAAGCCAGGCGCGCTCTTCAGGCAGAAAACCAGAATTTTTAATATTACCCTTCCAGTTCTTAAGATCAATTTCATGGTGGGCGATATTCACGTCGCCGCATAGAACTATCTCTCGGCCGGATTTCTTCAGGTGAACCAGGTGGGGTAAGAATGCTTCTAAATATCGAAATTTGGCTTCCTGCCGTTCTGGCGAGCTGGAGCCAGAGGGCATGTACACCGACAAAACGGAGAGATTTTTAAAGCGCGCTTCGACATAGCGCCCCTCTGCATCAAACTCTTCGTTACCAAAGCCATATAAAACATCATCAGGCTGATGGGGGGTGTAAATTCCGCAGCCACTGTAACCTTTCTTTTGGGCGTGATGAAAGAAGCCATGCAGGCCATCAGGGTTCAGAACGGCATCCTCCAGGTCATCTCGCTGGGCCTTTAATTCTTGAAGGCAAACAAAGTCTGCCCCTTGTTTGGTGACCCATGGCAAGAAGCCTTTTTTGACCGCTGAGCGGATCCCGTTGAGATTGGCGGAAATGATGCGTAACATGTAGGCCTATGAGCTCAGAAAATTCAAATTCAGTTAACTTTATTCGTTTCGCCCTTGAGGCAAAAGTATTGTCGTTTGGGGAGTTTAAAACCAAAGCGGGAAGACTTTCTCCTTATTTTTTTAATGCCGGGGAATTTAATGATGGCGCTCGGCTTTGTGCTTTGGGGCGCTATTATGCAAAAGCCTTAGAGGGGTCGCAAATTGCCTACGACATGCTTTATGGCCCCGCTTACAAAGGCATTACTTTGGCCGCCGCTACTGCCATTGCATTGGCAGAGTCAGGACGCAATGTGCCTTATGCCTATAACCGTAAGGAAGTTAAAGATCATGGTGAGGGCGGCACCTTGGTGGGCGCCCCCGTCAAGGGAAAGGTAGTGATCATTGATGATGTGATTTCTGCCGGCACTTCAGTGCGGGAGTCAGTTCAGCTCATTCGCTCGGCGGGCGCTGAGCCAGTAGCGGTATTGATTGCGCTCGATCGCATGGAGAAGTCTGGAACCGCAACCAATATTGGCAATCAATCTGCGGTGCAAGCAGTTGAGGAGGAATTTGGTTTGCCCGTGATTGCGATTGCCAATTTAGGTGATTTGATGGCCTTTTTGACAGCTACGAGCGATAGTCAATTAAGCCACTATTTACCGGCAGTCCAAGCTTACCGTCAGCAGTACGGTATTTAAGCTTTAGGAAGGGATTCTGAGGTAGGAAGTTCTGCTTCACCCTCAAAGACGGTGACGGCTGGGCCGGTCATGATGACGGGTTCAATCACATTGTCTCGAATGCCTGCCCATGCAATTTGCAAGTCACCACCGCGGGTGTGCACTGTTACCGGGGAGTCCAGCATGCCACGGCGAATGCCGGAAACGACTGCTGCGCAGGCGCCAGTGCCGCACGCCAAAGTTTCTCCGGCTCCGCGTTCAAAGACGCGCAATTTAATTTGATGGCGATCGAGGATTTGCATATAGCCCGCATTGACGCGCTTTGGAAAGGCTCGGTGTTGTTCAATCAGCGCACCCTCTTCCCGAACAGGTGCACTTTCAATATCCTCTACTACCTGAACGGCATGGGGGTTGCCCATTGAAACCACCCCGATCCAATCGTCGTGCGCACCTGGATTGTTGCTAGTTGCTAGTGCATAGACCACCTCATGAAAATCTTGTTTGCTCGGGAGTCCGGTCGGGTCAAATGGAATGCGACTGGGCTCAAAAATTGGCGCACCCATATCCACTTCGACTTGTCCATCGGGGCGGGACTTGAGGGTTAGCACTGTATGAGCCACTTCTACGCGCAAAGGGTTTTGATTTGAAAGTCCATGGTCTTGCACAAATCGAACGAAGCAACGGGAGCCATTACCGCATTGCTCAACCTCACCCCCATCTGCATTAAAAATACGATATCGAAAATCTGCATCGGGTCGAGTGGCTTTTTCAACAAGCAGAATCTGATCGGCGCCAATGCCAAATTGGCGATGCGCCAATGCTTGCCATTGTTGAGTGGTGATGCCGCTTAAATCTTGATCGATTCCGTTAAGCACAATGAAGTCATTGCCAGCACCATGCATTTTGGTGAAACGAATTTTGCGTGATGGCATGATCAATTGGTATCCGGTTAGTTATAAAGACTGGGTTCGCCGGGAGGGCGATGTTTAAAGCGCTTATGAACCCAATAGTACTCTGCCGGCCTTTGCCGAACAAGTTCTTCAATGTACTGATTCAATCGCGCCGTATCGTTTTCAACATCATCGCTCGGAAAGTTGGGTAGCGGTTCGCTAATGGTGCAAGTATATTTTTTGCGATCTTTGTCTAAGGTCGTAGTCATTAAGCATACTTCAGCCCCGCTTAATTTTGCCAGTCGTGATACCGAGGTAATGGTATTCGTTTGGATGCCAAAAAAAGGCACGAAGACAGAATCGCGCGGGCCTAGGTCAATATCGGGGGCAATAAAAATAAAATTGCCAGTTTGAATTTCGCGGATGAGATCGCGTAAGCGACTTTGCCTCTCAATCGACTTGCCACCAAAGCGGTTACGCCACTCAATCATTTTTTGATTGAAGAAGGGATTCTTCATGTTTTGATAAAGACCCGCACCTCTTGGCCAGTCATGTTTGCTAGCTAATACTGAGAGCGCCATAAAGCCCCCCTCTAGACCCACAAAGTGCGGATTAATCAGCAGGCGCGGCTTGCGATCGCCTAGGGTAATGGCAGATTGAATATTGACGATATCGGTAATCTGGCTACCACTCCCCAACCAAATGCGACTGCGTTCAATCACGCTGCGCCCAAATAGTTTCCAGTGCTCCAAGGCCAGTGCAGCGATCTCTTTTTCGCTTAATTCTGGAAAGCAAAGTCGCAGATTGGTTTTGACTACCTTGGCTCGTTCGTTCGGAATGTGGGCTGCGAGCCAGCCTAAGCCATACCCAACATTCACAGTCAGCCCATAGGGCAGGAAAGCAAAAAGCCGCAGAAGATTGAGTGCAAGGAAATTAAAAAGGTTTTGAAGCCAAGTCATTTCAGTAGAAGTATAAATTTTCCAATCAGTTGCTTGGCGGCAGTTCTGCGCCAGCGGGATGCTTATAGCGGTTGTATGCCCAAATAAATTGTTCCGGAGCATTGAGAATCGCTTTTTCAATGGCCACATTGAGTTCTGCCGCAGCAAGAGGTGGCTCTTCCGATAGGGGCGCGAGGCGGGTTGCTTGCATGAGCCATCCTTGACCAATGCCTTTGCGCTTAGCTGTAAACATGATTACAGGCGTATGGTTGCGGTTGGCTAAGCGTGCTGGTAATGGTGTGGTGTAGGCAGGGCGATTAAAGAATGGCACCCAAACACCTTCTCCCCCGCTAGGGACTTGATCGGGAAGAATGCCAATGGCTTCGCCACGCGTTAAGGCGCGCGTCATTTGCCTGACGCCATGTAAGTTGGTGGGTACGAAATGCATATTGGGATAAGCGCGCCCCTGTTCGACAACCTCATTGAGCCATTCTTGGCGCGATGGTCGATAGAGAATCGTTGCCGGAAAGTGTTGTGCCAACACGCGCGGAATAATTTCAAAGCCACCCAGATGGGGGGTTAGCATGACAAGACCATGGCCTTCACGAATGGCGGCCTCAACCAAATCCCAATTTTGTACTTCAACTAGTTTTAAGGCCTTTCGGGGGTTGTGCCAAATCCATAAGCTATCGGAAAACAGCATTCCAGAGGCTCTAATGGCAGACCACCTGTGATTGGGGAGTTGGCAATAGGAAACAACAGCTTCATATTGGGTGCGAAAGAGTGTTCGGTAGTGTGTTGATCCTACATAGGCCAGCATCCCTAAACAGGAGCCAATGAGTTGCACTAATGTCAGCGGCAGGCTGCCAATCGCATTGAGGATTTGTTGAAGTAAGAATTTACGCACCCTTCAATGATATTCAATGCTGACAGGAAGGCCAAATTTACCGAGCTTATTGATGGATTTGTATTTTTTGGGCTAAAATTCCAGCATCGCTGAGTTAAGGCAACTTGCAGGGCGATTCATAAATTCTGCTAAAGCGTCGCCGTTGTGGTTCCTGGCACGTCGAGTTGTCCATTAGATCGTGTTAATTTTTAAAGGAATGCAACTATGGCAAATGATTACTTCTTTACTTCAGAATCGGTTTCTGAAGGTCACCCCGATAAAGTAGCGGACCAAATCTCGGATTCCATCTTGGATGCCATTTTGGCCCAAGATCCTACTGCACGCGTAGCTGCAGAAACTTTGTGTAATACCGGTTTAGTGGTGTTGGCTGGTGAAATCACCACGAATGCTAATGTGGATTACATCCAAGTTGCGCGTAATACTTTGCGTGAAATTGGCTATGACAACACAGCTTATGGCATTGATTACAAGGGTTGCGCTGTATTGGTGGCCTACGATAAGCAGAGTCCTGATATTGCTCAGGGCGTTGACAAAGCCCAGGATGATGGCTTAGATCAAGGGGCTGGTGACCAAGGCTTGATGTTTGGCTATGCATGCGACGAAACAAGCGAGTTGATGCCTTTGCCTATTCATTTATCGCATCGTTTGGTAGAGCGCCAGTCTCAATTGCGTCGTGATGGCCGCTTGAATTGGTTGCGTCCAGATGCGAAATCCCAAGTGACTTTGCGCTATGTTGATGGCAAGCCGGATTCGATTGATACTATTGTGCTGTCTACCCAGCATGATGAAGAGATTTCTCTGGATCAATTGCGCGAAGCGGTGATTGAGGAAATCATCAAGCCTGTATTGCCAAAGCATTTAATTAAAGGCGCAATTCAATTTTTGGTGAACCCAACCGGGCGTTTTGTCATTGGCGGCCCTCAAGGCGATTGTGGTTTAACGGGGCGCAAAATTATTGTCGATACCTATGGCGGTGCAGCGCCTCACGGGGGCGGCGCATTCTCAGGCAAGGATCCCTCCAAGGTCGACCGTTCGGCCGCTTATGCTGGCCGTTATGTAGCCAAAAATGTGGTTGCGGCCGGCTTGGCAAGCAAGTGCTTAATCCAGATTTCTTATGCTATTGGGGTGGCTAAGCCAACCTCAGTAATGGTGAGCACTTTTGGAACAGGAAAGATTTCGGACGAAAAGATTGCACAGTTGGTGTCCGAGCATTTCGATTTGCGTCCAAAAGGCATCGTGAAGATGTTAAATCTCTTGCGTCCGATTTATCGTAAAACAGCAGCTTATGGCCATTTTGGCCGCGAAGAACCTGAATTTACGTGGGAGCAATGTGACAAGGCGCCTGCTTTGCGTGCAGCGGCAGGGCTCTAATCGCTAGTATTGAAGCCAACTATGGCGAAATTGATTACAATTTCGCCATACCTTCAAGGAGCGCTGCAAGGAATGCTGGGAACCAGTGTTGCCTCAGGCTTGAAGGGAGCAAGTTTGTTACCCGAGCTTGCTAATTGCAACTGCGCTCGCTAACCCATGATTCAATGGCTAGCGAGTTCTTACTCCAGCATTGAATCGTATTTAGCTGGAGCATTCATGAATACCGTTTCCGACTTTAACTTACAAGACTTTGTAGCGACGCGTTGTGCGATTGCCGATATTGATTTGGCGAATTTCGGTCGCAAAGAAATTGCGATTGCTGAAACCGAAATGCCTGGCTTGATCGCAATTCGTGACGAGTTTGCTGCGCAACAACCACTGCGTGGGGCGCGCATTACTGGCTCATTACACATGACCATTCAAACGGCAGTGCTCATTGAGACGCTGGAGGCGCTGGGGGCAGAAGTGCAATGGGCATCTTGCAATATTTTCTCAACACAAGATCATGCGGCTGCAGCGATTGCTGCTAATGGCACACCAGTGTTTGCGATTAAGGGTGAGACCCTTGAGCAGTATTGGGATTTCACGCACCGTATTTTTGAATGGGCTGATGGTGGTTTTACCAATATGATTTTGGATGATGGTGGCGATGCGACATTGTTGCTGCATCTTGGCGCGCGCGCAGAAAAAGATCAAGCGTGTATTAGTCATCCCACCAGCGAAGAAGAAACTATTTTGTTTGCAGCCATTAAACAGAAATTGGCTCAAGATCCTACTTGGTACTCCACTCGTCTGGAGAAAGTAAAAGGTGTTACTGAAGAAACCACGACTGGTGTTCATCGCCTGTATCAAATGCATGCCAAGGGAGATTTAAAGTTCCCAGCCATCAATGTGAATGACTCAGTAACAAAAAGTAAATTTGATAATTTGTATGGTTGCCGTGAGTCTTTGGTAGATGCTATTAAGCGTGCAACTGATGTGATGATTGCCGGTAAAGTGGCGGTAGTATGTGGCTATGGTGATGTGGGTAAAGGTTCTGCGCAAGCTTTGCGCGCCTTATCAGCCCAAGTATGGGTGACTGAGGTTGATCCTATCTGCGCCCTACAAGCTGCCATGGAAGGTTATCGTGTAGTGACGATGGATTACGCTGCAGATAAGGCCGACATTTTTGTGTCTGCCACCGGTAACTATCATGTCATTACACATGACCATATGGCAAAGATGAAGGACCAAGCAATTGTTTGCAATATTGGCCACTTCGACAATGAGATTGATGTAGCGGGTATTGAAAAATATCAGTGGGAAGAAATTAAGCCTCAGGTAGACCATGTGATTTTCCCGGCGAGCAATGGTCAGCCTGAGAAACGTCTGATTATTTTGGCTAAGGGGCGCTTGGTGAATTTAGGTTGCGGTACTGGCCACCCTTCTTATGTCATGAGTTCTTCATTCGCCAATCAAGTTATCGCCCAAATTGAGTTGTGGAATGCAGTAGGCACTACGAAATATCCAATCGGCGTTTACACCTTGCCTAAGCATTTGGATGAAAAAGTGGCGCGCTTGCAGTTGAAAAAGCTCAATGCTCAGTTAACGGAATTGACCGATCAGCAGGCAGCCTATATTGGCGTCACGAAGGAAGGTCCATACAAGGCCGACCATTACCGCTATTAATCCAATTTGTATAGATACCTGGACCCGAGATCATGGAATTAAGCATCGAATTCTTTCCTCCTAAAACATCAGAAGGGGAGAGCAAATTGCATTTAGTGCGCGAGCGCTTGAGTCAAGCACTGAAGCCCGCGTTTTATTCCGTGACTTTTGGGGCCGGGGGCTCTACTCAATCGGGCACGCTAAAAGTGGTTGGCGATATTCATGCGGCAGGTGCAGCAGTCGCTCCGCATTTATCGTGTGTCGGAAGCTCTCGCGAGAGCGTGCGTGCAATGCTCAAGCAATATCAAGCCTTGGGTATCAAGAGGATTGTGGCGTTGCGTGGCGATTTGCCATCTGGCATGGGGCAGTATGGAGAGTTTCATCATGCCAATGAGTTGGTTGAATTTATTCGCACAGAGACAGGTGATTGGTTTCATATTGATGTTGCGGCTTATCCAGAAACGCATCCTCAGGCAAAATCACCCGCTAGTGATGTCACATTTTTTGTTGAGAAGATGAAGGCGGGTGCAAATTCTGCTGTGACCCAGTATTTTTACAACAGCGATGCATACTTCCGATTTGTAGAAGAAGCCTACGATCTTGGTATTACCCAGCCAGTCATTGCGGGCATTATGCCAATTACGAATAGTACCCAGTTATTGCGCTTCTCCGATGCCTGTGGTGCGGAGATTCCTCGATGGATTCGTTTGCGTTTGCAGTCGTACGGTGATGATATTGCCTCAATTCGCGCATTTGGTGAAGAGGTGGTGACAGATTTGTGCGATCAGTTATTGGGCGCGGGCGCTCCGGGTTTGCATTTCTATTCTTTAAATCAGGCCGATGCAGTTCTTGCGATCGCCGAGAATCTTGATTTGGTGAAATCAGCCTAAGAGTGTTGACTCGGTCAGTAGTAAATCTAAGGGCTCGTCGTGTGTTTGAGGGGCCCACTGAGCATCATTCAATTCTTGCCAATCAAAGCCAATGCCTAAGCAAAGTAAGTTTGGGTTTTTCTGGCGCAATGCCGAAAGCGTGCGATCAAAGTATCCGCCACCATAACCCAGACGCCAAAAGCGCGTCATGCCATTTACTGTTGATTGAGACCAGCCTACGCAAGGAATGAGAATGCAGTCAGGGGTATGTTGGGGGCGTGCCGTATTGCTCGGATCTGGTTCGGGCACACCATGACGACTTGGTGATAGCGCATCACCCTCTTTCCAAAGGTAAAAATCCAAATGCTGATCAGCGCGAGCAAAGGGTAGTAGTAATTTCCGGCTGGAGTGTCCTTTTTCCCACGCCAGCAAGGTGGGGCGTAGGTCGATCTCGTCCTGTATGGGGACATACAGGGCAATGGCATTTAGGAGGGCGCCTTGATTGACTAAAAAGGCCGCTAATTGTCTCTGGAGCTTATCTGCAATCTCGGGATAGGTGGCGGCTGCGGCAAATTGCTTGCGTTGCGCTAATAAATTTTGTCGTAGGTTTTTTACTGAATTGCCGTGCATATCGTTCATTATCAGGCGAAAATCAAGGAATATAGTAACTCGTTCAATATGTAGTCATGACGAAGAAGGTTTGATGGTGGGAAACAGGTTTGAGATTCGATTAATGGTGAGCGCCGGCGTGACGGGGGTAATCCTGTTGGGCGCCCTGCTAG
>Ga0316232_1002559_pt1 | contig 18500 bp, 15 predicted proteins | sample TBHtaG_FD_206006 | JGI IMG/M metagenome (GOLD analysis project Ga0316232, IMG submission 206006) | Freshwater microbial communities from Trout Bog Lake, Wisconsin, USA - TBH18025_13 | ecosystem: Environmental > Aquatic > Freshwater > Lake > Hypolimnion/Profundal zone | place: USA: Wisconsin... | reverse complement strand
GCCAACCTCTCCGGAGGCAAGTTCCAAATACTTCCCTGTTCGTCCATGCATGTAGAGGATGTCGCCCTGAACGTTGACCAGCGCCCCAGCGGGGGTGGTCTTCTGGAGGAGCATCTGTTCGGTCATCTCCCGCAGCGACAGTTTCACCGGCAAGGCCTTCTTGGCATCAGCCTGGGTGAGGGCCGTGGGGTTCTTATTCACGGGCGGCAAGTATCGGCCAATGGCCGGATGCTGCGCAACGATAAAATCTTCCGACCTTTGATATAGTTTGGATTCCCGGTCCACCGTTACGAACAATCTGCCGAAATCACCCACCGTTTCTGAAGACCCGAGGAAAAGCATGCCGCCTGGGTTCAGGGCGTAGTGGAACAGGGGGATGAGCTTCTTCTGCAGATCTCCGCTCAGGTAGATCATGAGGTTTCGGCAGCTGATGAGGTCAAGCTTGGAGAAGGGGGGATCCTTGATCACGTTTTGCTCAGAAAAGACCACCATATCGCGGATGCCTTTGTGGATGCGGTAAACCCCACCACCTGGCTCGGCCACAAAAAATCGGGTTAGCCGTTGCTTGGATAGATCCTTGGCAATGCTGCCGGAATAGAGACCCGTTCTAGCCGACACAATCGCATTACTATCTAAATCGGTGGCAAAGACTTGCACCATGTAGCTCTGCTTCAAAGCCTCGATGCGCTCCCGCAAAAGGATGGCGATGGAGTAAGCTTCCTCACCTGTGGAACAACCCGGTATCCAGACCCGGATACCAGCGCCTGCAGGCTTATTCTCAAAGAGTTTAGGGATGATCTGTTCTTCAAGAGCCTTGAATGCCTTGGGATCTCTGAAGAAACTGGTGACACCGATCAGGAGATCACGAAAAAGTGCCTCCACCTCAGCGTTGTTCTGCTGCATAAATTTAACGTAGCTCGGGATCGTGTCGATCTGGTGAACCGCCATGCGCCGCTCGATGCGCCGGTTGACGGTGCTTGGCTTGTATTGGGAGAAGTCATTCCCAGTCTGGGTACGCAACAGGAGGAAGACCTTCTTCAGCATATTTTCAAGCCCAGGCGTTGGGATGTCTTCGGACCGTAAGGAGGGCTTCCCAAAGCGATGGGCCGCAAACGACATGAGTTGGGTGGCCATTTCGTCGGGTGGCAACTCGTAATCCACCAGCCCGGTGGCGAGGGCACTGCGGGGCATGCCGTCATATTCGGTGGATTCCGGGTTTTGGACCATAACCATTCCGCCCTCGCCCTTGATGAACCGCACCCCAAGGGAGCCATCGCTGCCGGTGCCGGAAAGCACAATACCAATAGCTCGTTCATGCAGGTCCTGGGCCAGGGAGCGAAAGAAGAAGTCGATGGGGAGACGCTGACCACGGGGCGCGGAGGGTTCCAACAACTGCAAGGTGCCATTCAGGAATGCCATGTCCCGTCCCGGCGGGATGATGTAGGCGCAATTTGGCTGGACCGTCATGCCATCCTCGACCTCGAAGACTTCCATGCGGGTGTACCGCCGGACCAGTTCGGTGAGGATGCTTTTGTGGTCCGGGGCCAGGTGCTGGACAAGGACAAAGGCCATGCCGGGATCGCCCTCGGTGGGCATGCCGGAAAAGAAAGCCTCAAAGGCAGCCAATCCGCCTGCGGATGCACCAATACCAACAATGGGGAACCCATTTGAGGGCTGCACCATGAGGGCTCTTGATTCGATGGGAGCGACCTCAACAGGAAGCGGCACTGACACATCTAAATGCGAGGGGGTGACTTCCGGTTTTCCTCCTCGAACGGCAGATTTCTTTGGGGTCATGGTGTGGCCTCTACCATTCGGAGTATGCGCTCAAAGCGCAAAGCTTCGAGGAAAGATACATATCCCGCTTTGCAATTGGATGGTAGTTGTCTCGGTCAAAATCTCTTGATCAAGTGATCGAGTGATCGAGTGACTGGTGACGACCGAATCCAGTCCCTTAAATCCGCGAGCTTTCAACGGAGATCGCGAACGAGGCCGGTGCCGAAAGCCACGCAATACAGCCTTGCCCCTGAAATTCCTCCCCTCCTATCGGTGGTTCCCATGGGCGGCCCCTTCCGTTAGGAGGAGAGGAGAGTGACTGGCCGCCAATGCACTCGGGACATCCGTAAGCTCTTCGATCAAGCCCCGGCTGGCCTGGCCAGGAAGCAGGGTGAACATGCTCTCCTTGAAATGTTTATGACCGGCAGCCATTGCGCGGTCGCATCACCGGCATGGCTCAGGTTGCCATTCATGCTCTTGCGGGTGATGTCGCCCATTCGCCCAACCTTCAACCATATGGGCTTCCCCGTCACCGTGGTGCCCTGCAAGTTGAATGTCTTGGCCCCGCCAGGCGTGACCCGCAGGCACAACCCACGCAACCCAATAGGATTTTTCCCCTGCATCACAACTTCATCAGTCACCGTGTAATTCTTCGGCCTGACCGGCAATGCCATCAGGTAGTCCTTTGTGAAATGTTGCATTCATAGAATTCTATGCAAACGCCAGCATACGGATACATACCCCAAGTGACCCATTTGTAATGTTTTCAATTATTTAACAACGTAACGCCGCCTATTTGCATGACTTAGATGGCCACCCAGTGCGTTTGAAGAACAGCACGTCGGAGCCGAACCTGGGGCTCCAGCTCATCTTCAACTTCTCCGTGCGCTCCAGCTCGAACCAGGGATTGGCGGGCAGCCCCTTCATGATCATCACCACCGAGCGCAGGTTCCTGGCCCGGGCCATGCGCTTGGCCACGGCGTTCAGCAGGTCGTCCGAAAAGAACACCGAGTCCATGAACACCACGGTCGCGTCATCCAGGTTGGTCTGGGTCATGTCTTGCTCATACAGCTCCAGCCGCTTGCCACCCTTCAAGAGCCCCTGCTCCAGCAATAGCTTGTGCGCGGCCTGGCCGATCTGGACCCGGGACCCGGCCAGTTCGGCCCCCACCGCCTTCTCGATGGGGAAGGATAGCAGCGCCTGCATGAGGAAGAAGCCGCGGCCGCAGCCGAGATCATAGAGCACGTCCGACCGCTGCAAGTCCAGTGAACGCAGGATCTGATCGGTGGCCATCGGCGACGGCTCACCGTAGACATGGGCATTGTTTCCCTTGAGGCCGGCTTCGCCGTGCGAGGCGTTCACCCGGGCCCGTTCTTCCTCGGGGGTTTCCTTGCGGAAATCATCGATGGAGCTCCTGGGGATCTGGGCGAAGATGTCTTCCAGGTATGCGCTCGCCACCCGCCAGGACAGGAGCGGAGCCGGCGGCGGGGTCGCGGCGGGGGTCTCGACCTTGCCGGTCCTGGCCGGGTCGACGGTGACGCTCCTGCACCCGGGAAGAACGAGCAGGGCTGCCAAGGCACCAAGCAGCCATGGATAGCGCGAAGGGGAATTCGGGGTTTTCAGCATCTCGGACGACTCCGGGGAATGGTCGGTTGAATCAGATTGTATTAAATAATTTATATTATTTTGATTTTCATGCAAGGCCCATTGCGACCAGTCCCGGATCAATCTGATGCCGTTGGGGTGCGAACAGGGAGGGCTGTCGATTTATGGCGCCTTGTTCACGCACTGTTCAAAGTTGTCTTGTCCGAAGGTGGTACTCTTTGGAATGGACATCCTTCAGCGATTCCAACAATCTTCAAGTCTCATAGGGCACTCCGATGTTACGAAGAACCATCACACTGTTTTTCCTCTTTCTTGCTGTTCCAATCTGGGGGCAGCAAGGCAATGACCGCGCGATGGTCCGCAAAATGGTGGATGGATTTTACCAATGGTATGTCCCACTGATGCTAAAAGAAAACCCGGTACCCGCCTCTAATATCGCTATAAAGAAGAAAGCTGCTCTCTTTAGCCCAAAACTAATCAAGGCATTGAATGAAGATTACGAGGCGGCAAGGCAATCTCCGGGCGAAATCGTAGGCATTGATTGGGATCCATTTCTCGATACCCAAGATCCAGAAAATCGCTACGAGCTTGGCGAGATGAGTGAAAAGAACAATCGGTTCTATATAAAAGTCCATGGTGTTCGCGATGGCAAGAAGCAAAAAGAACCCACGGTTTCGGCAGTTGTGGTTAAAGAGAATGGAAAATGGGTTTTCGAGGACTTCCTTTCGCCCGATGGGGAAAGCCTACTCTCGGCCCTCCTTGCTTTGAAAAAAGAACGAGAAGTGCCTGTCAAATAAAGATCCACGCGCCGTGCAGCAGCAGGCGTGCGCCTGGGCGGTGCCGGCCAGGACTTGCGTCAGGCGAACGGCTCCAGCCACCGGTTGGTGATCTCGATCTCCTCTCCGGTGACCTCGTGCCCCATGTCCAGTTCGTGGAACGCCACGCTGCGCAGGGGCACGGCCAGCAGCGCATCCCGGCTGGCCCGGCCGTGCCGGACCGGCAGGGTCTGGTCGCGCACGCCGTGGATCACCAGGGCGTCGCGCTGGCCCAGGTCTGGGCCCGACTGGCGCTTCGCCAACGTCTCGGGCAGGATCCGGCCGCTCCAGGCCACGGCGCCGGCCACCAGGTCGGGCCGGGTCAGCAGCAGGCCCATGGCCATGATGGCCCCTTGGCTGAAGCCCAGGAGGTAGACCCGCCGGGGGTCGGCGCCATGGTCCCGGACCGCTTCCGGAATGAAATCGGCCAGCAGGCGGCGCCCGGCTTCGGCTTCGACGGCGTTGTGCACCGGCCCGGCCGCTGTGAAGTCCACGTGGAACCAGCCGAAGGCGTTGGGGCCGAAGGGCAGGGGACTGCGCACCACCAGCTTGCTGAACCTCGGATCCAGTTCCTTGGCCACGCCCATGAGGCCGGTTTCATTGGCCCCGACCCCGTGCATCAGGATCAGCATCGGCACCGGTCCGGGACCGGGTTGGGCGGGCGGCACGTTCCAGGATTTGAGCGGTGTGGCCATCGTGGACTTACCTCAAAGCTTGCTATAGTTATATCATCGTACAAAGCCTGTAAGGTTCGGTTGTTCCGGTTCGCGGTCCTTCCGGCCCCTTGAATGCCGTTGGGAGAGCAAGAATGCGCTGGATCCTGCTGATGCTGTTGACCTGCTGTTTCTGGGCCGGAGCCTTCATCGCCGCCAAGATAGGCCTGCGCACGGCTTCGCCCATGGCCTTGACCTATGCCCGGTTCCTGATCGCGGTGGTGTGCCTGTTCCTGTATGCCCGAATCAAGGGCATTTCGCTGCGCATCGGGCGCGCGGCCTGGTGGGACATGCTGGGGCTTGGGCTGGTGGGCATGACCGGCTACCACCTGCTGTTCTTCCAGGCTCTGCGCCACACCACGGCGATCAAGGCGGCGATGATCGGCGCCACCAACCCGCTGATGACGGCGCTGCTGGCCGCCCTGTTCCTGGGCGAGCGGCTCGGCGGCCGGCGGATCCTGCTGATCCTCACCGCCCTGGCCGGGGTGCTGCTGACCATCAGCAACTGGCAGCCGGTGGTGCTGGTGCGCCAGGGGCCCGGACTGGGCGACCTGCTCATGGTCTGCGCGGTGCTGTGCTGGGCCTGCTACGCCATCCTGGTGCGCCGGCTGGTGCTGCGCTTCGACCCGATCGTCACCACCTTCTACAGTTTCCTTTGCTGCGTGCTGATCCTCACGCCGTTCCAGGCGGTCGAGACCGTCCGCCACGGCCTGGCCATCGACACCAGAGGCTGGCTGGCCATCCTCTACATGGGCCTGTTCCCTACCTTCATCGGCTACCTGGTGCAGCAGCAGGCCATCAAGCACCTGGGCGTGAGCCGGTCGGCCCTGTTCATCAACCTGGTGCCGGTGCTGGTCATGGTGCTGGCGGTGGTGGTGCTGGGCGAACCCTTCCTGCCGCTCAACCTGGTCAGCGCCGCCATGATCATCCTGTCGGTGCTGGGCTTCAATCTCGCAACGTCCCGGTGACCGCGGCCCACACCCTGGACCGGTTCGGCGCGGCTGGGACAGGACGGGAACGACCTTGAGGATATTGAAGAAGTGGTGCAAAATCAAAACTTAATCCATACAGGATAGCGCAGCCTTTCAAGGAGTCGATCGTGAAGTTTGATCTCAGGGCATTGAGTCTTGTGATGAGCTTGACCTTCTTCTTCGAATTCCTCGCCATCCTGATGCAATACAAAATTAATCGGGTTTATCGCGGCATTGGCTGGTGGCTCTCGGGCGTCGGCATGCTGTCGCTGGGTGTCGTCCTGATGGCCTCGTTCAAGCTGCCGGTGGTGGATGTGCTCGCCCGGTTCGGCATGCCGGTGACGATCCTGGGTTATCTGTTTTTATATATCGGCCTGTTGCGGTTCCGGGACAAGCGGGAAAACCGGGTCTTGATCGTCTCGTTCTATACGGTATTTTTCATTCTGTACAATTATTATATTTACATAAATAATTCAATTTCAGGCCGGGCGGTCATCGGATCCGGGGCACTGGCGGTGATCCTGTTCACGCTCGCCTATGATCTTTTTTTCAACAACAACAAAGGCTACCGGATCGCGGCCCGGTTCACCGGCTCGGCCATGCTGCTGCACGGATGCTACCTCGCGGTGCGGATCTGCTCCACCCTCGTCTCGGCGCCGCTCCAGTCCTATGCCGACATGGCGCCCATCCACGTCGTGGCCTTCCTCGTACCGAACCTCACGAGCATCCTGTGGACCTTCGGTTTCATCCTCATGGTGAACCAGCGGCTTAATGAAGAATCCATTGAGGGTAAAGAGACCTACCGGTCCATCCTGAACGCCTCCCCGGATGACATCACCATCACCGACCTCCAGGGCCGGATCCTCCTGGTCTCCCCTGCGGCCAACGCGATGTTCGGCTACCCGCTCGGCGCGGAGCTGGGCCGCAGCCTGCTCGAGTTCGTCGCCCCCGAAGACCACGCGCGCGCCCGGACCAACCTCGGCCTCATGTTCCAGGAGGAACGGCGCAAGCCCAATGACTACCTGGGAGTGCACCAGGACGGCAGCCGTTTCGCCATCGAGGTGAACAGCGGCCTGATCCATGACATCAGCGGCAAGCCGACTCGGATGGTGTTCATCGTCCGGGATATTTCCGAGCGGCGCAAGGCCGAGTCTGAGCGGGCGGAACTGGCGGACAAGAGCCGGCAGTTGGAGAAGACCGAAAGCCTGGGCCGCATGGCCGGGGCCATCGCGCACCACTTCAACAATCAGCTGCAGGGCATCATGAGCAACCTGGACCTGATCCGGGGCGGCCCCGAAAGTTCCGACGTGGCGCTGCGCGTGGCCAAGGCCAAGCAGGCGGTGGACCGGGCCGCCCTGATGAGCAGGCTCATGCTGGTCTACCTCGGCCAGGCCTCGGGCAGCCAGGTGCCGCGCTTCCTGGCCGAGATCTGCCGCGCCGCCTTGCCCGAACTCCAGGCCGGGCTGCCCGGAACCGCTCGGCTGGAAGCGGACCTCCCCGACCCCGGCCCGGTGATCAGCGCGGCGGCGGCGCTGATCCAGGAAGCCCTGGGCAACCTGGTCACCAACGCCTGGGAGGCCCTGGGCGGCGCCCCGGGCAGCATCCGGCTGGAACTGACCACCTGTCCGGCCGCGGAGCTGCCAACCGCGCATCGCTTCCCCATCAACTGGCAGCCCCAGGCGCCGTTCTACGCCTGCCTTGCGGTGGCGGACACCGGTTGCGGGATCAGCGAAGCCGACCTCGGCAAGGTGTTCGACCCTTTCTTCTCCACCAGGTTCACCGGGCGCGGCCTGGGCCTGCCGGTGGTCCTGGGCATCGTCCAGGCCCACGGCGGGGCGGTGGCGGTGACCAGCAGGCCGGGGCAGGGCACCGTGGTCCGGGCCTATTTCCCGGAGTGCACGGCATTGCCTTGATGAAATAAAGATTTCAATCGCATTTATGCAAGGTTGTAGCCGGGTTTGCAGTCATTGCAAACGCCCGAAGCAATGCTAGCCCGGTGCAGGTGCCCGCACCCCGTCGCCGGCCCGGTGGTCGAGGCCAAGCACATCGAACACTTCCAGCAGGGCCACAGCGCCGATCAGGACGAACGCCAGGTGGAAATGGGCCAGCGAGATGGCGCCCGGAACGCCGGAGCCCGCCCCGGGCCGGAGCAGCGCGGCCAGCCGCAGGGCCACCGCGCCCAGGGCGATGCCCATGGCCATGCCCATCTGCTGCACCATGTTGAACAGGGTGTTGGCCCCGCTCATCCAGCCTTCCGGCACCTCGGCGAAGGCCAGGGTGTTGAGCGCGGTGAACTGCATGGACCGGGTCAGGCCGCTGGCGAACAGCAGGGCGACGATGACCGCCACCGGGGTCGCCGGGGTCAGGAAGGCGCAGCCCAGGATGAGCGCGGCATTCACCGCACCGTTGACCAGCAGGGTGGCCCGGAACGGGAACCGGCGCAGGATGGGCGTGGTCAAGGGCTTCATGACCAGGTTGCCGGCGAACACCGAAAGCACCAGCAGTCCCGAGGCGAACGGGCTCAGGCCGAAGCCCACCTGGAACAGCAGGGGCAGCAGGAACGGCACGGCGGAAATGGCCATGCGGAACCAGGAGCCGCCCAGGATGGTCACCGAGTAGCTGCGGATCCGGAGCGAACGGAAGTCCATCAGCGGATGGGCCTGGCGGGCGGCGTGCAGGGTGGCCGCCACCCCCACGGCCACGGCGCCCAGCAGGAACAGGCTGGTCCATTGCCAGGGGCTGTGCCCGCGGCTGACCAGGTCCAGACCGTACATCAGGGCGAAACAGCTCGCCCCGGTCAGGACGAAGCCGAGGCCGTCGAACGGCCGCGCTCCCTCCGGCTCCGCCTGGGGAACCAGCCGGAGCGTCCAGACGAAGGCGAGGATGCCCAGGGGCACATTGAGGAAGAAGATCCAGTGCCAGGACGCATAGGTGGTGATGAACCCGCCCAGGGGCGGCCCCAGCACCGGCGCGGCCAGGCCGGGCCAGGTGATGGTGGCGATGGCGGTGATGAGCTCGTGCTTCCGGGCGGTGCGCAGCACCACCAGCCGGCCCACCGGCACCATCATGGCCCCGCCGATCCCCTGGAGGATGCGGGCGAGGGTGAAGGCGGCCAGGGTGTGGCACAGCCCGCACAGGACCGAGGCGCCGGTGAAGATCAGGATGGCGCTGGCGAACACGCGCCGGGTGCCGAACCGGTCCACCATCCAGCCGCTGGCCGGGATCAGCACGGCCAGGGTCAGCAGGTAGGCCGAAACGCCGATGCTGAGATCCACCGCATGGACCCCGAACGACGCCGCCATCTGCGGCAGGGCGGTGACGATCACCGTGCCGTCGAGGTTCTCCATGAAGAACGCCCCGGCTACCAGCAGGGCGATGGCGGTGGTGCCCTGGACCCTGGAACGCATCAAGCGCCGCCCAGGGCGATGTCCTCCAACAGCAGGCTCAGGCCCGCGCTGCTGCCGTACCAGCGCAGATCGTCGCCCAGCGCCACGATCCGGGTGAGGAAGTCCCTCAGGTTGCCGGCGAAGGTCATGCGGTCGACGCTTTCCGCCAGCTCGCCGCCGCGGATGCGCACGCCCGAGGCGCCGACGCTGAGATCGCCCGAGACCGGATCCACCGTGTGCAGTCCCATGATCTCGGTGATCAGCACGCCGTCCCCGGCCATCCGGTAGAGTTCGGCCACGGTGCGGTCGCCGGCCCTGGGGAACAAGTTGAAGGTGGTCACGCCGGGATTGCTGCCGGTGCCGCGGCTGGCCGTGCCGGTGGGCGCCACGCCCATTTCCGCCGCGGTCTTCAGGGTGTGCAGGTAGGTGCCCAGCACGCCGTTCTCGATCAGCACGTTCCGGCGGGTGGGCAGGCCCTCGCCGTCCCAGGGCTCCGAGCCCAGGCCACCGGCGAGCCGCCCGTCGTCCACCAGGGTGAGCAGGGGCGAGGCGATCGGCTCGCCCAGCTTGCCGGCGAACAGGCTGCGCCGCTTGAGCACCGCCTCGGCGGAGAGCATGCCGGCCACCAGCCCCAGGATGTCCAGGGTCACCTCCGGGTGCAGCACCACCCCGTAGCGGCCCGAGGCCATGGGCGCCGGCTTGAGCTTGCGCTCGCCCTTGCGCGCCGCCTCCCGGCCGATGGCCGCCAGGTCCAGCGCCTCAGGGTGCCGGCCCATGTCCCAGTGCCACGCGGCCTGGCGGTCGCCGTCACGCTCCACCGCCAGTTCGATGCTGGCCGAGCAGGAGGAGGCCAGGTCATGGGCGCGCACGCCCTTCTGGGTCAGCAGCAGGCTGGCCCCGGCGCCGTCGGCCCAGGTGGCTTCGCGCACCGCGACCACCCGGTCCGATGCCCTGCGCGCCTCGGCTTCCAGGGTCATGGCGCGCTCGATGCGCTGCTCCGGCGTCAGGGCGTCGCCGCGGCGGTCGTGGCGGCTGGGCAGATCATCCTGGCCTTCGGGATCGGCCTGACGGATCCAGGCATCCTCGTCGCCCAGGGCGGACAGCTGCCAGGCCTGGGCGAACAGCTCCTTGAAATCCGCGCGGGTGAGGTCGGTGCTGGTGGCGATGCCGGTGCGCAGGCCCTTGGCGCCGGCGCGCAGGACCCGGACGCCCAGCCCGCCCCGCTTGCTGGTGGAGAGATCCTGCAAGGCGCCGTTCTGGACCTTGGCCCGGCGGCTGCGGGAGACGCTGACGAAGGCCTCGGCCCCCTCCGCGCCCAGTTCCACGGCGTGCCGGATCCCGTCCTGGAGCCGCTGCTCCAGGGCTTCACCCAGGAAAGTTCGGAAGGTGGATTGGTCGGACATCAGGGCAGCGCCTCTTTAAGGGATTTCTGGTGGATCTGGTAGGTGGCGACGTCGAAGCAGACCAGGGTCACCTGCTGGGGCAGGGCGTGGTCCCCCAGGAATTCCAGGATGGTGCGGATGGCCAGGGGCGCCGCCAGGTCGAGCGGGATCTGCGGCTGGGTGCCCGAACCGATGCTGGGGAAGGCCACCGACTCGATGCCCCGGGCCTCGGCCAGGCGCAGGCAGTTGCGGTAGCAGCTGGCCAGGGTTTCCAGCTCCCCGGCGGTGCCGCCCACCCAGATCGGGGCGACGGTGTGCAGGATGAAGGGCGCGGCCAGGCTGTGCCCGCCGGTGATGCGCGCCTCGCCCGCCGGGCAGTCCCCCACGTCCAGGCATTCCTTGGCCAGTTCCGGGCCCGCGGCGCGATGCACCGCCACATGGACCGGACCCCCCGCCTGGAGTGTGTTGTCGGTGGAGTTGACGACGGCATCGACGCGCATGGCGGTGATGTCGCCCAACTGGAGCCTGAGGCGGTTGGTCATGGTCGGCACCGGGGGTTGGGAGGGGGTGGGCATGGGTCAGAGAATGCCGGGAAGCATTTCGGCGGTGCCGCCCACGATCAGGGCGGGGCAGAGGATGGTGGGCAGGGCGTCGGACACCGGCACGCCCTGGCCGTCCTTGCCGCAGGTGCCGATGTCGAAGTGGTGCAGGTCGGCGCCGATCCGGGTGAGCCCCATCAGCACCTCGGGGCCGCAGCCGGTGAGGGTGGCGTTCTTGACCGGGTACTGGATCACGCCCTGCTCGACCCAGTAGCCCTCGGTCACCTGGAACACGAAATTCCCGGTCACCGTGTCCACCTGCCCGCCGCCCATGTGCTTGACCAGCAGGCCGCGGTCCAGGTCCTTCAGGATCGCCTCGGGGGTCTCCAGGCCCGGAGCGAGGAAGGTGTTGCGCATGCGCGGGATGGGGATGTGCCGGTAGCTTTCGCGCCGGCCGTTGCCGGTGGGTTCCGCGCCCATCCTCCGGGCGGTCTTGCGCGACTGCAGGTAGCCCTTCAGGATGCCGCGCTCGATCAGCACCACCCGCTGGGCGGGCTGGCCTTCGTCGTCGCTGGCGCTGGAGCCGCGCTTGTGCGGCAGGGTGCCGTCATCGATGATGGTGACGCCGTCGGCCGCCACCTTCTGGCCCAGCTTGCCGGAAAAGGCGCTCACCCCGGCCAGGGCCAGGTCGGCCTCCAGCCCATGGCCGCAGGCCTCGTGGATCATGGTGCCGCCGGCGCTGCTGCTGAGGATCACCGGGAAGGTCCCGGCCGGGGCGGGGCGCGCGGTGAGGGCCTGGAAGGCCAGGCGCACGGCCTCCAGCACGGTGCGCTCCACCGCTTCCGACGTGAACAGTTCGAAGCCCCGGGTCTCGCCCATGGACTGGTGGGCGGTCTGCAGGTTGTTCCCCTCGCCCACCGTGACGTTGAGTCGGAGCATGCTCTGGATCCGGCGGTCCTCGGTGAGCGTGGCCTGCCAGCCGCCGGCGGCGCGCTCGGCCACGGCGATCCAGACGTTCTGGGTGCTGTCGCCGTAGCCCAGGGCCACCTGCCGGAGCAGGCCCGGCTTGATGGAATCGGCCCGGTTCCGGGCCAGGTGGTCCGCCCGGCGCACCAGGTCCACCTTTTCCGTGAGCGGCACCACGCCGGGCTCCCGGTCGATGGGACTGGGTTTCGGCAGCCGCTGGAGCTCCAGCGCGGGCACCGCGACCGGGATGCCGCCGCCGGGAGCCGCCAGGGTGCGGGCCGCCTCCAGCAGCTCCTCCACGCTGGGCGCAATCAGGTCGGCGAACCGGGTGGTCTCGCCGTCCATGAGCCGCAGGCTCGCGCCGAAGGTCTCGGCGGCCAGGATGTCCTCCATCCGTCCGTCATCCATGCCCAGGGCATTGGCCCTGCGCTGCTCCACGAACACCTCGCCGTAGTCGCCGCCGCGGGCCAGAAGGGCGCCCAGGACCCCGCGCAGCTGGTCCGGGGAGAACGGGGCCGACACCGGCGGCCGCCACTTGCTGGCGCGGGCCGCCTTCCAGTGGGCCAGCAGCGCCTCCTCCGCCACGCGCAGCGGTTCGTCCAGATCCCGGCCGTCGTTGTGGAACACCCGGTCGGCGTGCAGCACCTTCTCGGCCCCCGCCGATTGGGCCCGGATGCGCTCCATGGCCTCCCCGTGGCCGAGGCCGTCGCGCTTCATCAGGCGCTTGAGCCGGGTCGCCTCCGGCGCGTCCACCACCCAGAGCGCGTCGAAGATGTGCGCCTGGCCCCGCTCCACCCAGAGCGCCGCGTCCAGCACCACGCCCTTGATCCCGGCGGGCAGGGCGGCGAGCCGCGCGGCCAGACCGGCCTCGATGCGCGGGTGCAGCAGCGCTTCCAGCCGGGCCCGCTGGGCCGGATCGGCGAACACCAGCCCGGCCAGACCGGCCCGGTCCAGGCTGCCGTCGGCGCCCAGGATCTCCGGGCCGAAGGCCGCCACCAGATCGGCCAGCCCTTCGGAACCCGGTTCCACCACGTCGCGGGCCACCTGGTCGGCGTTGATCACCACCCATTCCGAGGCGGCCAGCCGGATGGCGGCATAGGTTTTCCCGGCGGCGATGCCGCCGGTGAGCCCGACGATGGGGTAGGGGGCCTCGGCCAGGCGGGCGTTCAAGGTCGTCATTCCAGCAAACTCCAAAGTGCGTCGAATGGTGATGATGGTACGCCGGGCGGGACGGTGCAACGAGATTTTCCCGCGCCGGCGCGCCGCCGATCCGAACAGTATGCCCATGTATTTCTATATAAACAAAAGGCCCCAGCGGGGCCTTGCCGATTGGTTGGGGAGGAAGGATTCGAACCCTCGATACGCAGGATCAAAACCTGCTGCCTTACCACTTGGCTACTCCCCAGCGAGCCTGGATTCTAGCGTGATCCCGGGCCGGGAGTCCAGTCGCCGTCAGGGATTGTTCTTGGGGGTGAAGCCGAATTCCTCAACCCCGAGCAGGTCGCCCCGCACCACCGTGGCCTCGCCGCGTTCGATCCGGGAGATCGCCCGGTTGCCCGTGGCGGTCTCGTAGGCTAGCAGGACGCGCTCCTCGATGGCCTCGCGCACCTCGTTGTTGAGCGGGTAGGCGATGTCCTTGAACGTGCCGTCGCGCTTGCGTTTGCTGGGCATGGCCACGAAATAGCCGTCCTCCCCTTCCAGCACCCGCAGGTCGCCGACGATGAAGCTGTCGTCGATGACGATGGCGGCGAAGCCCCGCAGTTTTTCATCGCCTTCGACTTTGGTGATCCGCACATCGGTGATATTGAGCATCTGGGTTCCTTGCTGGATGGGTGCGGCTCAGCGAAGTCGCGGCCGGACCATCGATACATTCAAGAGGAATGGCCCAGGCCGGGCCTTGGCTTCCCCACGCAATTATTATAGTGGATTTAGGATATTTCGATAAATGATTGTGATTTAGCTGGCATGCCGGTTGAAAACGGGCAAACCCGGCCGCCCGCTCCGCTTCCGGCAAACCAACGACCGCCCTTGGGAATCTTCATCATCCTGGTTTTCAATCCTTTAAATTTCCTGCTCGGATCCTGTCGCCGCATGGCCAGGCCGCCCGGTTGGGTTATTTTGCGACCATCACGCAAAAAGGGTTTGGGGATTTCACCGTCTTGTTACGAAGCCCTGGGAACCTTTCCTCCTAACGTTACAACCCCCTATGGAGCCAACCATGAAGACTTCTCTAGTCCTGCTTGCACTTTGCGCCGGCGTGCCGATGCTTGCCCAGAGCCCCGCCCTCACGCTCACCAGCGCCAGCGGCGACTCCAGGCTGACCGCGTATGGCGTCCTCGACATCGCCGTCGCCCGGATCGCCCACCAGGCCACCCTCAGCGACGAGTACAGCAACACCGGCGACCCCCGGCCCACCAAGCTGGCCACCGGGTCCGTCACCGGCATGCTGAACGGCGGCATGTCCGGAGATCGCTTTGGCTTCAAGGGCGACACCGTCATCGGCGGCGACTGGAAGGCCCTGTTCCAGCTTGAAATGGGCATCAACATCATCAACGGCAACGCGAGCAACGGCGTCCTTTCCTTGGCCGAGAACTCCGCCAACGTGGCCCCGAAAACCAACGGCGCCTACAGCGCCGACTCCGGCGTCAGCGGTCAGCTGTTCTCCCGCGCCGCCTTCTTCGGGGCCGGTTCGCCCACCTGCGGCACCATCACCGGCGGCCGGAACACGACCTTCTTCACTGACATGATCTCCGACTACGATCCCACCAACGGCTCGCAGCAGTTCTCGCCCATCGGCTACTCCTCCACCTGGAGCGGCGGCGGCGGCTTGACCGACAGCGCCCGGCTCGACAACAGCATCAAGTACATCTTCAAGGCCCAGGGATTCGACGCCGGCTTGATTCATAAGTTCGGCGGCGTCAGCGGCGCCAACAGTTCCCGCTCGGCCGACAACCTCATCGCCGGCTACGATGGCGGCAACTGGGGCGTCCAGGTCGGCTACATGACCGTCAAGGACGGCACCTCCGTCAGCAACAACACGATCGCTGCCAACGGCACCGTCACCACCACCGCCGGCGTCGTCACTGCTGTCACCCTGCCCACCACGAGCAATGTCAAGGTCACCTTCTACGACACCAAGTCCACCCTGCTGATGGCGAAGTACAAGGTCGCCGGCGTTTGGATCAAGGGCGGCTATCAGCACATCGAATTCACCAACCCCAGCAATCCGGTGCAGGACCAGACCATGACCAGCATCTACGGCCAGTCCGTGGGTGCGACCAGTGTCACCGCCCTCACCGTTGGCGGAGCCGGACAGACCAAGAAGCTGGACGTCTACTGGCTCGGCGGCAACTATGACGTGACCGCCCAGTTCAACGTCGCCCTTGGTTGGTACGAAATCGCCCAGAATGACTTCTCCAACGCCACCGGCACTGCCGCCGACCTGCACGGCGACGGCAAGTTCGGATCGCTCGTGCTCGACTACCACATCTCCAAGGCCTTCGACATCTATGCCGGTTACATGAACGGCCAGTACAGCGGCGGCCTGGCGGCCGGCTTCCCCTTGGCCTCCAACAACATCTACGGTGCCGGCGCCCGGTACATCTTCTAGACCATCCAGACCCGCAGCACCCCGAGGGCCCTCCCCAGGAGGGCCCTCTTTCACGTCCGAGGAGGATGCGCCTGTCAGCGCTTGCGGGCCAGGGTCAGGCCATCCCCGACCGGCACCATCACCAGGTCCACCCGCTCATCTGGATGCAGCTTGGCATTGAGCTGGCGCAGCGCCGCGGTGTCCGGGTCCTGCCCCGGATCCGCGGCCCGGGCGACCCTGCCGCTCCACAGGACGTTGTCGATGGCGATCAGGCCGCCCACCCGCACGAGGCTGAGGCAGCGCTCAAAATAGCTGTCGTAGCTGGTCTTGTCCGCATCAATGAAGGCGAAGTCATAGCTGCCCGCTTCGCCCCGGGCCAGACGGGCATCGAGGGTGGCCAGGGCCGGGCCCAGCACCAGATCGATCTTGTGGGCCACGCCGGCCCGATCCCAGAATGGCAGACCAATGGCAGTGAACTCCCTATTTACGTCACAAGCAAGGACATAGCCGTCCATGGGCAAGGCCAGGGCAACGGTCAGCGCGCTGTAGCCGGTGAACACGCCGATTTCCAGGGTGCGCCGGGCGCCCATCAGCTTGACCAGCATTTGCATCAGCGCCCCCTGCTCCGGGGAGATCTGCATGCCGCCCATGGGGTGGGCCCGGGTGGCCGAGCGCAGTGCCACCTGCTGGGGATGTTCGCGCAGCGAATGGTCCAGCAGGTACTGGCGGAGCACGGCGTCGAGGTTCAGGGTGTGGTTGCTCATGGGCTCCTCACAGGGAGAGAGCCTACCCGACCTCGGCCGGCTTTGCCACCGGAACCCGTCCTGGCCTTGATCCTGCTAGGTAAAACAAGGCATGTTCATCAATCTATCGGCAGCAGCATTCCGGACACCCGCGCCGCCTCGGCGCCGAAGGGATCCACCTCCACGCCCGCGGCCTCCTCCGGCAGCACCAGGGTTCCCAGCCGGATTCCCAGAAGGCGCAGGGGGCGGTCCAGGGGCGCCCGGCGCAGGCAGGCCCGGGCGGCATCCCGGATGTCGCCGGGCGCGGCCGTGGCCCGGTCCAGGGTGAAGTCGCGGGTGACGGTCTGGAAATTGTCGTAGCGCAGCTTGATGCCGATGGTCCGGGCCAGCAGGCCCTTGCGCTCCAGATCGGCGCCGAGCCGCTGGCACAGGTCCAGCAGGATGGCAGTGAGGGCGGCCCGGTCGCGCAGTGCGTGCAGGTCCCGGGCGAAGGTGGTTTCCCGGCTGATGGATTTGACTTCGCGGCTGGTGACCAGGGGCCGCTCGTCCCGCCCGTGGGCCGCCTCCCACAGCCAGGCGCCGTAGCTCTGGCCGAAGGCCGCCACCAGCGCCTGCGGATCCGCCGCCGCCAGCGCGCCAATGCTGTGAAGGCCCATCGTTTCGAGCCGGGCGCTGGCCTTGGGTCCGACCCCGTTGATCACCGAGGGGGGCAGGGGCCAGATCCGGGCGGGCAGGTCCGCCAGATCGAGCACCGTGAGGCCGTCGGGCTTCTGCAGCTCCGAGGCGATCTTGGAGAGCAGCTTGTTGGGCGTGATGCCGATGGAACAGCTCAGGCCGGTGGCGTCGCGCACCGCGTCCTTGATCCGCTGGGCCAGGACCACCGTTTCCCCCGGGACCTCCGTGAGATCAATGAAAATCTCGTCGATCCCGCGGTCTTCGATGGTGGGCGCCAATTCCGCCACCGCCGCCTTGAACAGCCTGGAACAGCGGGTGTATTCCGGGAAGTTGGCCGGCAGGAGGATGGCCTCCGGGGCCAGGGCGGCGGCCTTCATCAGGCCCATGCCCGAATGGACCCCCAGCGCCCTGGCCTCGTAGGTGGCGGTGGTGGCCACCCCGCGCCCCGCGTATTCCCGCAGCCGGCCGTAGGCCCGGCCCGACGCCGGCTGGTCCTGGCGCCTGGGCCCGCCGACCACCACCGGCTGCCCCCGAAGATCGGGATGGCTGAGCAACTCCACCGACGCGAAGAAGGCATCCATGTCCAGATGGGCGATCCGCCGGCCGGGGGGCAGGGTGGATCGGATGGCCGGAAGGGATTCCACGGAGTTCCTTGCTAAAACGTCAGTACGAAATTTTAGCAAACCTTGCCGGTCAAAGTGCTTCTCTATTTTAGTCGGCCCCCTGCAACTGGCGCGCCGAGGTGAGCTTCCAGGTGTCATCCAGCCGGTGCCAGACGACGAATTCCCAGGTGTCGGCTGCTCCGGTCTCGACGACCCGGCAAACCAGCTTGTAGTTCATCCCGGCCACCACCTGCTGGTAGGCCTCCAGGACCGCCTCGATGCTGAGGCCGGCAAGCGCCTTCTGGGCCGCGGCCTTGGCCTCCTGCACGGTCGCGGCTTCGCTGTCCAGGCTCTGGTAGCCGGCGAGTACGGACTGACTCGCCGGGGCGGCCGGCCGGGTTTGCGCAGGGGTCACCGCCATGAGCGGGCAAGCGAATAGGGAAATGAGGACGGATTTCATGTTTGCCTCCTTTTATAATATTGATTAATATCCTTGTTTGCAATATTTATGAAATGGCTGACCAGCTGCGAGGAAGGATATGGAGCCCGTTCACGGTTGTCAAGCGTCGAGGGAAAGGCCATGGACGCGCCCTCGATCACCGGCAAACCTGCCGGGCATTGGCAGCCCTGGCGAAGCAAGCTCCACAAGGGCTGCTAGCATGGTTCTTGGCAAGTGCCAGCAGCAGGAGGCCCGGTGGCCCAAGATTCGCCTTTGTCCCAACCCATGACGGCCGATCC
>Ga0316232_1002549_pt1 | contig 18543 bp, 17 predicted proteins | sample TBHtaG_FD_206006 | JGI IMG/M metagenome (GOLD analysis project Ga0316232, IMG submission 206006) | Freshwater microbial communities from Trout Bog Lake, Wisconsin, USA - TBH18025_13 | ecosystem: Environmental > Aquatic > Freshwater > Lake > Hypolimnion/Profundal zone | place: USA: Wisconsin... | reverse complement strand
AGCCAAAAGCGAGTACGGGCTGATCATGGGCCTGAAACACAGGCAGTACAAGGTTGAGGGGGTTCAGTTCCATCCAGAATCCATCCTGACTCCGGGGGGGATTAAGCTCCTGACCAATTTCCTGGCCGACTGCTGACTCGCTCGAAAACAACCGCCTATTATGTGAACTTGTATTTACGAAATCGGCGGTTGTTTTGGTGTTTGTAGCGAATTAAGGCGTTATTATGAAGAATTGTTCATAATAATGAAAATGGCTATGGATTTTCCTGAGGGTGGATGGTATAGTGAAAATAAATTGGTAGGCAGTAAGAGAGGCGGAAGCGGTATGAACAAAGACATCGGCCAGAAGGTCAAGGAACTTCGGGTCAACAACAGGTTGACCCTGAAAACCTTGAGCGAAATGACCAACCTGTCCACCGGCTTTTTATCGCAGTTGGAACGCGGCCTCACAGCCATCGCCACCGACTCGCTGGCCACTATTGCCCAGGCGCTGGATGTTGAACTGGCGTACTTCTTCGTCAAGCCAACGGTGGATGGCCAGTATATTCTCAGAAGCTACGAGCGCGACGTGCTGCGGATCGAGAGTTCGCGGTTCATTCATTACCGCCTGAGCAGCGCTCCGGCGGATAAAACACTGCTGGCCCGGCTGGTGGAACTGCTGCCCATCAACAGCCAGGAGACCATAAGCTCCTACCCCCATGAGGGGGAGGAATTCGTCTATGTTTTGGAGGGCACGCTGACGCTGTTCATCAACCAGGAACGCTTCGAACTGTTCCCGGGGGACACGGCGCATTACAATTCGAAAATCGTCCACAACTGGGCTAATTACACCAATAAGCTTGTCAGGCTGCTGGTGACCAGCATTCCCAATCCCGCAGCAGGGGGGCCGGCATGACTAAGGCGTTTCTTTTTAACATCCAGAAATTCTGCGTCCATGACGGACCAGGCATCCGGACCACGGTGTTTTTCAAGGGCTGCCCGCTGAGCTGCGGTTGGTGTCACAACCCTGAGAGCCAGAAATTTGACCGGGAGCTTTTATTTCAGCGCGAAAAATGCCGCAGCTGCGGTCAGTGTCAAAGCCACTGCCCCCAAGGGGCCGCGGCGGCGCACGGCTGCATTGCCGGCAAGTGCACGGTATGCGGGCTTTGCGCCGACCTTTGCCCCGGCGGCGCCCGGATGGTCGCCGGAAAGGAATATTGCCTTGAGGAATTGCTGGCCGAAATTGAAAAAGATGCGCCTTTTTATGAACAGTCAGGCGGTGGGGTGACCCTGTCCGGCGGCGAGGCCCTCTGTCAGATCGACTTCGTGGCCCGGCTGGTCCGGGCCTGCAGCCAGAAGGGGATTCATGTGGCCATCGACACGTGCGGTCAGCTCCCCTTTGAGAGTTTTGCTAGGGTGCTGGAAGACACCGGCTTGTTCCTCTATGACCTCAAGCTGGCTGATGCCAGCCGGCATAAGCAGCACACCGGCCGGGACAACTCGCTGATTCTGGCCAACCTTGCCCGGCTTAGCGCCAGTGGCGCCAAGGTGCAGCTGCGGCTGCCGCTGATTGAGGGCATCAACGCCGACGACGCCAATATCGCCGGAATGATGGCTGTGGCCAAACCCCTGGGGATCACGGCTGTCGCGCTGCTGCCCTACCACGATATCGGCCGCGACAAGTACCGGAGGCTGGGCCGGGAATACCCGGCGCCGCTGGCGGCCAGTCCCTCCACCGGGCGGCTGGAGGAGATAAGACGCTTGTTTGCCCAAGATGGCTTTGCAGTAACAATGGGAGGGTGACCGGGTATGGAAAGAGGAATGAACGAGAGAATCCGCCAGCTCAGGCGGCAGAGCGTGAGCACTAAGCCCAGCATTTCCATCGAGCGGGCCAGACTGGTGACCGAGGCCTATAAAAAATACGCCGGAACCTTGGAGGCGCCTCTCCTCAGAGCACTGACCTTCAAGCACATCATGGAAAATAAACGGCTTTGCATCAACCACGGGGAGCTGATTGTCGGCGAAAAAGGCGAAGGTCCGCAGTCGGCCCCCACATTTCCCGAGCTGTGCTGCCATTCATTGGAGGATTTTGCGGTCATGGCCAGCCGGGAGAGAATATCTTTTGCGGTCAGCGACGAGGCGAGACAATTTCAGGCTGATACGGTCATCCCCTACTGGTCGGAGCGCTCGCTGCGGCCGAAGCTTCTGGCCAACATGACCCCCGAGTGGCTGGACTGTTACCAGGCCGGCCTGTTTACCGAATTCATGGAGCAGCGTTCGCCGGGGCATACCGTGGCGGACGGCAAGATGTATCAGAAAGGCCTCCTGGATTTTAAGGCCGATATCGCCAAGGCTATCGCCGCCCTGGACTGGTCAGGCGACCAGACGGCCTATGACCGCAAGGTCCAGCTGGAAGCTATGGCCATCTGCTGCGACGCTGTCATCACCTTTGGCCGCCGCTACGCCGAGTATGCCCGGGAACTGGCTGCCGCCGAAAAAGACGCTGTGCGCCAGGCTGAGCTGCTGGACATCGCCGCCAACTGCGGGGTGGTTCCCGCCCATAAGCCTGAAACCTTTGCCCAGGCCATCCAGATGTACTGGTTTGTCCATATCGCTGTCACCAGTGAGCTGAACAACTGGGACTCTTATAGCCCTGGGCGGCTGGACCAGCACCTTGATCCCTTTTATCGCCGGGGCCTGGCCGACGGAACACTGACCCCCGAAAAAGCCAAGGAACTGCTGGAGTGCCTGTGGGTCAAATTCAACAATCAGCCGGCGCCGCCCAAGGTCGGGATTACCCTGAAGGAAAGCGCCACTTACACCGACTTCGCCAACATCAACAGCGGCGGCGTCAAGGCCGACGGCTCGGACGGAGTCAATGACGTGACCTACCTGATCCTTGACACCATGGATGAAATGCAGCTCCTGCAGCCCAGTTCCAATGTCCAGGTCAGCAAAAAATCGCCCCGCCGGTTCGTCAAACGGGCCTGCGAGATATCGCGCCAGGGCTGGGGCCAGCCGGCGATGTACAACACCGACGCCATCATTCAGGAACTGCTCGGGGCCGGCAAGGATATCGCCGACGCCCGGGAGGGCGGCTGTAGCGGTTGCGTGGAAACCGGGGCCTTCGGCAAGGAGGCTTATATTCTCACCGGCTATTTCAACCTGACCAAGATCCTGGAGCTCACCCTGAATAACGGCTTTGACCAGGTGTCCGGCAAGCAGCTGGGCCTGACTACCGGGCAGGCCGTCGACTACGCTTCCTTTGAGGAGCTGCTGGCCGCCTTCCGCCGGCAGGTGGAGCATTTCGCCGCCATCAAAGTCACCGGCAATCATGTAATCGAGAAAATCTACGCCAGCCAGATGCCGTGCCCGTTCCTGTCCGTCCTGGTCAGCGACTGTATCGCTAGCGGGAAGGATTACAACGCCGGCGGCGCCAGGTACAACACCAGCTACATCCAGGGGGTGGGGATCGGGACCCTCGCCGACTGCCTGGCGGCGATCAAGTACAATGTATTTGATGAGCGGCGGTTTACCATGGAGGAACTCATCCAGGCGCTGGCCGCCGATTTCACGGGCCATGAACGGCTGCGCAGCCTGGTGCTTAATAAGACCCCCAAGTACGGCAACGACGACGATTATGCCGATACCCTGATGATCGAGGCGTTCAATATCTTTTACGACGCGGTGAACGGCCGTAAGAACATGCGCGGCGGCAGCTACCGCATCGATATGCTGCCCACCACCTGCCACGTCTATTTCGGGTCGGTAACCGGGGCGACTCCCAACGGACGGCTGGCCGCCAAGCCGCTGTCGGAGGGGATCTCTCCCCACCAGGGCGCCGATAATCTGGGACCCACAGCGGTTATCAAGTCGGCGGCCAAGATGGATCACCTGAAAACCGGGGGAACGTTGCTGAATCAAAAATTCAGTCCGGCGGTGGTGGCCGGCGACAGCGGACTGGAGAGCATGGCGGCGCTGGTGCGGACCTATTTCAGTCTGGATGGCCACCATATCCAGTTCAATGTCATCGATCGGGCGACACTGCTGAAGGCCCAGGACCGGCCAGACGAATACAAGGACCTGATCGTCAGGGTGGCCGGCTACAGCGACCATTTCCACAACCTCAGCAGGGAACTGCAGGATGAGATAATTGAGCGGACGGAGCAGTCCTTCGGCCGCGCGTAGGCGGCTGTTGAAAAAGGCCAATCTGCGTTGTTGCCGCTGCGGGAGCGCTCTCGCCGTACCTCCACCGTACTGTCTTCGAGCGCTTCCTCGCGTCGCCTAGCATCTCGGCCTTTTTGAACAACCTTGGTTTCGTTGAAAAAACAATTCATGGATACTCTGACCTGGCCATAATGGCCAGGTTTTATTTTTGCGGAAGGCGGAGGGCAACTGCTGATATAGAGGAAAACATCGCCAGCGCCAGCGAATAGTAAGCATTAATATAAGGTCAGCCGACAGACCAGGTACAGAGTCATCAAAAAACTGTTTGCGTGTCGTGAGAATAGCAAATAAATAACAAAATATACTAGTTGCAGGAGGGCGAATGATGAACAAGCAACTGAGGCAAGGCCATCACGCGCTGGGAGCGGTTTTGCTGCTGTTGGCGCTCAGTGGCGGGCTGTTATATCTTCCATCACTGCGCGGCGTTCTGGCTGATGCCCGCTGGCTGCTGCGCGACGTGCATACCCTGCTGGGTCTGGCCTTCACAGGTTTATTCCTGGCCAACAGGCCGTTTTTGCTGCAGCATCTCGCCAGCGCCGCCGGAAATACCGGGCAGTGGCTCAAGGCTCTGCTGCTGCTGAGCGCTGCGGGCCTGATCATCAGCGGCGGCTATCAGGCTCTCTTCTGGTTGGGCTGGGTGTCGTCGGCGACCGCAATGAACGAAGCCCATCGCTATTTGGCGGCACTGGGGGTGCTGTTGACCGTAGTTCATCTTGTTTGGCAGCGATCCGCCGGAATGCCCGGTGACAACGCCGCCTTATCGCCAGAGGATCAGAGCGAGGGACGCCGTTCTTTTATTAAAAAACTGTTGACTCTGTCCGTCCTTCTCGGCACCGGTGCTGGTCTCAAATGGTGGCAGCAGCTGATGAGTCCGGGGGGAGATGCACCCGACCCTGCGGTCGGGGAGTTCAAGGACTGCAACAAGCTGACCCCGCCGCCCGCTCCGGCCGCCCAGTCCCTGCCGCCTGCCGGAGGCGGTTACCAGGGGCGGTTTCGCTCGTATACTGTTACCAAGAAACCCTGTGCAACCAACGAAAACTGGAGTTTTCATATCAGCGGGCTGGTTGATAAACCCCTTGACTATCGCTGGGAGGAGTTTGTCCGGTTGCCCCGCACTGTGCAGGTCAGTGATTTCCATTGTGTGGAGGGTTGGTCGGTCCGGCGGGTTACCTATGAAGGAATACCGCTGGCTCAGCTGTTGGATGCGGCCGGAGTCAGCGCCGGCGCCCGGTTTGTCAAGTTTATCTCCGGCGACGGCGTCTATACTGATTCCCTGACCCTTGCCCAGGCCAGGCTGAGCGACGTGATGGTGGCGATGCTGGTGGACGGAAAACCCATCCCGTCCGACCTGGGCGGTCCGGCCAAACTGGTGGTGCCTCAGATGTTCGCCTATAAATCGGTGAAATGGCTGGTGGGAGTCGAACTCATCGCCGCACCCCACACCGGTTACTGGGAGGAGCGCGGCTATCCGGCGGATGCCTGGGCTGCCGGGGCGCCGCCCAAAGGACTGTGAAGGCATGTTATTTGCAAGGAGGGAAACAACCGTGAAAAGTATCTTGCGGTTTCTGCTGCGCCGGTTGTTCAGAGTAAAGCTGCTAGGCTGGGAAAGTCTTCGGTTTCATGGTCCTTCGATCATCCTGCCCAATCATCAGTCCTTTTTGGACCCCATTTTCCTCTACGCTTTTCTGCCTGACAGCGCCTGTTTTGTAATCAACACGGCAATCGCTGCCAAAATCAGTATTTTTCTTCGCTGGATCAATCATATCACCATCGATCCCTTCAATCCTTATTCGCTGAAAAAAATCGTGACTGTGGTAAAAGCAGGCCATCTGGTGGTGCTGTTTCCCGAAGGCCGGATCACCACCACCGGCAATCTGATGAAAATTTACAGTGGAATTGGGTTTGTGGCGATGAAAACCGGCGCTGACCTATACCCGGTGATTTTCTCCGGCTTGCAGTATTCCAAGGTTTCACGAATCACCGCCAAAGTGAAATCCGCCTGGTTGCCGCAAGTTGCGATTTGCGCCGGGCCGCCGCTGCGGATAGCCGAGGAAGATAACAAGAATTTCAAAAAGCAAAAAAAAGAGTTCAGCGATAAAATACTGACCGTTCTTCAAAGTACACTGTTTCAGACCAGGCAGGACCAGATGGCTGGGAGCAATCTGTTTGACAGGCTGCTGGCGGCCGGCCGATTCTTCGGTATGGGGAAAATCATGGCCGAAGATATTGGCGGGACGATCACCTATCGACGGGCGATCAGGAGCAGTTATGTGCTGGCCGGGAAGCTGCGGGCCGTGCTGGCAGGCGAGAATCGGGTCGGCATCCTGCTGCCCAATTCCATTGGCCATGTGGTTACTTTTTTTGCTCTGCTTTTCGCTGATATAACCCCCGCCATTTTCAACCTCAGCGCCGGAGCGCAGAATAACCTGGACTGCGGGAACACCGCCGGGCTGAAGACCATCCTGACTTCGCGGGCGTTCGTGGAAAAGGCGGGGTTTGAGGACTATATCGAAAAGCTTGCCGAAGAGTTCCGTATCGTGTATCTGGAGGATCTGCGTTCCCAGATGGGACTGGCGGTAAAACTCATTGGCCTTATCAACTATTTTCTTCGCAAAAGAGCCGCCGGGACAGCCAAAATCATCCTGTTTACCAGCGGCAGTGAGAGCAAGCCCAAGGGAGTTGTCCTTCGCCAGGCCAACATCTTGGCAAATATCAACCAGGCTGGGAGCATCATCGACTATACCCGGCAGGACAAAATGTTCAACGCCCTGCCGATGTTTCATTCCTTCGGCCTGACGGCAGGCACGCTGCTGCCCATCCTTGAAGGCATCGAAGTTTTTCTCTACCCCAGCCCGCTGCATTTCAAGGTCATTCCCGAGATTGCCTACGACAAGAGCGTCACCCTGATGCTGGGCACACCCACCTTTCTGATGGCTTACGCCAAATACGCCCATCCCTATGATTTTTTCAGCCTCCGCTATTGTCTGTCCGGGGGAGAAAGACTGAAGGATGAGGTAAAAAGCGTCTGGGAGGAGAAGTTCGGTATCCGTATCTTAGAGGGCTATGGCACGACAGAGACCGCGCCGGTCCTTTGCCTCAACACACCGCTTTTTCACCGTACAGGCACAGTGGGAAAGTTTCTGCCGGGAATCGAGTGGCGGCTGGAAGCGGTGGCGGGGATCGAAACAGGCGGTAATCTGCTGGTGAAAGGTCCCAACGTCATGGAGGGGTATCTGCTGCACGGTCAGGGACTAGTTCCGGCGGAAGAATGGTACAACTGCGGTGATGTGATAACAGTGGATCGCGATGGATTTGTCACAATTAAATCACGACTGAAGCGGTTCGCCAAAGTCTCCGGGGAGATGATCAGCCTCGACGCTGTCGAACGGGCGGCGGAAAAAGCCTTCGGCAGTGATAAAAACGCCGCAGTCAGCCTGCCTGACGGCAGGAAGGGGGAAAAGATCATCCTCTACTCGCTGCAAAAAACGGCCAGTCGCGAGGCTCTAAGGGCCCACTATAGTCAGACCAGGCAGAGCATGCTGGCTCTGCCGAGCGAACTGGTGATTGTCGACAAGCTGCCGCTGCTGGGCAGCGGCAAGATTGACTATGTCAGACTGAAGAGCCAGGCAGCCGGGGAGGAGGAAGAAAACCATGCTCCCTAAGCCGTCATCCCTCAACTCCCTGTACGTCGCCCAGTTTTTATCGGCTTTCGTTGATAACATGTTGCTGTTTATCGCTCAAGCCATAATCACCAAAGGGAATTATCCGGTGTATTATTTGGCGCTGGTGCAGGGGACCTTTTTGTTCTCATTTATTATTCTTTCGCCCTGGGTCGGACGCTATGCCGATAAACATGCCAAGGCCTCGGTACTCATTCACGGCAACCTTATCAAGGGTCTGGGGGTCATCCTTTTCTTGCTGGATTGCGATCCGGCTCTCAGTTACGCTGTGGTCGGCATGGGAGCAGTAGTGTACAGTCCCGCGAAATATGGTATCTTGCCGCTTCTTACCTCTTCCGAAGGTGAGCTGTTGAAGGCCAACTCCTACCTTGAAAGTTTCACCATTGTGGCTATCTTGGCAGGCTCGGTGGGAGGAGGTTTCCTCTCTGACCGCTCGATAACCGGTGCCCTTATCATTGCCGCTGGTTTATATGGCGCATCGATATTATTTAACTTGTTAATTTCGAAAGACCATGGTGACAGGAAAATTAACTATCGAGATGCCATTCGGGCCTTTGCGCGGGACATCGACACCCTGGCATCGATCCAACAGAGCCACTACTCTCTTGTGGGCACCGGCTCTTTCTGGCTGGCATCAGCAACTCTGCGGGTCGCGGTATTTGCCTGGCTCCCGCTTGTACTCGGTATCACTGGCAATACCGAGATTAGCCTGATTTTTGCAGCAACAGGTATAGGCCTTGTCGCAGGAGCGATGATTACGCCATGGCTCATTACCATTCAGACTTACCGGCGCACCCTGTTTGCCGGAATAGCCCTGGCGCTGCTTGTTTTGGCGTTCACCGCGATCTATTCCTTACCGGTGACGATTGCCGCTCTTTTTGCGTTAGGTGCCGCCGGAGGTATTTATATCGTCCCGTTAAACGCCTGTTTGCAACATGTTGGACACAAAACTATCGGGGCAGGGAAAACCATCGCTGTGCAAAACTTTATCGAAAATACCTTCATGTTTCTCGGGGTAGGCGTCTACACCGTTTCCGTCGGAGCGGGAATACCGGTGAACGCCTCTATATTCGCCACTGGAACCATGCTTGTCATTATCCTTACCTATATGTTCTTCCTGCGGGACCGGGCCAAGAATTCTGCTCCCGAAATGAACTAGACATCTCTAGAAACTCCAGTAAGACAATGATGATATAAACGCCAGGTCGCAAAAAAAAAACGCCGTCCTGCGTCGTTTAGTGTCAAAACCATCGGCAAACCAATCCAGTAGACTTTGTCGACAAGCGCAAGCCCCGAACGAAAGGTTCGGGGCTTCGGCTTGTTATACATAGGTGATGAGGGCGATGTATTCCAGATCGGTGTCGCCGATGTTTTCTATTCCGTGACTTTCGCCGTTGTCGGTGAATATGACGTCACCAGGCTTGGCCTCATAGACGGAACCATTGTCGGTCACCAGGGCCCGGCCTGCCAGAATATAGAAAACCTCAAAATCCCCTTCATGCTTGTGGGGCGGATTTTTCGCGCCAGGGTTCAATGCAATCTTTATAAACTGGCGGTTTTTGCAGTGCATCAGGGAAGGGTCCACTAATTTAGTCAGGGTACCGGTCTTTGGCGCTGGCCGGTACTCGACCTGTAGATCTTCTGCTTTGATAATCATACCGTCATCTCCTATCCAGTTGTCGTGCGCTCCCCCCAATTATGGAATTATCTCTAGTTTCGCTTTTGAACCGAAAATTCCTTTTTGGCTGACAACACCGAGCGGCAAATAGGCTTGCAGCCGGAAAATGGGCAGCCTGTCAGCACGGTGGGACCAAAGGTGAAATTTGGTATGGTGTGGAATACCAGTCGGAAAACGGCGGCGAAAGGATCCTCAGACGCGGCGGAACTGGACGCAAATGGCCGGAATAATCGCTGCGAGGGAGAAAGTGGTAGATAAGATGACCCGGGGATGCTAAAATGGAAAAAGAATCCGCCGCAAACCTTCGCTGACGGCGCTGATTTGCTGCTGACAGTATTAGAAGCCCGCTTGCCGGACATACTGTACAATCGCAGGCAAGCCGCGCCGTCACCCCGTAAGAGGTCTGTGGCGCGTTAATTACAACAATACAGGAGGATAATTGATGAAAAACAGTATCGCTAAATTTGAGACTTCCAAGGGTGTTTTTAAGATCGAGTTGTTTGAGGACAAAGCGCCGCTTACGGCGCAGAATTTCATCAGCCTGACGGAGAAGAAGTTTTATGATGGGCTGATTTTTCATCGGGTTATTCCCGATTTCATGATTCAGGGCGGCGACCCCGTGGGCAACGGCACCGGCGGCCCGGGCTACGCCATAAAGGATGAATTTCACCCTGACCTCAAGCACGATGATGCCGGCGTACTGTCTATGGCCAACTCCGGTCCTAATAGCGGCGGTTCGCAGTTCTTCATCACTTTAGTACCCACCCCGTGGCTGGACAACCGCCATGCTGTTTTCGGCAAGGTGGTCGAGGGGCTTGATGTGGTGAAAAGCATCGGAGTGGTCAAGACCCGCGGCGGTGACAGACCGCAGGAAGATGTGGTCATCGAAAAAATTACCATCGAAAAAGACTGACATGGCCTGGGTCTATATCATGGAGTGTGCCGACGGCACTCTTTACACCGGCTGGACCACCGATCTGGCGGAACGGCTGAGCGCCCACAATGCCGGCGGTGGCGCCCGCTATACCCGGGGCCGGGGACCGCTGCGGCTGGTGTATCAGGAATCCTGCATCGACCGCAGTCAGGCCCAGCGGCGCGAATGCGCGATCAAGAAGCTGAACCGCCAACAAAAACAGCAGCTTATCGCCGCCGCTGGTGTTAACCGGACGGCAGGTGCAGGCGCTGTCATACCACAATAGCAAAAGACGGCTGACAAGTTCAGCCGTCTTTTAAATTGAGCTTAAAACAAAGAAAGTAAAACAGCCGTAAATTTATTCCACAGTCACCTTTACCTCAAACATCCTATTCCACGGAAAGGATACCTCAAATTTGTTTATTCCGATATCCGGGAAGTTATTATCAGCGAACGCTTTCATCCGCTGTTCGGTTTCGGCGGTAAGGCGGGGGGTGATGTCATCAAGGTGGACGTAACTGCCGCCAAAGGGATAGAGCACCGTTTCGGCGACCTCGCCGCGGATGTTGGCCTGGTACGCCCAGTCATCCAGCAGTCTCACCGCCAACAGGCGATTCTTGGCCCCTGGCTGCATTTTGGGGGCCAGCATTCCCTGGCCGACAGCATACCCCAGGGTATTGCTGGCGGTATTCCAGCCGGAAAAGGCGGTAAGGCGGGGCAACAGACCGCGCTTCGCAAGTTCATACATCAGGGCGTTATCAGCGCCGTTGGAGAAGGCAATCGAGGCCACGGCGACCTGTTTGCCCTCAGCCAGCGCTCCGGCCAGCTGGTTGACGAAGAGCTCGGCAGCCGGACGGGTCTTATCCCGGTTGGCCGCGGCTGAGGCTTCGAGGGTGACGCCGTTTTCCGGGGTGTTTACCGCCAACAGCAGGTCCGACCGCATGGGTGTGGGCAGAACTACTCCGCCGGCGGCGCTGATCTGGTCAGTGAGGGTCTGGGCAACTTCTTTGTCTTCATAGGTCGGAACCGTCCGGCCACCGGCTCCGGGGGCGTAGATGACCGAAACCACCGGCACATTCCGGGAAAAATCGTTGATGGCTCTGACGACCATCAGCATCCCCAACTGGTCGGCGCCGGGAAAGGAAGTATATTTGCTGGCAGAGAGCTTCTTAGTCTCCTCTGACAGGTGGCGTGATTCTTGGTGGGACCGGGAATAGGGCGAGCAATCGTCGCGACCCTGGACCAGATAGTCGAAAGTGGTGTTCTTGACGTAGGTGATGAGGCCGACATTCATTTTATAATTTTTTTCCCGGCGGGCGAACCAGTCGGTCATCGCTTTCGGCGGTACAGTTGCCGTGAGTTTCTGCAGCGTCAGTTGTTCGCTACGGCTGAGGGGCTCTGTTTCTTGCTTGTCTTGCAGGGCGGTGATCCGAAAAATGCTTGGCCCGTAAGTTTCATAATAGTCGGGTTCGACTCCGCCGGCGCTGGCCTGTGGTGTTCGCATGATGGTGCTGTAGACATAGAGTCTGACGCTGGGATTCAGCTCTTTCAGTTCGGCAAATTTGGCCAAACGGTTCTGGAGCACATCCTCAGGATACTGATGAATCCGGGAACCAACCAGACTGCCGTATAATAACGCGTCTGCGGAAACGACAATGGCATCGGCGTCTTTGCAGTGGGTGAGGACCCAACTCCACAAATAGTCGGGATTGCCTGGATCGGTCCGTCCGGCGACAATAGCCCGCTGCGGGGTGATGATCTCAGCGCCGGCGGCGGTTGCAGTGTCGACAATATAGTCCAGACTGACCGGCCGGTTGTCGGCAGGAACGTACAGAATGGTTTGGGCCTGAACAGTCTGGCTGGCGAGCAAAATCACTAGTGCGATTAGCAGGAACGATTTTTTCATTGGTGACTCCTCCGTAAATTGACGATATCTGTTATATTTTGTTTTCGGGCAGGCAGGCGGCAAATCCTGCCTGGGAAGTCTTTTGCTGTTTTCGCCGCAGGATTCCGCCGGTTTCTCTTGAAAATAAACATCATTGAAAGTCTATTGCCGGTATTGCCAAACACCGACTATAAGGAGCAGGAAGATGCAAGAAACAATATGCAGGTTAATTCGGGAATATACCGCCGCTTATCCGGCGCGGGTGGGCAGTGAGACTAAGTGGGGAGAGCCGCTGGTTGCCTTTGCCTCGGCAGATGATGAGTTGTTTGGCAGTCTGCGGCAGCGGATCAGTCCCAGCCACGCCCTGCCGAATGAATTGCTGCCAGATGCCCGGACGGTCATCGTCTATTTCCTCCCCTTCGAGGCAACTGTAATTGCCAGAAACATTCCGGATACAGGCTGTTCCCGGGAATGGGCGGTGGCCTATATCGAGACCAATCGGCTGATCGCCGACATGAATGGCTATCTGCATGATCAGCTGGCACGACTGGGCTATGAGAGCGCCGTTACTCCGGCAACCCATAATTTTGATCCACAGAAGCTGATCAGCGACTGGTCTCACCGGCATATCGCCTATATTGCCGGACTGGGCAGCTTCGGGCTGAACAATATGCTGATTACAGCGAAGGGATGCTGCGGCCGGCTGGGGAGTCTGATCACCAACCTGGCTATCGAGCCTACCAGGCGGACTGGAGAAGAAAACTGTCTGTTCAGGCAGCGCGGGCTGTGCCGGAAATGCCTGGAGAGGTGCGTGAGGGGCGCTCTGACGTCCGAAGGCTTCGACCGTCACCGCTGTTACGCGATGTGCCTGGAAAACGCCGAGCGGTTTAGCCAGCTCGGCCTGGCCGATGTGTGCGGCAAATGTCTGGTCAATGTGCCGTGTTCGCGGCAGAGCCCGGCCCGGGTTTCGGTGGAATCATCCCGGAGGGACTGAAAAAGAACAGGCGCAGTCCCGAGGGAAAAAGGTTGGGGAGTCTGTCAACCATCAGCGGTTTAGACAGCATGATTCAAGACGAAAGCCACGGTGATTTATAACATAGACGCCGGAAATCCTTGGAATTGATTCCAATGATGAAAGTGCTCTTCGACGCGTATTAATTATACATGATCCCAAATATGGTATAATATACCTATAGGTAACGTAGTGGAATCACTCCATGCCAGCTATGGACTAAACTACCGCATAGTATGGATACCCAAACAGGCGAAAGTTTTTAATCGGCGATTTGCGTCAGCAAGCGGAAGAAATCATGCAGGTTATTGTACTGGAAAAGAAGTGGAATCTACTGGCGTTAGAAGGACAGCCTGACCATATGTGTCTGATTGTCTCTGCGCCGCCAGCTGTTGCTCCGGCTGAAATCGTGAAGGCCGTAAAAGGCATCTTGGTCAAGCGTCTACTCATGCGATACCCGGAGCTGACTAAGAAAACCTGTAGAGGAACCCTCTAGGCACCGTCCTACTATGTGGGTGGCCGTATCGTCCGAAATCATTAAGTGTTACACCGAAGAGTGCCAAGACCACTAGAAAGGAGGCGAAGTCATGATAAAGACCTTCAAATATCGTCTATATCCTACCAAGAGCCAAGCGGCAGTCATCGACACCACGGTTACCAATTGCCGGTTTCTATATAACTGCATGTTAGATCAACGGATAAATGCCTATAAAGCCGGCAAGTCGGTCAATAAGATTGAGCAACTTAACGAGCTGCCAGCTATCAAGGCCGAATTTCCCGAATACAATCATATCTTTTCCCAGGTGTTACAAAATGTTGGAATCCGGCTGGATAACGCCTATCAGAACTTTTTTCGAAGGGTAAAACAAGGTGAGAAGGCGGGTTTCCCGCGCTTTAAAGGCGGAAATCAGTACGACAGCTTCACCTACCCACAAGCCGGGTTCAAGTTGATTGGCAACCGGCTTGAATTGAGTAAAATCGGCTCAGTAAAAGTCAAACTACACAGGCCAGCAGACGGGAAGATTAAGACTTGTTCAATTACCAGGAAAAACGGCCAATACTATGCCTGCTTTTCCTGTGAGGTCGAAGCCAAAGTCTTACCGGCGACTGACAAAGAGGTAGGAATTGACGTAGGTGTGGCCGCCTTCGTAATCACCTCTAATGGCGAGTTCTTTCCGAAGCTGGACAAGTACCGCAAAGCGGAAAAGCGGCTCAAATACCTGCAGCGCCAAGTAAGCCGCCGCATGAAAGGCTCTAAACGAAGGCGAAAAGCCGTAGTCCTACTTGCCAAACAGCATGAGAAGGTGGCTAACCAGAGAAAAGATATTGCCCATAAAGTCAGTACTAAGCTCATCTTTGAGAACGACCTGATAGCTCATGAGGACCTACAAGTCAAGAATATGGTCAAAAATCACCATTTGGCAAAATCTATCTCAGATTCGGCCTGGAGCATGCTGTTTCAATTCCTGGACTACAAGGCTGAAAGCGCCGGCAGGCAGGTTGTAACAGTACCACCGTATCAAACCAGCCAGATATGTTCTAATCCGGCTTGCGGGAAGATCGTAGCGAAAAAACTTTCTGAGCGCTGGCACAACTGTCCGCATTGCGGCCGTAGTATCCAAAGAGACGTAAACGCCGCTATCAATATATTGGCGTTAGCAACCATAAAACAAGCGGGCTAGGACGTAGCCTTCGGGGATATGGCCGGGTTGTTGGCTGTACATGAACCGAGAAGCCTCGTGCTTTAGTGCGGGGAGTTGTCACGATATCATAACAGCATAGCGAAAGAGCTGCGCGCGAGGAGGAGAACGATGCGGGAACTGGCTGAAGACACGCTGTGGCAGGCGACCGTCAACAATGACCGGGACTACGACGGAAGATTTTTCTACGCTGTCCGGACAACCCGGATCGTATGCCGACCGTCTTGCAGGTCAAAGCCGCCGTGCCGGGAAAACGTCGAGTATTTCGCCAACATCGAAGAAGCCGTGCAGCACGGTTATCGCCCCTGCAAGCGGTGCCGGCCCGATTTTGCCGCCCCCTATCAGCCGGAACAGGAAATGGTGGACAAGGTCTGCGCCCTGTTGACGAAGGAATATGCGAATCCAGCGATCCTGGAAGAATTGCCGGCCCGGGTCGGCTTGAGCAAGTTCCATCTCGGCAGGCTGTTCAAAGCGGCGACCCGGCAGACCCCCAAGGAGTTTTTGCAAACCATCCGCCTGGAAAAGGCCCGGGAATTGCTTGCGGTGAGCAATCTCAGCGGCATCCAGGTCTGTTATGAAGCCGGGTTCAACAGCCTGTCCGACTTTTATGCCCTTTTCCGGACGGCTAGCGGTCTGTCGCCGCGTGAATACCGCCAGGCAAGCCGGACGGCTGCAGGACAAAAAACGCAAGAATGAGGCGATCTTTATGGAGGTTTCTACCACATATCTGAGCACAGCCATCGGGCCGCTGGAGATTTCCGGCACCCAGGAGGGGATAACAGCGGTGTTGTTTGTCCCGCAGACCGGCACAACCTCTGAGGAAATACCGGTTTGCCTCAAGGATTGCCTGCAGCAGCTGACAGAGTATTTTGCCGGTAGACGGACCGATTTTTCCCTGCCGCTGGCGCCGCAAGGGACGCCGTTTCAACGGCGGGTATGGGACACGCTCAGCCATATTCCTTTCGGCCAGACTATTTCCTACAGCCAGCTGGCGGCGGCGGTGGATAATCCGCGGGCGGTAAGAGCGGTGGGAAGGGCCAACGCCACCAATAAAGTGAATATTATCGTTCCCTGCCACCGGGTGATAGGCGCTGATGGTGCTTTGACCGGGTACGGAGGTGGGGTGGAGAGGAAAGAGTGGCTTATTAAACACGAACGCCAGGTTGTGTCAGGCTGTTGAAAAAGGCCAATCTGCGTCGTTGGTGCATCTTCGCTTCGCTCGAAGAAAGCGATCACATCAGCGCTGAAGCGCTGATGTGATCGCTTTTCCGGGAGCGCGCTTGCCGTACCACCGTGTACTGTCTGCGCACGCTTCCTCGCGCGCCCCGCACACATCGCGGGAGGTTATCGCCAACAACCATGATGCGTTGATACGACCCGCGTAGTCAGAACGTGCATCTCGACCTTTTTGAACAGCCTGGAGGATTGTAATTCAAATTTTTTCAGAACATTCATTGCCAGACGATAGTTTGGCAATATTATTTTTGTCAGCCGGGGTTCGCTGAATTATCTGTATCCTGGAAGGAATTTGGCGGCGCGGTTTGGAATAGACGACTAATGGATATCAATACACGGGAGGGACAGTTTTGCTAAGAATTGGGGTAATAGGCCAGTCCGGGGCTGTGAGTACCGAGATTTATGCTCTCGCTGAAGAGGTGGGGAAGGAAATTGCCGCCAGGGGAGCTATTTTACTTACCGGCGGAACCAATGGAATTATGGAAGCAGTATCCAAAGGAGCCAAAACAGCCGGAGGCCTTGTTGTCGGGATTTTGCCCGGGGACCATCTGGACGCCGCCAACAGCTATGTGGATATCCCGATTACCACCGGACTCAGTTATGACTATCGAAGTCTCATTCTGGTGCATTCCTCGGATGCGATCATCATGATTGGCGGCGAAAACGGAACCCTTGGCGAACTTTCCACCGCCTATCTGAACTGCAAACCGATTGTGGTTATCGAGCCTTCGGGGGGGTGGGCGGCACGGGTGCGGAGTATAGCCTACGACGGCCTGTACCTGGATACCCGCCGGACGGTGAAACTGGATTTTGCCCATACCGCCAAAGACGCCCTGGATCTCATCCAGGCGAAGATCAAGGCCTGCACCCAGCCGGTGCCAGCGGAAGGTCAATGAGTCGCCTGCCTCGGGGGGCCAGTGGCGGGGCGGGAATAAAAGCAGGAGGACAGCGATGATTTTAGTCAGCGCCTGTTTGCTGGGTATTTTTTCGAAGTATGACGGTGGTTCGAACCTGCAGCCGCTGCTGGCAAAATACAGCCACCGCGGCCAGTTTCTCCCGGTATGCCCGGAGCAGTTGGGAGGGCTGCCCACCCCGCGCCCGCCGGCGGAGATTATCGACGGCTGCGGCGGGGATGTGCTGACCGGTGCCTGCAAGGTGATCAATCAGGCCGGCGAGGATATGACTAGGCCCTTTTGCCGGGGCGCACAGGAAGTGGCGGCACTGGCGGCATCTTTTCCTATTACTGCAGCCATCCTCAAAGAGCGCAGTCCTTCCTGCGGGGTAAACCAGATTTATGACGGCAGCTTCAGTCATGTTGTCAAAAAGGGCCAGGGAGTTACCGCCAGCAGGCTGAAAAGACTGAATATCCCGGTGTACTCCGAAGAGGATATCACCGAAGAGCTGCTTTGTGAACTGCTGTTTGAAAAGTGAGGAACTCTGTCGCCTTCGCGCAAGCGAGGGCATTTTCAGTTGACGGCTCGTGCCAGTAGGAAAATAGACGCCATACGGAGAAAGAACCCTTATGGGAGAAAATACAAATACAGGAGGGCTGTTTAATGAAGGTTGTTGGGATTAGCGGCAGTCCGCGCAAAGACGGCAACACTGCGATCGTGTTGAAGACGGTTTTCGCTGAACTGGAAAGTCAGGGTATTGAAACCGAACTGATTCAAATGGCCGGAAGCAAAGTGCATGGCTGTATTGCTTGCTATGGCTGCTTCAAAACCCTTGACAAGAAGTGTGTCTTCAAGGACGACCCCATGAATGATTATATCGCCAAGATGACTGAAGCCGACGGGATTATCCTCGGTTCGCCAACCTATTTCGCTGATATCACTCCTGAGATGAAGTGCCTCATCGACCGGGCCGGGTTCGTGGCCCGGGCCAACGATTATCTATTCAAATACAAGGTTGGCGGAGCGGTTATGGCTGTGCGGCGGGGTGGGGCAATCCATGCTTTTGACACAATGAATCATTTTTTACACTACATGCAAATGTTCCTGGTGGGAGCCAGCTACTGGAATATGGTGTACGGACGGGATGTCGGCGAAGTGGAAAAAGACGACGAAGGCATCCAGAACATGAAGGTGCTGGGACAGAATATGGCGTGGCTGCTGAAGAAGATCAAGGCCTGATTGCAGAGCAGGACGGTTCTGCTCTTGTCGGATAAATCGGGTGGAAATCAGTATTCAAGGAGGACATGACATGTCAACAAGAATTTTGGTTTGCGGGATTC
>Ga0316232_1002544_pt1 | contig 18576 bp, 17 predicted proteins | sample TBHtaG_FD_206006 | JGI IMG/M metagenome (GOLD analysis project Ga0316232, IMG submission 206006) | Freshwater microbial communities from Trout Bog Lake, Wisconsin, USA - TBH18025_13 | ecosystem: Environmental > Aquatic > Freshwater > Lake > Hypolimnion/Profundal zone | place: USA: Wisconsin... | reverse complement strand
CAACTTGCTTACCCAGAATGCCTGCCGAACGATCTTTACTACCATCGTTTACAAAAATAATTTCATAGGCTAGATGACGTTTCGAGGCGATCTCATCTAAGGCGGGGTAAAGCCGATCGAAAAGGGCTTGGAGACCATCCTCCTCGTTATAGACGGGAATAACGATGCTGAGTTCTGGATTGCTGGCTAAGGTAGCTAAATTCAATGTCATGCTGTAATTTTGCCTGATCTTGTCTCAAATACCCTTTTCTTGGGAATTTTCAGCTTTTGAGGTATTTTTTAAGTATGCCAAGCAAAGCGTTTGCTATACGGTCGATGTCTTTATCTGCCATTCCTGGAAACAGAGGGAGAGTCAAAATGGAGCGCCCAATATGATGCGCAATTGGAGTATCTGCAGTGTCATATCCTAGTTTCTGATACAACGTAAATCCTGTAATTATTGGGTAGTGAACTCCAGTACCAATTCCGAGATCTTTTAACTCCGTCATTAGCTGAGCTCGATCTATGGTGATTTGCTCTAAAGGCAAAACTATTTGGAACATATGCCAGTTACTGTCTGTGAAATTCTCGACAGGGAGCTCAAGCTCAAGATTATCTAGATTCATTACTTTAAGGCCGGTACGAATAGCATCGAAATATTGTCGTGCCAACGCCGCTCTTCGAGTCTGAAAAGTGGGTAATTGCTTTAGTTGCTGTAGTCCGATGACTGCATTAACGTCGGTTAAATTATCCTTACCGCCAAGCACATCAACGTCCATGCCATCCATGCCTTGACGAGTTAGACCTTGTAAGCGGAGCTTCTCTGCGAGCCTCGCTTCATCTAGTGTGTTTAAAACTAAACAACCGCCCTCAACCGTCGATAGGTTTTTATTCGCCTGAAAACTAAAGCTCACTAAATCACCTATGCTACCAATTTTTTGACCCTTCCATTGAGATCCAAATGCTTGGGCAGCATCTTCAATCACGCGTAATTTGTATTGCTTTGCGAGGGAATAGAGTTGGTCCATATCCACAGGCAAACCAGCCAAATAAACGGGCATGATGGCACGAGTTTTAGAGGTAATGGCAGCGGCTATTTTATTTAAATCAATATTGCGCGTCACCGGATCAATATCTACAAACACAGGTGTAGCGCCTACGCCCAAAATAACGTTAGAGGTTGCTACCCAAGAGATCGGGGTAGTGATGACTTCATCTCCAGGACCAATCCCAGCTATTTGCAGAGCAATTTTCATGGTGGCCGTGCCATTGGCAAAACAACGCACAGGACGACCACCGAAGTACGAGCTTAATTCAGACTCAAATTCGGCAAGTTTAGGACCTGAAGTTACCCAACCAGAACGCAATACATCAGCTACGGCATCAATTGTTTCTTGGTTAAAGTGGGGGCGTGTAAAAGGTATAAAAGGCAGTGTATTTTCGTTGACCGACATAGTTCGCCTTGTGGGTTATTGTTGCAAAGTATTTGCGGTATCAGGGTGTTTCACAATCACTCGACGTGAATCCCTGCCAACTTCTTGCATGGGTAAATTGAGTTTTTGTAATTCTATATATTGTTCAGGAGCCATTAAGGCGTAAGCAGCCCGATCTTCTTTCCAGCGATCAATAAAGGCATCAAGTGTGGGGAGCCAGAGTAGCGGTTCTTGGTTGACCCCGAACTCAAGCTCATCTGGAAACTCAACCATAATCATGGTCCTGCCCAAATAGAAGGGGACGGTGTGATCAAGAATCCGTACCGAGTAGAAGTTGACATTTTTGGGAATGCTTACTTTTACCCGATCGACTAAATCAATCCCCGATACCGCACGACCAAGTGTTTCATGCCCAGTACCAGCGATGAGTGCGCATAAGAAAAAGCCAGATGCGTAACTCACAATACTAGATAGTCCATTCCTCTTGGCCTGCATGAATGCCGCCGAACTAAAGGCAAACAAGGAAATCAAAGCTGCAATAATCCAATAGGTGTATTGCGCATAAGACTCAATTTCATCAGGCCTTGCTTGCTTGCTGATTTCTGATAAAAAGAAAAATCCAGCGCCACCTAGAAGGGCGCAGAAGAGGGTTTGTAATTGCCAGGGTAATTTAAGGGCGTTACTAAAATTAAGACTGCGGTCGAGTTGATGGCCTACCAATAAAGCTAGTGCTGGAAATATGGGAATGATGTAGCCAGGTAACTTTGACTGGGAAATGCTAAAAAAGCCCAGAATCACGGCAAACCAACACACTAATAGCCAGCCACTAGAAAATTTTCGCTGTCGTTCTTGCCAAGCAAGCGCAATAGCCGCCGGCACTTGTGCGAGCCATGGAAAAAAGCCCAGGAAGAGCAAGGGCAGGAAGTAGTAGATGGGTCCAGTTCTACTGTGAGCTGTTTGAGTAAATCGCTCCAAGTGCTCATGAATAAAAAAGAATTGTAAAAATTCAGGATTGCGTTGCGCTACCACTACAAACCAAGGCGCAGTGATTGCTAAAAATAAAATGGCTCCACTAAGCAAATGGAGACGTTTCCAGATTCGCCAATCCCAAGCGCTGATCGAATAGAAGAGAAAAACCATGGCGGGTATTGCAAAGCCGATCACCCCTTTGGAGAGGGTTGCCAAGGCCATAAAAATCCAACATCCCCACATCCAATGACGAGTACTGTTTTTATTGTGCGAAGTCTGAGCCAGCAATAGACTGCAAAGGGCTGCCACTAAAAAGGCGGAGAGTCCCATATCTAAGGAGTTTACGTGCCCGCTAATGACCCACATTGGACTTGATGCTAGTACCACTGAGGCCAGCCACCCAGCGCGAGAGCCATAGATTCGAGCACCAGCAAACCCAACAAACAAGATGGTTAAAAACCCTGTGAGCGCCGTCCAAAGGCGGGCTTGCCAATCGCCTATGCCAAATAGGTGAAATGCTGAAGCGGTCACCCAAATTTGCAAGGGTGGTTTTTCAAAATACTTATAGCCGTTATAGCGAGGAGTAATCCAATCACCAGTGACCAACATCTCGCGAGCAATTTCTGCATATCGCCCTTCATCAGATGGAATGAGATGACGGTAATTCAAGGTACCAAACCAAAGTAGAGCGTAGATCAGCACCAAGATCAGGATCTTTCCCGGATTTAAGGCGCTGGACTGTCTCATTTGGCCAAACTGCATTAAGTGGTTTCCACAATGAGGGCCAATAGTACTTGGCGGCCTTCGCCAACTAAGATGTTGTAAGTTCTGCAAGCTGCCTGTGAATCCATAAGCTCAAAGCCGATTTTGGCTTGAATTAGTGGCTTTAAGAGTTCGGGTTTTGGAAATCGCTGCCTAGTTCCAGTGCCAATAAGGATTAATTCAGGCTTTAAGGTGGCCATTTGCGCAAAATGACTCTCCATTAGCTGATTAAATGAACTGACGGGCCACTCTACAATGTCACCATCTGAGCTTAATAAAACAGCATGGTGGTAGGCGGCCCTATTGATCTCTACATAGCCATCACCGTAACCAGTAACGGTGTTGGCTCCTGAATGGGGGTCAGATTGAAGCTTCACATGGACTCTCTGTCATAATTATATGGATTATAGCCAGCTGTTTTTTCCAAAATTTCAAGAACTTACCCTTTAATTTATTGTGAAACCCATCCTAAAGTCCGAAAAACTCAATCACGTCTGTTATGACATACGTGGTCCAGTGCTTGAGCTTGCTCAGCGCATGGAGGAAGAGGGTCACAAAATCATTAAATTAAACATTGGAAATGTGGGTGTTTTTGGCTTTGATCCGCCAGAGGAGATCCAGCTCGATATGATCCGTAATCTGGGCAATGCTTCGGCGTACTCTGATTCCAAAGGTATTTTTTCTGCCCGTAAGGCCATCATGCAGTATTGCCAGGAAAAAGGTATCCAAGGCGTGACTTTGGACGATATCTATACTGGTAATGGGGTTTCTGAGCTCATCGTGATGTCCATGAATGCATTACTCAACAATGGCGACGAAGTTTTAGTGCCTGCGCCAGACTATCCACTGTGGACTGCGGCCGTAAGTTTGTCTGGAGGCACCCCAGTTCATTATCTTTGTGATGAGTCCAAGGAGTGGGCACCTGATTTGACGGATTTGCGTAAAAAGATCACCTCTCGCACTAAGGCGATAGTGGTGATTAATCCCAATAATCCAACTGGTGCAATTTATTCCAAGGAAGTATTAAGTGAACTCACTGAGATCGCTCGTGAGAATGACTTAATTTTATTTGCGGATGAAATCTACGACAAGATGTTGTATGACCAAGAGAAGCACATTTCCTTAGCATCCTTATCTACTGATGTCGTTACGATCACATTTAATGGTCTTTCTAAAAACTACCGTTCTTGTGGTTATCGTGCGGGCTGGATGATCGTATCGGGTGACAAAGCAATGGTACGAGACTACATCGAGGGTCTCAATATGCTTTCTTCAATGCGCTTATGTGCCAACGTTCCTGGGCAGTATGCTATTCAAACTGCCTTAGGCGGGTATCAAAGTATCAATGACTTGGTGGCTGAAGGTGGTCGCTTAGCCAAGCAGCGAGATCTTGCATGGAAGTTAATTACTGAGATACCTGGGGTTACTTGCGTAAAGCCAAAATCTGCCTTGTATTTATTTCCTAAGTTAGATCCAGTAATGTATCCGATTGAGGATGATCAACAATTTATTGCCGATCTTCTGAAGGAAGAAAAAGTATTAATGGTTCAAGGCTCAGGCTTTAACTGGGCTAAACCAGATCATTTCCGAGTAGTTTTCTTGCCTCATGAAGACGTTCTGAGGGAAGCCATTGGGCGTCTTGCGCGTTTTTTAGAACGATATCGTCAAAAACATAGTCGTAAAGCGACTACATCAACCGCATCAAAGGCATCATGAAACCGATTCAAGTTGGGCTATTAGGTATTGGTACTGTAGGTGGGGGCGTATTCACTGTTTTAGAGCGCAATCAGGACGAGATCTTTCGTCGCGCTGGTCGTGGTATTCGTATTCACACGGTGGCAGATCTAAATGTAGAGCGCGCAAAAGAAATCGTGCAAGATCGTGCGCAAATTGTGGGTGATGCACGTGCCGTCATTAACGATCCTGAGATCGACGTAGTGGTAGAGCTCATTGGTGGTTATGGCATTGCCAAAGAATTGGTGCTTGAAGCAATTGCCGCTGGGAAGCATGTGGTTACTGCTAACAAGGCTTTAATTGCTGTTCACGGTAATGAAATTTTTAAAGCCGCCCACGAAAAAGGGGTAATGGTGGCATTTGAAGCTGCTGTTGCTGGTGGGATACCCATCATTAAGGCTTTGCGTGAAGGTTTAACTGCTAATCGCATCGAGTGGATTGCCGGCATCATTAACGGTACAACGAACTTTATTCTCTCAGAGATGCGTGACAAGGGCTTGGACTTTGCAACAGTATTAAAAGAGGCGCAGCGTTTGGGTTATGCTGAAGCTGACCCTACCTTTGATATTGAAGGTGTTGATGCTGCCCATAAGGCAACCATCATGAGTGCCATTGCGTTTGGTATTCCCATGCAGTTTGAAAAAGCGCACGTTGAGGGCATCACTCAGTTAGATGCCATTGATATTAAATATGCAGAACAATTAGGTTATCGCATCAAACTACTTGGTATTGCGAAAAAGACTTCAATTGGCGTTGAGTTGCGTGTACATCCAACCCTCATCCCAACCAAACGTCTGATTGCCAATGTTGAAGGCGCTATGAATGCGGTCCAAGTATTTGGCGATGCTGTAGGTACGACTCTATATTACGGCAAAGGTGCGGGCTCAGAGCCAACCGCATCTGCTGTGATCGCAGACTTGGTAGATATCACCCGTTTGCTAGGAGCCAGCCCTGAAAATCGAGTTCCTTATTTGGCTTTTCAACCAGATGCGGTCAGCGATATTTTAGTACTACCTATGGGTGAAATTAGCACTAGCTACTACTTGCGTTTGCGCGTAGCTGATCAAGCTGGCGTTCTGGCTGACATTACTAAAATCTTAGCGGATCACGGTATTTCTATTGATGCACTCTTGCAAAAAGAGGCGGATGAAGGTGAGAGCCAGACTGATCTCGTAGTCCTTACTCATGAGACCAAAGAGAAGCATATGCTTGCGGCGATTCATGAAATCGAAAATCTGAAGACCGTGGCTGGTAAAGTGGTGAAGATTCGTTTAGAGCATTTGTCCTAAAAATATATGCGTTACCAATCTACCCGAGGCAATAGCCCTCAACAATCATTTTTAGAAATTCTGCTGGGCGGTTTAGCGCCCGATGGCGGTTTATATTTGCCGGTGGAGTATCCAAAGGTGACTTCGGAGCAATTAGATTCTTGGCGAGGCTTGTCCTATGCGGATTTAGCTTTTGAGGTCTTAAGACTGTATTGCAATGACATTCCAGAAGATGATCTACGTGTTTTACTACGTAAAACCTATACTGGAAAAGTCTATTGCAATGGACGTCCAGAAGATAATGCAAATGACATAACCCCCCTTCATTGGTTAGGCGAAGAGGGGGGAACTCGTATTGGTTTATTAAGCTTATCCAATGGCCCAACGTTAGCGTTCAAGGATATGGCGATGCAGTTGCTTGGAAATCTCTTTGAGTATGCTTTAAAACATGCTGGGCAGAAGCTCAATATTTTGGGTGCAACCTCAGGTGATACGGGTAGCGCTGCTGAATATGCGATGCGCGGTAAAGAGGGCGTCAAAGTATTTATGCTCTCACCACGTGGCAAGATGAGCGCATTTCAATCGGCCCAGATGTATTCCTTGCAAGACCCCAATATTTTTAACTTAGCAGTTGCTGGAGTGTTTGATGATTGCCAGGATATTGTTAAGGCAGTGAGCAACGACCATGCTTTCAAAGAAAAGCATCGCATTGGAACAGTGAACTCTATTAATTGGGGTCGTGTTGTAGCGCAAGTGGTCTACTATTTTCAGGGTTATTTACTGGCCACTAAATCAAGCGCAGAAAAAGTTTCCTTTACTGTGCCGTCGGGTAACTTTGGCAATATCTGCGCTGGTCATATTGCCCGCATGATGGGTCTGCCAATAGAACATTTGGTTGCTGCCACCAATGAAAATGATGTTCTTGATGAGTTCTTCCGAACGGGTATTTACCGGGCTCGCAAGTCTGCTGAGACCTTGCATACCTCTAGCCCTTCAATGGATATTTCTAAGGCGAGTAACTTTGAACGTTTTGTATTTGATTTAATGGGTCAGGATGGTCAGGCTACTGCGCGAATGTTCAAGTTGGTAGATGAGGCTGGTGGTTTTGATATCTCAAAAGAAGTTATCTTTAAAGAGATCGGGAAGTATGGCTTTCAGTCTGGTCGAAGCACCCATCAAAACCGCCTCGATACGATCCGTGATGTCGATCATCGCTACGGCGTGATGATTGATACTCATACCGCTGACGGCGTTAAAGTGGCCCGTGATCATCTGCAATCAGGTATCCCGATGATTGTGCTGGAAACAGCTTTGCCTATTAAGTTTGAAGAAACTATCAAATTGGCTCTAGGCCGTCCAGCAGAATGCCCGCCTGCATTTAAAGATATCAAGTCCAAACCCCTGCGCGTTGAAAATATTAATGCTGACGTGAATGAGGTCAAAGCCTTTATTACCTCACATCTGAATTAACCCTATACAAAACTCGGCCAGAAGTGCTATGACTAAACCCCCGATGTTGACTGCTCAGCAGGCCTTAGATCATTTACTGTTGCATGCAAAACCCGTGAGTGGCAGTGAGGTAGTGCCCATGCAGGCAGCATTGGGTCGGGTGTTGGCTGAAGATGTGAAAAGCTTGGTGGACGTTCCCCCGATGGACAACACCTCCATGGATGGATATGCAGTTCGGATTGCCGATTTAAATATCGCAAGCCATCTCAAAATTGCCCAGCGCATTCCAGCGGGATCCGTGGGGTCTCAATTGGAGCCTGGTACGGCTGCGCGTATTTTTACCGGTGCGCCTATTCCGCCTGGAGCAGATGCTGTAGTTATGCAAGAGGACTGCACCGTTCTCGAAGGCTCGGGTGAAGATGTCCAAATTAATAGCGCCCTTAAAGTCGGCCAATGGATTCGTCGCAAAGGTGAGGATTTAACTGCAGGTAAAACTGCATTAAGCGCCAGAACATTTTTACGCCCACAAGAATTGGGTGTTGCTGCCTCTGCTGGTCTGACGCATTTGAGCGTTAAGCGTCGTGTCAGGGTGGCAGCATTTTTTACTGGTGATGAGTTAGCACTTCCAGGTGAGCCTTTAAAGCCGGGTGGCATTTACAACTCTAATCGCGATACTTTGTTAGCGTGCCTAAAGGCTTTAGGATGTGATGCTACCGATTTGGGAATTGTTCCAGATCGCTTGGATGTGACGCGTGCAACGCTCCGCGCAGCCAGCAAAGATCATGATTTGATTATCACTTCTGGCGGCGTATCAGTAGGCGAGGAGGATCACATTAAACCCGCCGTTACAGCAGAAGGGCGATTGAATTTATGGCAAATAGCCATTAAGCCTGGAAAACCTTTGGCTTTTGGCGCTGTTCGTAGATCAAATAATCCAGAAGACGGCGAAGCATGGTTTATGGGGTTGCCTGGTAACCCCGTTTCTAGCTTTGTCACTTTCTTGTTATTTGTTAGGCCATTCATTCTTCAATTGCAAGGGCGTGAAGCGGGCCCTCCACGATCCTACCCCATGCGCGCTGACTTTGATTGGCTCAAAGGAGATCGTCGTAATGAATTTCTTCGTGTCAAAATTAACGATCAAGGGGGCTTGGATCTATTCCAAAACCAAAGCTCTGGGGTACTTACCAGCGCCTCATGGAGTGATGGTTTGGTAGACTGCCCCCCAGGGCAGATATTTAAAGCGGGTGATTTTGTTAAATATATCCCCCTGAGCGCTTTACTGTATTAAACAAAACTTAGTAAATCCGATTACGATTGTCTTATGAAAATTGAATTACGATTCTTTGCTTCTTTACGTGAAGCCTTAGGTACGTCTCATGAGAATATTTTAATTCCCGAATTCGTGAATACGATTTCTGATTTGCGCAGTCATTTGATTGGACGTGGTGGTGCTTGGGCTGAAGTTCTAGAAGGAAGTAAAACAATACGCTGCGCTTTAAACCAAGAAATGGTGAGCGAATCTACAGTATTACAAGAAGGCGCAGAAGTTGCTTTCTTTCCTCCGGTAACGGGCGGCTGATATGGTTATCCGCATTCAGGAGGCAGACTTTGATTTGGGCGCTGAAATCAAAGAAATTCGTAAAGGTGATTTGCAAGTGGGTGCTGTAGTTTCTTTTGTTGGCACTGTGCGAGATTTAAATGATGGCAGCCAATTGACGAGTATGACTCTTGAGCACTACCCAGGAATGACTGAAAAAGCACTGGAAGAAATTGCTGATCAAGCAAAGTCACGCTGGGATATTCGCAATACATTAATCATCCATCGGATTGGGCCAATGTTGCCTGAAGATCAAATCGTTTTAGTGGCTGTAACAAGTGCCCATAGAAGGGAAGCATTTGCTGCGTGCGAGTTTATTATGGATTACCTTAAAACGGCAGCCCCTTTTTGGAAAAAAGAAGTGACATCAGAAGGGGGTCGTTGGGTTGATGCCCGCGTTGCTGATGAGGTTGCCATGGCACGCTGGAATAAGAGCTGATCAGGGCTAGTGTTTTCTGATGCTACTGGTGAGTTGGGTTGCTCACCTGTTTTGAGTGATAGCGCTCAATAGGCGGGCAAAGTAAATCACAAATACCCACTCCCAAAGTGCTGGATACCTTGACCAGAACTACCAATGTTGGGTTACCAAGTCCCCTCTCAATTTTACTAACAAGGGTTCTATCAATACCCGCCTGCAGTGCCAGTTTTTCTTGTGAAAGCCCCATCTCGAACCTCATTCGTTTCATGTTTGAGCTTAAGTGAGTTTGGTAGTTGTTAGAAGACATGTCTCATTATCACCTAAGAGCTACTGTTAATAGGCTTCTAGTCTATTTTATGGACACCATATTGACTGTAGTTTATAAGCCGTGGAATAAAGCCTACAATGAGTAATGAAACTTTTCCCCCCAAAGACTCTCGCACTGTCAATATTTAAAGCTTCACATTGATTGCTGAAATAGCCCCCAAACGGGCTATAGCTGCGTTGGTTGCAATATTCATGTTTCCCGCCATGTTTTCTTTAGATGCGCATGCCTTTAAAGAGGATGCGGTTGCCTGTTATAAGACGGCTATCAAAGAGCCATTAACTTTTTATGGCAATCGTGGTGATATTTTCATTTTGTATGACGGCTCTAAGTGGAAGGTGGTTTCAGGAGCGCAATATGAATACATTCCATTTCGTTATAGAGATGTCACTATTTGCCCGATCATAGAAAAGTTAATGATTGGCGATAAAACTCTTTCAGTATTGCAACTCGATAAATAAAAAGAAAGCTATGATCACAACCCCCTACCGCCGTTTTATTGCTAAAGAAGAAAAGATATGGGGCGGAATGCCTTCACGAGAAAGACAAATTTTAAAGATTATCTTAGGGCGTAAGCTTGATTGCCCACTAAGAGTGATGGGTGTTATTGAAGATCCACAGTTTGGTTCTCGTGCAACTGCTCACGCAGCCCTTAATAGGCTTCTGCTCTCCAACTTTTTACAATATAAAGACTGCGGGCAAAAAGACAGAAGCAAATTCATTGTTTTATCCTCTAAGGGTGCAGGCTTGTTTAAGCGACTTGAAAAACTATTTTTAGCTAGCGCTTAAGAAGCCAGTTCAGTTAGTTGGGGTTTTAGTTCCTCTAGCAAAGAGTAATTAAAATTCGGACCTTTGTTTTTTTGTGCTCCATAGATTCTGAGGAATGGCCTGCTATTGGCTTATGCTAGACTTTTCATTATTTTCTAGCTAGGCTCTGCAATGAAGACAATCGTATTGCTGTTATTAAGTGCCATGATATTTAATGTGCATGCTCAAGATCAGCGACCTGAAGTGCAAACTGAGGCTGGACGGTTGCAAGGTATCACCGAGCGCAATATGCAAGTTTTTAAGGGTATTCCTTATGCGGCGCCGCCCGTTGGCGATCTTCGGTGGAGACCCCCTCAAGCCGCCATTCCTTGGAGCGGAACGCGAGATGCGAGTCAATTTGGTGATTCTTGCCCTCAACCTTATATTAAAAACCTAAGCAATGGCTTGACTCTGCCCGGGAATGAAGATTGCTTAAAGTTAAACGTATTTACACCAAAAAAATTAGCTCAGAATTTGCCCGTCATGGTGTGGATTCATGGGGGTGGTTTATTTGTTGATGGCAGTAAAGATGCCCAGTTCACCCCGATTAATCTAATTAAGAATGGTGTCATTGTTGTGACCTTTGATTATCGCTTGGGTACGCTTGGATTCTTTGCGCCTCATGAATTGATTAATGAGGCCAAGTCGAGGGGCGAGCCTGTTGGAAATTATGGTGTGATGGATCAAATTGCGGTACTTCAATGGGTCAAAAAAAACATTCAAGAATTTGGTGGAGATCCAAATAATGTGACTATTTTCGGTGAATCTGCTGGTGGTCGGAGCGTCACTTGGCTGATGGTGTCTGATGCTGCTAAGGGGCTATTCCACAAGGCTATTGCTGAAAGCGCGCAACAGAGTCCCCTACGTGGTATGACAGAAAAACGGTTTGGTTCTGCTCCCGAAGTAGATGTAGACGCAAAATATATGGCCACTATCGGAGCTAAGTCTTTAAAGGAATTAAGAAGTCTTCCTGCACAAAATCTGGTGCTAAGTCCAGCTAACTTTGAAGAAGGGGAGTTTGGCGGGCCATTTGTTGATGGCCAGATCTTGAAAGGAGACCCTCTTGCTTTATTTGCAGCGGGCCAGCAGGCCAAGGTTCCTTTTATGATAGGTACCAACTCATGGGATTCGAGCTTTCTTGTGCCTGGTCAACCACCGCTTGATGCTTTTCTAAAAAAGGTAGACGAAGATCCTAAAACTATTAAAAAACTTTATGCGCAAAATAAAGACCCGTGTATTTTGTCTTCGAACGTAATGGGTGATATGTTGTATCGAGCGAGTACGAAGATGCTGGCCAATAATATGAATGGGGTAGCGCCTGGATATGCCTATTATTTTGATTACTTAAGTAAGAACATCCGCCCGGCTTATCCGGGTGCACCACATACCTTCGAGATCGCTTATGTTTTTGGTAGCTTGGACTCCATGCCTCAAGCTCCAAATCTACCCGAGTCAGGCACTAACCAATGCGCACGCATTAAAAATGCGACAACAGACCTAAAGGAAAAAGGCGTTTGGTCAAAGTACTGGTATCCGATTGTGGATAAGAATAGTGCACAAGATAAGGCGATGTCCGAGAAGATGTCTCAGAGTTGGGCGGCTTTTGCTAGGACAGGCAATCCCAATGTTTCTGGGCAGGTTCATTGGCCAGTTTATAACTTGAAGGCAGATGTGATGAGGAATTTTTCTTATGATAAAGAGCTCATTAAAGAGCTGAGAAAAGATAAGATTGATTATCAGATTTTCCATTTAAAGGAAATTTTTGGCATTGAATACATCAAAGATTCCCTTTAGTAAGGCGCATTTACTAGCATTTTTTTAAGCTCATTTAGGTGAGCTTATTGCTGCTTATAAATTATCGATTCCTATGCGGCGATGCTTAAAGCCAGTTATTGGTTCAAGTGGTGCAGAGGAGTCGGTAGGATTCGTGTAAATGTCAAAGACATCCTAGGAGATCCCTTATTTCATCTTCAATGATTTAAATCTTAAAAAATCCCAATTTTTCTGATCGCTGCAAACGCTTTAGCCTAGCTTCCGCTTTAGAGGCCTCAGATCGATCTGGGTGCTCCTGGGTAGCCAAGAGGATTACTGGTCTACGAGAGCGGGTATATCGTGCGCCTTGACCAGTGTTATGGGCCTGTAGCCGATGTTCAAGCCTGTTGGTAATCCCAGCATAGAAGCTACCGTCGGAACATTCTAGAAGATAAACAAGCCAGGTCAAAATAGGGCGTCTTAGGGTTAAAAGATCCTTAAAGATCTTGAAAGATAACGATTTCGCCTTCATATTCTACATATATATAGGTCACTTGAAGTTATACCCTCTATTATTATAATTAGTAGAAGTGTTCATTCAGATTTTGTAAATTAGGTAAAAAATGAGAATAGATAAATTAACGACCAAATTTCAAGAAGCATTGAGTGAGGCGCAAAGTCTTGCTTTAACTAAAGATAATCAATATATAGAACCAGCCCATTTGCTACTAGCAATGCTGCATGATTCTGATGGCGGTGCCAAGAGCCTCTTAACGAGGGCTGGCGTTAATGTTCCTGGCCTTGAAAAGGGGGCGGAAAAGCTCATTAGTCATTTACCTGAAGTTCAGGGCACTAGCGGTGAAGTTCAGGTTGGTCGCGATTTAAGTAATTGGTTAAACCTGACTGAAAAAGAAGCAAATAAGCGTGGTGATCAATTTATTGCGGGTGAGCTATTTTTATTGGTCATGTCTGAAGATAAAGGTGAGCTGGGAAAAATTGCTCGTGAGAATGGGTTAAGCCGTAAGTCGTTAGAGGCTGCTATTAATTTAGTGCGTGGAGGAGAGTCAGTGAATAGTGCGGATGCTGAAGGCCAACGTGAAGCGTTGAAAAAATATACATTGGATCTTACGGAGCGTGCTCGTATGGGCAAGCTAGATCCTGTTATCGGTCGTGATGATGAAATTCGTCGCACTATTCAGATTTTGCAACGCCGTGGCAAAAATAATCCTGTATTAATTGGTGAGCCAGGTGTTGGCAAGACGGCAATCGTCGAGGGGTTGGCGCAGCGTATTGTCAATGGTGAGGTCCCAGAAACCCTTAAAGACAAGCGTGTATTGGTTTTGGATATGGCTTTACTCTTGGCTGGCGCTAAATACCGTGGTGAGTTTGAGGAGCGTCTTAAGGCGGTCCTAAGTGACGTAGCCAAAGACGAAGGTCGCACCATTATTTTTATCGATGAGATTCATACGATGGTAGGTGCCGGTAAGGGTGAGGGGGCAATGGACGCTGGAAATATGCTTAAACCTGCTTTAGCGCGTGGAGAATTACATTGCATCGGCGCTACCACTCTAGATGAATACCGTAAGTACATCGAAAAAGATGCTGCACTTGAGCGTCGCTTTCAAAAGGTAATGGTTGAAGAGCCTAGCGTAGAAGCTACTATTGCTATCTTACGTGGCTTGCAGGAGCGATATGAGCTTCACCATGGTATTGAGATCACTGATCCCGCCATCGTGGCTGCGGCTGAGTTATCGCATCGCTATATTACGGATCGTTTTTTGCCAGATAAAGCGATTGATTTAATCGATGAAGCTGGCTCTCGTATTCGGATGGAGATTGACTCTAAACCCGAGGTCATGGATAAGTTGGAACGTCGCCTTATTCAGCTAAAAATTGAACGTGAGGCCGTTAAAAAAGAAAAAGATGAGGCCTCACAAAAACGCCTAGGATTAATTGAGGATGAGATAAAACGTCTTGGCGCTGAATATGCTGATTTGGAGGAAATCTGGAAAGCAGAAAAAGGTGCCGTTCTTGGTGTGGCCCACGTAAAAGAAGAGATTGAAAAAATTAGGGCTGATATTGTGAAATTTCAGCGCGAAGGTAAGTTGGAAAAAGTGGCTGAATTGCAATATGGTCAACTGCCCGAATTAGAGGCTAAGCTAAAGTCCGCCACAGCTGCTGAAGCTAAAGGTAGCAAAGGTGGCCCAGTTAAAAATAAACTCTTGCGAACTCAAGTAGGTGCCGAAGAGATTGCTGAAGTAGTTTCTCGTGCGACTGGTATCCCGGTATCAAAGATGATGGAGGGTGAGCGCGATAAATTACTTAAGATGGAGGATTTATTGCACAAGCGTGTGGTTGGCCAAGAAGAGGCTATTCGCGCGGTTTCTGATGCGATTCGCCGTTCTCGCGCTGGTCTTGCTGAAGAGCATCGTCCATATGGCTCATTCTTATTTTTGGGACCTACGGGCGTTGGTAAGACCGAGCTTTGTAAGGCTTTGGCTGGTTTCTTATTCGATAGTGAAGAGCACTTAATCCGAATAGATATGAGTGAGTTTATGGAGAAGCATAGTGTTGCGCGTTTGATCGGCGCGCCTCCAGGCTACGTAGGCTACGAAGAAGGTGGGTACCTTACAGAGAAAGTGCGTCGCCATCCTTACTGTGTCATTCTGTTTGATGAAATCGAGAAGGCACATCCAGATGTCTTTAATGTCCTCTTGCAAGTCCTCGATGATGGCCGTTTAACGGATGGTCAAGGTCGTACCGTAGACTTTAAGAACACAGTGATTGTGATGACCAGTAATATTGGATCCCATCTTATTCAGTCAATGGTTGGCAAGAAACAGCTCGAAATTAAAGAGGCAGTATTCGCAGAGTTAAAAAATCACTTCCGCCCTGAGTTTCTAAACAGAATTGATGAGATTGTCGTATTCCATGGCTTGGATAAAGCAAATATTGCCAATATTGCCAAGATTCTTCTTAAGAATCTTTCTGATCGTTTGGCAAAACTGGATATGCAAATGGAAGTCAGTGATGCCGCACTTAATAAAATTGCTGAAGTGGGCTTTGATCCTATTTATGGCGCAAGACCACTCAAGCGAGCGATTCAGCAATATATCGAGAACCCGGTGTCCAAGATGATTTTAGAAGGCAAGTTTGGCCCTAAGGACACCGTTCCTATTGGTATTGATAAGGATGGGGGCTTTAGCTTTACTAAGTAAAGTTCGGGCAAAATCAGCAGCAATTATCCTGCGCCAGTAAACTCGTTAGATGACTGATACGCAAAGCAGGCGCGCCAGTGATGTACGGCTTGTTGGTCTGATTAGCCTAGCTCACGGCAGCTCCCATTTCTTTCACTTAATTCTTCCGCCTATGTTTCCATGGCTGAAGGCGGAGTTTGGCTACAACTATGCCGAGTTAGGTTTGCTCATGACCATCTTTTTTGTGGTCTCTTGCCTAGTACAAGCAGCATCTGGGTTTTTGGTGGATCACATCGGTGCGCGCCCTGTCTTGTTTGCGGGGGTGGGTTTGCTGGCACTTGCAGCGCTGACTTATTCGCAGAGCAACAGCTACGCTTTGTTAGTTTTAGGGGCCGTCATTGCCGGTTGCGGTAATGGGATCTTTCATCCAGTTGATTACACTTTAATCAATCACAAAATATCATCACCCAATTTGTCTTATGCTTATTCTATTCATGGTGTTACTGGCTATCTTGGTTGGGCTGCTGCGCCAGCTTTTATGGTTTCCATTGCAACTCTGACGGACTGGCGTATTGCCTTCTTATCTGCATCATTTCTCGAAGCAATCATCCTTCTTATTTTATGGATAAATCGAGATCGCTTAATCGATAATGTGAAGGATCGCCGTGCCCAATCTATTGCTACTCATGTAGCTGCAAATCCCGGAGTTAAGCCTGCAGGTACTTTTGCTTTTTTAAAACTTCGAGCTGTCTGGCTTTGTTGGATTTTCTTTTTCTTTAGTATGGCCGCCACTACCGGATTGCAATCTTTCGCCCCAAGTGCCCTTTATGAAATGTATGGCCTATCAGTTAGTTCTGGTAATTATTTTTTAACTTTGATGTCATTGGGTGGTGCTACTGGAATGTTGCTAGGCGGTTATCTCGCTAAACGCTTTATGTACCCCGAGCGCATTATTACTACTTGCTTTGGGGTGAGCATTTCAATGAGCTTGTTGATAGCTACCGGATGGGTGCCAGTTGACGCCATTGTTGTTCTGTTTGTGGTGATAGGTGCCGGCTTGGGTATTGCAGCGCCTTCGCGGGATTTAATGATCCGTTCTGCGACCCCAGCAGGTGTATCGGGCAGGGTATATGGAGTCGTGTATTCAGGGATCGATCTAGGCGCCGCTATTGGCCCGCTCATCTTTGCGATCTTTTTAGATATTGACTTACCAAAACTCTTATTTGTGGGCGTTGCATTATTTCAATTGATGATCATTCTGACGGCTTTTAAGGTCTCCGATGCCCCATCAACAAGACCCATTTGAATATCTTGTATTATTTCATAATGTGAAACGTCATTACGATACGTAAAATGCAGTGCAGCAATTCAATAAAAATGTACCTCCACAGGGTGAATATCCATTTTACATTACGAAAATTAATGCTTAAGTCATTGAATTTATAGATTTAATTAATTTATAAATAATGATACAAAGTTCTTGCTTGGTTTTTTGAAGTATCTAAACTCTTATATAAGACATAAGACTTGAATGTCTCAATATTTCACAGTTTTAGAGGTACTTGCTTAACTTAGGGAGATAAACATGGCAGATCGCAAAGCAGAAATTGCAGCAATTCAAAAGGATTGGGATACCAATCCACGTTGGAAAGGTATTACCCGTGGCTACACAGCAGAAGATGTTGTTCGTCTTCGTGGCTCGCTAAAGATTGAGCATACTTTGGCCAAACATGGAGCTGAAAGACTTTGGGACTTAGTAAACAGCGAAGCTTACGTTAATTGTTTGGGTGCTTTGACTGGCGGGCAAGCAATGCAACAAGTGAAAGCAGGTGTTCAGGCTATTTATTTATCAGGCTGGCAGGTAGCTGCTGACGGCAACTCCTCTGCAGCAATGTATCCAGATCAATCCTTATACCCAGTTGATTCGGTGCCAAAGATGGTTGAGCGTATTAATAACTCATTCCAACGCGCTGATGAAATTCAAACTTCCAAAGGAATTAATAAAGGCGACGCTGGCTATATTGAGTACTACGCCCCAATCGTTGCTGATGCTGAAGCGGGGTTTGGCGGTGTATTAAACGCATTTGAATTAAGTAAAGCTTTAATTAAGCAAGGTGCTGCTGGCGTCCACTTTGAAGACCAATTATCTTCAGTTAAAAAATGTGGCCACTTAGGTGGAAAAGTATTGCTACCAACAGCCGAGTCTGTACAAAAATTGATTTCCGCCCGTTTGGCTGCTGACGTGATGGGGGTATCTACGATTATCTTAGCTCGTACAGATGCTGAAGCTGCAGACTTGTTGACATCTGATTATGATGAAAATGACAAACCATTTTTGACAGGCGAGCGTACTCCAGAAGGTTTCTACAAAACACGTAAGGGCTTGGATCAAGCAATATCTCGTGGTGTGGCATACGCTGCTTATGCTGATATGGTTTGGTGTGAAACAGGCACCCCTGATCTTGAGTTTGCACGTCAATTTGCGGAAGCAATTCGTTCGAAGTTTCCAGGTAAGATGCTTGCATATAACTGTTCGCCATCTTTTAACTGGAAGAAAAATTTAGATGATGCAACGATCGCTAAGTTTCAGCGTGAGCTAGGCGCAATGGGTTACAAATATCAATTTATTACCCTCGCTGGTATTCATTCTATGTGGTACAACATGTTCGACTTGGCGCAAGATTATATGCAGCGTGGTATGACTGCCTATATCGAAAAAGTACAAGAACCAGAATTTGCTGCTCGTGATCGAGGTTATACATTCGTATCTCACCAGCAAGAGGTTGGCACGGGCTACTTTGATGATGTCACTACCGTAATCCAGGGTGGCAAGTCATCAGTAACCGCTTTGACGGGATCTACAGAGGAAGAGCAGTTCCACTAAGC
>Ga0316232_1002543_pt1 | contig 18578 bp, 19 predicted proteins | sample TBHtaG_FD_206006 | JGI IMG/M metagenome (GOLD analysis project Ga0316232, IMG submission 206006) | Freshwater microbial communities from Trout Bog Lake, Wisconsin, USA - TBH18025_13 | ecosystem: Environmental > Aquatic > Freshwater > Lake > Hypolimnion/Profundal zone | place: USA: Wisconsin... | reverse complement strand
TTGACTTTCATGTTCATCCTCCTTTTTTTGTATTATGTCCTCCTGGTGAGCAATTAGCCTCCGAAGCACATGGAGGCGGACCGCACAATATGAACCTTAGTCTGTTCCGGAGACATCCATATTAGCAATACCATCAAAAGATACTACGCAGTTTCTGCCTTCCCGCTTACCTTGGTACATAACGGTGTCCGCCTTCTTAATAATACTTGAGGCAGTATCACCGCTCCTGATAACAGAAACCCCTAGTGTTAATGTCACCGATAAGACTTCAGCTTCATAAGCATACCTGCGTTTTTCCACAGTCTCTCTGATCCGCTCAGCCAGCCTCACTGCGTTTTCTTCATTGGTCGCCGGTAACAGTATGAGGAATTCATCGCCTCCCCAGCGGGCAACCGCATCATACTCTCTGACAGCTTTCCTGAGGTCTTCCGACACTGACTCTAGCAAGCAGTCTCCACAAGCATGCCCGTACAGGTCATTCATTTCTTTGAATAAATCAATATCGGCAATGATGAGCGCGAACTCTGCAGCAGTTCTTTGATACCGTTCATACTCTTCCAGAATTCTCTGCTCCATATGCCGCCGGTTATAGAGGCCGGTCAAACTATCCGTTCTTGAGGTCACCGTCAGTTGTTGGTTACGCTTAGTCTGTGCTATAGATATGGCGATTAGGTAATAGGAAAAGAAAATCAGTATATTGGTTAATACCAAAGTAATAAAATTGGGCAACAAGTAGGCTCTTTGTACCCCGTAGAACGCAACCAGGATGAAAGATAAAACAGGGAAAACAGCAAAAATGGGGTTTTGCTGATTGATGACCTCAAGGATATTTCTGACATGGGGCGTTATATATCTTCGTATTAATGGTATGGATGCCAGTTCCAGCAAAAGGGCGGTCAAAAGCAAGCCGCCTACAACATGCTGAAACACTAATACTTCTAGATACAAAAAGACAAGAAAAATACACTGGGAAACAGAAAAAACCATAAAATAAACAAATAGCTTAGCATGAAGGGTTTCCCTGAAAACGATCGCGATAGGAATCATATACAATAAGCTCAGTACATAGCCAAGCACGAAAACATCAGTTATCATTGGGCTCAAAAGTCCGCGCAAAAAGTACCCAACAACCCATGTGCCCACAAAGGCCGTCGCCTGAAACCAAATAGGGCGGGTTGACGTTAAGAAGGAATAATCAAGCAGAATATTCGTTATTAAGAAGACGGCTCTGCTTAACATTATTAAGATTAGCGTAAATTCTGACATATACTCTCCCAATCACTATCTATCTCATATAATGCTGCCCACATCGGAAAGAAGGATTATCATTATTGCTGTAGATGATAAAATCAATAATTCGCTGTATTTTGCATGTTTTCCTCCCAAAGGGCAGTCCCCGCGAGCTAACGGTTTTTAGCGTAAACGATCATCCCGGTGGAACTCCTCCGCCCGCGCCGAGAGGTCCACCGGGATGATCGTCTTTATTCGTCTAACTTTCGGACAAGACGTAAACAGTGACGCTTCTCGAACCCCAATCAAAGGCTTCACCCAATGAATCCATAGCCAAATCAATGTGGTTCCCCTGGATGGCTCCGCCTATATCATCGGCAATGGCCTCGCCATAGCCGGGAATGTATAGTTTTGTACCGAATGGAATGATATCCGGATCGACAGCGCATAATCCTCTGCGCAAATAAGTACCTCGATATGTATAATCAGTGCATCCTTCATCATAACGGGTATAGGCTGTTACTAACATCGGCAAGGCATATAGGTACTGAGGAACGTTATTGCCTTGTGGCGGTGGCCGATTTATCGGCTTTTTCACAGAAGGTGTGATTTGGGGCTTTGTGCCTTTAAAACCCTTTAACGCGCCCATGGTTCTCGACCCGACGATACCGTCGTCCACCAGACCCGAATCACGTTGAAAGGCTTTTACGGCAGCCAGAGTATGATAGCCAAATACACCGTCAGCTTTACCACCAAGATAATTCGCCTTAATAAGATACTGCTGCACCGCAGATACCTCGCTGTCTTGCATGCCGAATTTCACAACCCCGGCGCGCTGCTCGACAGGTGCTGGAACAGGAGGATCTTTATGCTTGCCGCCAAAGATCCCATTGATGATGTTAAACAGGAAGAATCCGGCGTGAGCGGTAGGAGGCTGGAAGCTGGCAATGGAAAAGATAACAAGTAGTACGATAGCAAGTTTCTTTGTCATTGATCCTTCTCCTTTAGAAAGAATAATCTCACAAAGATAACTTTACCATAAAAACAACAATATTTATCCATGGAAATAATTAATCTTCCCATGTAAAATATGGAAGCCGCTATGCTTGTTAAAAGCATAGCGGCTTATCTTGTATCTCGGCACATTCCGGGCGTTATTTTTTGGTGGGCACAGTCAGCGGTTTGGCAAGGTCGGCGGCCATAAGCTGATGGATGTCGGTAGGCGCGGGCAGTGTCCTGTATTCGCTGAATTTGGCCTTCACCTGGCCTTTGAGGATACCGGTGGCCAAGCCGTCATTGTTGACCCGGGCGATATAGATATCGTTGCCCACGGTGCCAATAAGGCGATATTTACCGATAGGCGAAATCACCGCCCAGCTGCCGTCGGTATATCGGGCGATAACCGTGCTATCAGGCAGATTATCGTAGACCAGATAATCAAGATCAAACAATGTTGCGATACGACCAATTCGAGTGGTGGTGAGAAATGCCCGTTGCAGGTTGTGATTGGCGTCCGTGCGGTAGACGCGGTAGAGGTCCGGATTTTTGCTCACAAGCACCTGCATGTAGATGGCGTTGGTGGCGGTGGAATAAGCTACATCGGTGATGACACTCGCCGGCGGCAGCCCTTCAATCGTGGCGGAGACCTCCTGCCCCTCAACTGCTGGATTGATCCGGGTCAGCGTGGCCTTGCTGCCCCCGGGTACGTCCTGTTGCAAGGCCATCAGCGCCAGATTTCTGTCTTCCAGCCATTTGAAATCAGATACCCGCTGGGTACCGATGTCCAGCGACCGCAGCAGCTTGTTGTCAGGAGCAAAGATCTCCACTACGCCGGTCTTGACCACAGCCATATACTGGCGGTTTCCGGAGTAATAAGCCTTGCCGCTGGTCACAGTCTCCGCAGCGGTGACTTGGAAAGATGAAGCAGGCGCAAGCAGCACCTGATCCAGATAGATATAGATAATTCCCTGGAAAAGCAGTATAGCTGCAAGCCAAATAAATAATTTCAGGGACTTGTTCAAAAGCTGCTCCTCCTTGTTATTTGACGATGAACGCAGTGGGAATCATCCGTTCCCCCAGCATATCCGCCGGTCTGTTCACAACTTTGCCGTTATAAAACAAAGTAGTGCTGGAGCCGCCGTCCAAGTTCGCGGCATTGTAGGCTCCCTGTTCGTAGAGAATATTCTGCACATCCAGCAAGGTGGCCCCAAGAGAATAGCCTGGCTGACGACCGTCAATCACCAGCAGCAGGATGGTTCCGTCCTGGCGCTGGCCGATAGCGGTGCGCGGCGCAATGCCCCAGCCGCCATCCCCTTCGGTAATCAGTTTTTTGCCGTTGATAATCAGCGGCGGCCCGAAGGTGACTCCTTCGGCCAAGTTCATGGCCTTCATCTCGTTGGCGGTATAAGTCCCGGCCATAAGCACTCCGCTTTTAGTCAGGCCGATGACCTGCACCGGATCGGTGATGTCGCCGCCTACAAGGAATTTGCCTTCACTGATGATAACCCCATACGGCAGGCGCCCGGTACCTGTGCCCTGCGGGTCGTGAAATCCGCCGGCGTTGATGGCGGCAATGGCGTTATTCGTCAGAGCGATGGTACTCACCGTGTCGCCTTTCTCCTGAATATCGCGGGCTGTTGCGGCCTTCACCCTGGTGGGGTCAGGAACTTCGAGCAAGTAGCCCTGGAAGCGGGAACTGGAGATGTTCACAAGACGCAGAGTATCGTCTTCGCGTTTGGTAAACTGCAGCACTTGCTGGCGAAGCTTGGCGACATCCACCTCGTCGCCGACGATTTTCCTGATCTGCGCTTCCGACAACAGCCAGGTGATGTATTGGGGATGGCGCGATGTGACGATGGCTCCAACCACGGTGCGCTTGATATTGGAAAACGGTCCGTAGATCACAATCAGCGGGGAAGCTACAATAAGCAGCGCCAGGTTAATAGCCAAAAAACGCAGATAAAGCTTTCGCCTGCTCAGCACAGCGGCGGCAATAGCCGCTGCCTTGTCATAAAACGGCAGCCGCTTCAGCTGCCGCATGATCCATTCAGCCGTTTTGGCGATAACCGGCAAGCTAATGAAGGCTTGCCAGAGCTTTAGCAGCGTACCACAAACAACGCTCCAGGCGATGACAGCCAAGGCCAGCGTTTTTGCGACAGCAGGTTTGTTGATAAAAGCCTCCCAGGCGTTTTTAACTTTAGCGAGAGCAATCTTTATTGGAGAATCGGCTGGCCGTCTGGTCATATATACCCTCTTTGTCGGTTTATTCAATAATACTTATAACACTGAATAATCGCTGCGGCTGAGCCGCTCCTCAAAGTGCGCCAGATCCACGGTGTTCCCCATCCATATCCGTTTCAGCGTAAGTGGCTCGTCCCCCGTTTTGACCCAGCCGGGATCGATGGTGACCGACAGCAAAAAGCCGTGTAACTTAAGCAATCTGAGCGTTTCCTGGTTGTAACTGCCGTTGGGATAACAAAAATAACGGGTATTCTGGGACAGGAAACTATCCAGTAATTCCTTGGATTTGGTGATCTCCACAGCCTGCTCGGCTGGCGACATGTCACCAAGGTCGCGGTGGGTGAGACTATGGGAACCGATCTCCATTCCGGCGGCCTTCATCTCCCTGAGCTCTTGCCAGGAAAGGCGAGTGCCCGCCACCGTGGCGGGGATGAACAGCACGCTCTTAAAGCCGTACTGCTTAAGAATAGGCAGCGCGACTTCATAGGTGTCGCGATAGCCGTCGTCAAAGGTAAGCATCACCGGTTTAGCCGGCAAGTCTCCTGTGCCGTTCAAGTAAGCGTAAAGATCATCCAGAGAAATCGGCGTGAAATTGTGACTGGAAAGAAAGGCCATCTGTTCGGCAAAGCGCTCTTTGGCGATAACAGCGTCATTATTTTTTTCTTCGCCGATGCTATGGTACATCAGCACCGGAATCCCCGCAGGAGGCAAAGATTTGACCACAGGCTTATTCTCCTGCCGGGAAACCGGCGAAGCTGCCGGCGCCTTGCCGGAAGGCGGCGCCGACTGCAGCACCACCATAGCCACGGCGATCAAACCGATTATAAGTGCACCTAACAGTAATTTCCTGTTCATGTCTACTCCCAACAAAAATACAATTCTGACACAATTCTACGTCAAGTACTAAAGTCCCTGCGTCTAAATTCGTCCATTTTCGCCATTGTGATTAATTTAATTGTAATATAATATTCGGCACCGCGGCCGATACTCCTGGCAAACTCCCTTACGGGAAGTTTTTCATGGAGCTGGATCAGCCGTCACCGATCAGTTGAGCAGCCATCTGGCGGTGAGGTCCGGCAAAGGCCAGATCGGCCCATTCATCAGGCTTTAGCCAGCAGATGCCGCTGCCGGCAGGCAGCGCTTCTTCCTGCAAAAAGCACTGATAAAAAGCAATATGCCAGCGCCGGTGGCTAAAAGTATGCGTGAGTTCCAGCAGCTTTCCACCTGCTTCAACCCGCTGCCCGGTTTCAGTCATGATGGCGGCTTCCAGAACAGCGCGGGGATCTTCCGCCGCGCCCAATTCCACCGCCGGAAACTCCCACATATTGGCCAACAGCCCCTTGTCCGGTCGCCGTCGCAACAAGTAACTCCCATGCGTTTGAACAACGGCTGCCGCCAGTTGCACCGGTCTGGGAGCTGCTGACTTTCGCTTCAGAGGAAATTTCTGCTGCATATCCCGGCTGTAGGCACAGCACAACTCCGGAATCGGGCATGACTGACAGCGAGGCGTCTTGGGCAGACAGACGGTGGCTCCCAGGTCCATCAAAGCCTGGTTGAAATCGCCGCAGCGCCGGGCCGGCATTGCCTGCATGACCAGTTCGCCCACCTTACGCTTGGCGGCGTTTGTGGCGATGTCCTCCACCAGGCAGTGCAATCGGCTGAAAATCCTGAGGACATTGCCGTCCACCGCCGGTTCCGGCCGGTCATAAGCGATGCTGAGAATGGCCCCGGCGGTATACTCGCCGATTCCGGCAACAGCCATGATCTCCTGCCTGCTGTCCGGCACCCGGCCGCCATAATCGGCCTGGACCTCCCGCACCCCTTGCAGCAGACGGCGGGCCCGGGAATAATAGCCAAGCCCCTGCCAGTAGCCGAGCACCTCGTCATCGCTCGCCGCCGCCAGGTCACCGAGACTGGGAAACCGCTCCAGCCAGCGCTTATAGTAAGGCCGTACCGTCTCCACCCTTGTCTGTTGCAACATAATCTCAGAGACCCATATCTTATAAGGATCACTATCCTTGCGCCAGGGCAAATCGCGCTTGGCGCCGTCGTACCAGCCGAGTAATAATTCTGCCAGTTTGGTCATTTTCATACCTGCCTTGCAAATCGATAATCACCTAGCATTCGTCGCCCGGAGTGCCATTCCCTGTAACCCTCGCCGCTGAGATTACATAATATATACAAAAGCTCTACTTTGCCATTAGGAGATGATCGCATGAACCCCTGGGAAGTCCCTAATGAATGTTTTTGCTCTCAATGCGAACAGTATGAGGGCTGCTACCCGGAATGCGAAAAACCCGCCATGGCCATGGCAATGGTGAAGGGCGGTCCATTGGCCCCGTGCCTCAAAGGCCGGATTGTGTTCAAAGATGTGCCGGGAGGCACCGAAGTATATGTTGAGGTCATGGGTCTGCCCCCCTTTTGCCCGGCCCAGGACGGTCGCCCGCCTATCGGCCCCCACGGCTTCCATATCCACGAACATGGCAACTGCCAAGTCGGCGATCCTGCCGATCCTTTTCAGGCCGCCGGCGGTCACTGGAATCCCACCCACCAGCCCCACGGCAATCATGCCGGCGATTTCCCTGCCCTATTTTCCAATCACGGCCGGGCCTGCATGACCTTCTTCACCGACAAATTCTGTGTTGAACAAATCATCGGCCATTCGGTGATCATCCACCAAAACCCGGACGACTACCGCACCCAGCCTGCGGGAGCCTCAGGCAAGCGCCTGGCCTGCGGCATCATCCGCCTGATGCGGTAACCAGCAACAAGAACAGCCTCCCGGCAATTGGGGAGGCTGTTTTGCGTATATCGAAAGCCCCAGGCTGTTCAAAAACGAGTATAGCTAGGCGCACCGGAGGAGCGCGCCGCGCCGCGTACTTAGGCGGTACGCAAGCAAGCGCTCTGAAAAGCAGGCGCACGTCGCTTCAGCGCGATGCGATCGCTTTCAACGACGCTAGACGAAGTTTTTCAACAGCCTGATCCAGTCTTACAGCTTGAATGCCGCATGCCACGTAACCACCGTCAGCAATAGGAACATCGACCGCCGGTGCAGCAGGCGTAACCGCAGGTTGCTACGGTCCCGCCACAGCGTCAAACCAAGCGCAATCGTAATAAGGGTGGTGACAGAACCGCCGCCACCCAAAACCGTTTTGGCGCTGATTCCATACATCGTAAACATCGTATAGGCATGGTAAGGGAAAGCCAGCAGCACCGCCAGTCCGATGTAAGGATGGATGCCGCGTGCGCTCTGGACAATATGTTGCAGGCCGTCTTTCAGTCCAGCCAGGCTCAGGGTCTTGAACACAAAAGTCAAGACTGTCCGAGCGAAGTAATAGCCAGCTGCCAGCCACATGCCGATGAAGGCGGCGTCAGCCAGTCTCAGTGCGATGTAATAATAGTTCACTCCAGTCCCTCCTATTGCACCAGCACCAGCGTCCCGTTGCCCCGCTGACTATGCTTTTGTTCGATGTCCGTACCTGGACCCACGGCCCAGATAAGCTGGTTGTCACCGATTTTCAGCGGCTTGCTGTCACTGGTGCCTGGGGCAAGTTTGCGGGTGAATTCTACTATTGTTACCCCGTCCTTCTGAGTGCCGCTCACCTGAGCGACCGTACTGGTCTGCACAGAAGGATGCGGACCGTAAGGCCCGGTGCTGTGCACTTCGGTGACCACCGCCTTGCCGTCCTTGACATAGCAGGTCAGAATATCGGCTCCTTTCATCCGGTCTTCGGCGCCGATGCCGATGGCGAGGTAACCTTGGGTTGAAGCCCTCAGACCAAACATAACCGTATCGCCGCTGACGCGGGAATAGACGTCGATATCGCCGATTTTTTGATGAGAAGTATATTCATTATCAGCAATTAATCCGTCTGACCGCCATTCGACAGGTGTCCGGGAAACCCCCGGCTCCTTCGTGGCCTCCGGCGCGGGGGGAGCAACGCGGCCGGCACCGCAGCCAAGGACAACAACACTGATAACAAGGACCATCGCCAAACCTGCAAGCCTGTTCCTGTTTTTCACCCAAAACCCCTCCTTTACTGCTTCTATATTTCAGCGCCGCCGTTCAGTTTTCCTGTCGCCTAAGCCTCTGCCGCTCCTCATCCCTGTTTATATTTTCACCCGAAAGCGCCTGGCAGCGCCATTTCAGTCCACCCATGGGGCATACTAAAAATAGCGTAACCGAAAAGAGGCGATTGCATGTTATATTCCGCTACTGTCCCCCCTTCTTCGCCGGAAGTGGTTGAGCTGCAAAAACGGCTGACCGATATGCGTATCCAGGAGTGGCTGACCGAAGACATCTTCCATGGTAAGTGGTGGTTTCTCCTTGGCCTTTTTGTCGTCTCGGTCTACCTCTGGTGGCGGGTGGCGGACAAAAGGCGGCTGGAAGAAATCTGCCTGTACGGAGCGATAGTCACCATTATCACTCTGGGACTGGACGAATACGGTGATGAACTCACCCTGTGGGATTACCCTGTCGACATCCTGCCGATCTTCCCTCCCCTTACCGCCATCAACCTGGCCACCCTGCCTGTCATATATATGTATGTCTACCAACGCTTCGCGACATGGAAAAGCTTCATCATCGCCTCGACCGTCATGGCCGGGATTTTCGCTTTCGTCCTTGAGCCCGCCCTGGTCTGGGGGAAGCTGTATGAGCCGCTCCACTGGCAATACTATTATAGCTTTCCGATATATATCGCCATGGGCATTGCCGCCAGGGTGGCAATCTTGTGGATCAGGGCCGTTAGCCAGGCAGCCCGGAGAAAAGGCGACTGACCGGACCTCCCCGGCAAAGAAAAGGAGACCGGCTCCCCTGTGCGGCGATCGCGGTCTCGCGGTTGTTCTCACGACAATTACTGGCTACGGTCGACGTCTTTGACAAAATCCAACAAGGTAGACGGCGACAGGCGGCGGGTGGCTTTTTGGACTTGTTGGCTGTTGGCCTCCTTGCGTACAGACGCTCGCTCCTGCATCTGGTAGCAGACATCGAGACTGCAGCTGGTGGCAAGCATCTCATCTTCCGGAGTGAATACATTTTCCTCACCGACATGACCGAGGATATTGCTGCGGATCAGCATAATCATCAATTCCGGATGAACGCCGTACAAGGCTACTTTTTTATCTTCCCTTGCAGCCCGGGTGATGAAATTCTCCAACACCTCCAAAGAGGTGATATCGACAGCCGAAAGACTGTTAAACCGCAGAACAAAATTAGACCCATGCTCGTAGATATCCTTCAGTTTGGCCTCCAGGTCAGCCGCCGAACCGAAGTACAGGCTGCCTACAAAGGCCACGATGATAGTCGGCGGCTTGCGAGCATGCAGATAGGCCCAGTCGATTTCATATTCACTATTAGGCTCGCCGCCGTTTTCTCCGGGAATAAACAGCTTGATATGAACTGCGCTGCTCTCGCGCAGGAACAGAATAATCGAGATTGCCAGACCGGCGTAAATGGCGTATTCCAGGTGTTCAGCCAAAATCGTGGTAAGAAACGTCACCCACAAGATGATGGCGTCGTTGCGGTTGCATTTGACGACCTTGGCCAGAGCCCGGAAGTTGATCATTGAATAAGCCACCACCATAATAAGTCCCGCCAGGCTGGCCCCGGGGATATAGACAATATAGCGGGCGAAAAACACAAGACCTAGCAGCATGATAAAGCCGGACAAAATCCCCGACAATTTGGTGCGGGCGCCGCTCTGGAAATTGACCGAGGACCTGGTGAAGGAGCCGGATGCCGGCATGCAGCTGAAAAAAGCCCCACTCAGATTCGCCATGCCCTGACCGATGAACTCTTGGTTGGCGTCAATTTTTTGCAGTGTCTGACAAGAGATGGCTTTGCCGATGGACATCGCCTCCACCAGACCGATCACGGCGATAATCAGCGCTCCGTTAAACAGATTTCCCATCGCATCCGCTGACAAGTGCAGCAGGGCGAAAGGCGGCACAGCTGACGGTATCTGGCCCATCAGTTTTACACCATATTGCTCCAGCCCGAATATCGCCACAGCCAGCCCGCTGAACAGCAGGCTCAGCAAAGCACCAGGCAGCTTTTTATCAACCTTTCCGCACGTCACGACAATGACGATAGTCAACAGCCCCAAAACCAGGGCGTAGTAGTTGATCTGGCTGAGAGACTGCCAAGTCAGCGCCACTTTCTGCATCGTCGACCAATGGCCCGCAGGCAGGCGGATACCCAGCAGTTCGCTAAGCTGTCCCAAGGCGATGATGAGCCCGGCGCCGGCGGTAAACCCCACAATTACCGAATGGGCCACATAATTGACCAGGTTGCCAAGTCTGAGCGCCCCCAGGCTAAATTGAATGAGTCCAATCAGGAAGGTCAGCAAAAACAGAAGCTGGTAAAAGTCAGGCTGCCCGAGAAACGGGCTCATGTACGCCGCGACCAATAGGGCGATGGCGTTGGTTGGACCTGTCACCATATGATTGGAACTGCCGAAAAACGACCCGAAAATACGGCAGACAATGGAGGAATAAAGGCCGATCACCGGATCGAGTCCGGCAATAAGAGCATAAGCCATTCCCTGAGGCACAGCCAATAACGTGACAGTTATCGCCGCCGTCAAATCATATTTCAAATACTCCCGCCGATAGTGAACCAGCGGTTCCAGAAACGCAAAACTGGCCAGTCTGTAGCTTAACATGTACTTCTCCTCAAAATAATAATGGTTGTTGTATGATACTAATTCAACTTATGATTCAGATTCGCCTTTAAGTATTACAAATTTATACAGACAAATTCCAACAACAACGGCACTATCGCCAATCCGGCAGGTAAATGTCTCCAGACAGAGAAACTAATCAAACAATGCAATCATTCAGATTCCTGACAGGTCTCCCCTTTGCAGGAGAAGACAGTCAATTTTAACTCTGGACAGATATTTCTGCAGATTTCACAGATGGAGGATGACGATGTTTTCGATTTTCTTGCCGGTGTCGCAGGCTGACATTTGGTGGCCCGGACTGGTACTGCTCGGGTTTCTTATCGGAATCGTAACAGGCTTGTTCGGCCTTGGCGGCGGTTTTCTTCTTACACCTGCGCTACGGATATTCTTCAACATTTCTTATCCGGTCGCCATTGGCAGCAGTTTGCTGCAAATCCTGGCCACATCTCTGTTTTCAGCCTATAAGCACTGGCGGCAGAAAAACCTTGATGTAAAATTGGGCGCCGTGGCCGCGGCCGGCAGTCTGATCGGAGCCGAGTGCGGTGTTCGCATGCTCCGGGCCATCGGCAACCAGGGAACAGTATCGATCAGCGGCCACGCCATCCTGTTCACCGACCTTGTAATCAACATCTGTTTTCTCGTCCTGCTGACCGCGGTCGGAGTGTCGATGTATCGCGAAGCCTGCAACAGCCAGCAGTGCGGCATCGAAGAACCGCCAACCCAACTGGCCGAAGTGGTAAAAAGCTGTCCCTTGCCCCCCTTCATCTGTTTCGAGCAGTCCAATATTGACCGGCTCAGCGTATGGGTGCCAATCGCACTCAGTTTCGTGGTCGGTTGTCTCACCGGACTCTTAGGCATCGGCGGTGGCTTCATCAACCTGCCGCTTCTGATCTACTTTTTGGGACTGCCGACCCGCATCGCCATCGGGACCAGCACCGCCCAAGTCCTGCTGGCCAGCGCCTACGGTGCTCTGCGGCACATGCAGGACGGCCATGTTGATGTCTTGCTGGTAGTGTTCATGCTGGTAGGTTCGGTGGGAGGAGTGAACGTCGGGGTTTGGCTTTCCAAGCGAATTGACCCCTGCAACACCCGCAAATATTTCTCAGCCCTGATGGCTCTGGCCGTCATCCTGATCAGCTTTGATCTCTTGCGGCGGCTAGTGTCTTAACCCACCCATAAATATGAACCGCCCCTTCAAATGCGATTGGCTAAGTCCTGTTTTACTCCATATAATATTAATCAAAGTCTATTTGAATCTGATTTATCGGAGGATTAACGGTGTGATAAACCTGTTCAACAATAAACTTCTCCAAAGGCACCGTAACATTCTTGGATTTTTATATGTAGTCATCCTCAGCGCATTTGCTTATTACTTTTCTGCGGGTGGGCATAATTTTTGGATTTTGATATGGCTGGCCCCATTACCACTCTGCCTGTACGCGCTGCGAGCTCCCTTAACTCCTACTATTTGTGCGGTATTTGCCACTTTTTTATTGGTCATTGCTGCTCTGCTTCTCGGGTCATATTTACCACCAGCTATTATCAAAACCTTAGTTTTCGCAATCTTGTTTAAAGCGACAACCTTTGCGATTGTTCTCAGTGTATTTCGTCAAATGGCCATGCAATTCCAAGGCTGGACCGCTGGACTGATTTTTGCCAGCGGCATTACAGCTTTTGATTTTATTACTTCACTTTTCTCGCCCAGTGGAACGATCTCCAGTTTTGCTTATACTCAAATAACGAATTTGCCTGTAATTCAGATTGCCTCCATTACAGGCATCTGGGGTATTACTTTCTTGCTGTCAATCGTTCCCGCCAGTATTGCTTCAATATGGTACTACCGCCAAAATCACCGGCCATATATCACAGCGTTTTTGGTTCCGGTCATTTTACTTATCGTAGTAACCGCATTCGGGGTCTGCCGTCTATATTGGCCTTCCCAGGAAACCAGCATTAAAATCGGTGTTGTTGCCGAACCCATGACATTAGAGCAATATATTGCCGTGCGAACAAACAAAGATCCTAAACTGGTGTCAGATACAATCCAAAGGTACACGCGGGATATTGGAATACTATCACAATCAGGCACCCAAGTCGTATTATTGCCGGAAAAAACTTTTACCTTATCGAGCCAGTATGATCTTTTGCAGTCTCTGGGCACTGCGGCAAAGCACAATAACATTTATCTGATTGCAGGCATGAATAGCCAAAATAGCGAGAGATTATCCAACTCCGCTTTCGTGTTCTCTCCAAGCGGAGAAGTATTGCTGAAATATGATAAGCAACATCTTCTGCAACATTCTGAAGATAGCTATACTCCCGGCAACAGTCTTAAGGTCGTAAAAACATCATCAATGGGTATTTGGGGCATCGCAATTTGCAAAGATATGGATTTTACCCATCCGGCTCTGGATTATAGCCAACAAGGAATTAACATCATGTTTGTCCCTGCCCTGGATTTCCATGATGATGGTTGGACCCACGGACGGGTCGCAATCATGCGGGGAGTTGAAGGCAATTATACGGTTGCACGGGCAGGGCAGTGGGGATTACTGACCTTAAGCGATAGCAATGGACGTATCATCGCCATGAAATCAACCGATGCAAGCCCGGATGAAGCGTTACTAATCGGCGAGGTAAAACTCGGCTCAGGATATTCAGTCTATAGTCAACTAGGAGATTGGTTTGGTTGGACTTCTTTAATTGCATTTTCCCTTTCACTGATTCTTTTATTTTCACATAAAAGAATCATATCAAAAGTGATTCCCACAGAAGTTGATCCCTTTTAGACCCATCGCTGACAACATAAAGCAACAGGCCAAACGGGCAACCATTTGGCCTGTTGTTGTATGTTGTTCGAATGTAGAAAACCCAGAAGGAACTTAACCCATTGGCGATCAGCGTACTGCTGCCACCAATGTCCGGGCCGCCGGGGCGATGAGCCGAACATAATCCTCAATGTCTTTCAGGTGAGTTGCCACAGCCTTCTCCCCAATGCCCGCCGGAGCATAGACGGTGAACAGCACTTTGGTGGTATCGGGAGCAATCCGGGTGCGGGCGTCCGGCCCGTAGAGCACGCTGGAGATAACGCCAAAGCCATCACGGATCATCATGTCGCCAGCCTTAAGGGTCTCTTCCTTGCCGCGGATGCCCGGGTAATTCTCCCCGCCGCGTGATGCGTCAAGAGTGAGCGGCTGGACGACTTTATCCAGGTCATGTCCGGCAGTGAGCAGCATATTTTTCAGTTCTGCCATGAACATCGCCTCCACCAGCGTCGCCACACTTGGAAGGCTCTTGCCCTTCAGCGCCACCGATTCCAGTTGCAGCAGGACGTGATAACTCTTGTCAAACCGCTTGTAATGGGCGTCATACACTTTCATCGCCGACAGTTCCTTCAGCCCGGCCTTTTCCATCCCGCCAAACCGCCCCCGAAGCTCGGCCTCCAGTTCGGCCTTGCGCTGCTGCAGTGCCGGGTGAGACGCAGGATTCGCGACATCGCCCAGCGCCAACAGGCCCAGTCTCGCTCCGGGAAAATTACTGCGAAAGGCATCCGATATTGATATCATCCTATACTCCTTGTCTCACCTTTTTTCTACTCTACCATGTGCCGCAGAATGGTTCGCAGTTTTTCCGGCACTGACCGGCGCGGATCACCGAGATAGATCTCGTGATGCTTGCCTTTCAGGTTGTAGCCCTGGTCCTTGATAAAGCTGTGCAATCGCTCAATGGTTGGCTGCTCAGCCGAGTACGGTCCGACATGAAGAATCTGAGCCGCCAGGCCTTCCTCGCCGCTCAGAAGCCTGAGTTTGCCGCCGGCGGGCAGGTCCCGCTTGGCTGCTAGCTTGTCCAGCGCCGGCTTGACCAGCGCTTCGTCCACAAAGTCCGGCTGCCTGATAAGCAGCGTCCACAGCCATTTTGCTGTGTTGTCAGGACTAAAACAAGACCTGTCCTCGGTCCACCATAGTCCCTCCAGCGGCGGCACGCCATAATCGATTCCCTTGTTTTGCTTCAGCCAGAATTTAATGGTATAAGCCACTCCGTACAGAGCCTCGATCGCCTGCTGGAACTCCGGAGCAGTGTTAGGATTGCCGACTCCGTCAATTGCCAGAAAATTTATCCTGGGAATCCGGACAAGGGCGGCTTGCCGCGCCGACGCCTTAAACAGTTCCGGTAATTCTTTCTTGAAATCAATTTTCGACATCGCTACCTCTCCCTTGTATCAGTGTTTAGCATCCGCCAATCCGTCCGGCCACCTTTTGCCAGTCAGGTTTTTCAAGAAAACTTCCCGGCACGTTCTCTTCCATTTCCCGGAACATGGAATAAGGCACACTGAACGCCAGCAGATCGGCGTCAATAAAGGGCCGTGCCGTGATGTCCGTCATCCCGACCACCGCCCGCGGCCGCTCCTGCCTGGCCTCATGCCAGGGAATAAGACATACGGAATGGCAGCCCGCGCCGAAGGGTATAATGACATTATCATTACCCTCCCGGCCATAGTTGGCCAGCACTACCAGCGCCGACAACTGGTCGGGGTTGGCGTACAGCACGATGATTTTAGGTTCATCAGACGCCTCCAGCGCGGTCAGTGGCTTAAATATAACGTATTGATAAGGTATATCGGTGTAAGGCAGAACATCAGTAAAGGTTTTTACCAATTCGGGGGTCTTTTTGTAGCCCTCGCCTTCCGGGTAGCCTTCCCCCCTGCCTGTGGACAGAAAATACTCAAACCCGCCAGGGAACTTGCTATGACTGTTGCCAAATCCCAGACCCACCATACCGCCCGGACAACCGCAGCTAGAGCGGCTGAAAACCGCCTCCCTGCCTTTTGCGGCAGCAGTCAGCATGGCCGCCACGCAGCCCCGGCGTCCATCAACGAACTCCAGCGCCCCTGCTGGCTTCTCCCCTCCGAACAGGATAGCCACCGGGGCATATCTCAGCTTTAGTCGCTCGGCAATTTCACTTTTCATGCTAAATCCTCCTTTTAAAAATAACCCAAAGGCTGGTGAGAAAGGTTCAGCTGCTAGACGGCACGAGGCTTGCGCCGCGACGCGTACTGGACGTACGCTAGCAAGCAAACGTAGGGCCAACGACGCAGATGGGCCTTTATCGACAGCCGAAAGTCAGCTGGAATCACGGCACCGGAGTGTGCTGGCGGCAAGCCAGCGCTCCCGGATACTCTGCTTCCAGCGAGGCGCCATGAACGACGCTCAGCCCCAGGGAAACGGCGAGTTCAAGCAATCCGCCCCCGGAGGCGCCGTCCTCCAGCCAGATGCAGTGAAGACCAAGTCCGGCGCTGTCCCGGATGGCGGTCTCGGCTACAGCCTCCCCGGCGGCGATGATCACCGCTTCCGGCGTCACCGGAAGACCTGACAGGGAGGGAAAGCCGCCGCCCGGCAAAGCACCGGGTGAAACCATATAGGCCTCATAGCCCTTGGCGGCAAGAAACTGGGTCAGCCGCTCAGCCTTGGCTCCGGTTCCGACCACAGCCCAGACTTTCCGGCCAAACAGAAACAGCTTGCTGCTTTCCACCATGACGCAATGGCCGTGGACGAAATCCAGCTTGAGCGATCCTACGGCGGCAATCACCGCACTATTGGCCACACCGAACTGGAACCAGACCCGCCTTATTCCCAGTTGGTGGCACTGCTGCGTTATTTCCAGCGCCACCGCAGGGGGAACCACTACATCGACAGCATCCGGTATGACCGGCAGGTCGGCCAGGGTAGCATAGCACCGCTGGCCGTCAATGACGGTTTCCCTGGGGTTGACCGGATAGACGGTGTAACCGTACCGCCGTAGCAGGGCGAAAATCTTGTAACCGACTATTTCCGGGTTGGCCGAGGCGCCGACAACGGCCCATACCCGCTGTTGCAAGAATGCACAAATCTTATCGTCCATATACACTCTCCTTCAAACCGATCCACAGTGTTCCATACTACAAAAATACTTTCCTCAACCTCTGCCAAAATCCCTCCACAACCGCCCTAAATTTTACCAATAGCAAAGAGGGAACCGCTTTGGGCTTGGAGAATCAATATTGATAGACACTCGATGTTTTGTTCGTTGACAGCCGCCTGACAAATCCATGGCAGCCAAACCGGACTCGACCCAATAAACTGCAGGAGGAGATTGTATGAACCGCATTGCCGTCGGTGCTACCGCCCCAGACTTCGCCCTCAAGGACAACCGGGGAGAAGTTGTCCAGCTCAGTTCCTTCAAAGGCAAAAAAGTTCTTCTGTCCTGGCATCCCCTGGCCTGGACCAAAGTATGCGCCGAGCAGATGAAAGCCCTGGAAGCTAACCTGGCTGAATTCGAGAAACTCAACACCGTTCCCCTTGGACTGAGCATTGACGCCTATCCGTCCAAAAACGCCTGGGCCAAGGAACTGGGGGTCGCCACCGTCAAACTGCTGGCTGATTTTTGGCCCCACGGCGGCGTAGCCGCCGACTATGGTTTATTCCGGGAAGTCGAAGGCTTCTCCGAACGGGCCAACGTTATTCTGGACGAAACCGGCAAAGTCCTGTGGATCAAAGTCTATGACATCCCTCAGTTGCCGGATATCGCCGAGGTTCTGGCTGCGCTGAAAAAATAGCGAAAAATCCCGATACTTAGCGCCAAGGGCTAAAAATGCAAACAGACTGCCTCACCGGCTGTCTGTTTTAATATGCGTAAGAACGGGCCGGGGCGGATCGCGCCCATGAAAAAAGGGCCGCTTTTAGCGGCCCTTACAACTTCGTCCTGATGCTACCTTGTCCGATCTTCAGTCGAACTCGCTTCGTTGCTGTAGTTGATTTTCGGTTCGGTATACTCCGGCAGCGAGACATAATAAAATTCGGTTTGTCCGGTGTTGCGGACCTGCATGCTGATAGAGCCCAACTCAACATTTTTAGCGTCGCGCACCGATACCCGATAATTTACCAATGCGCCTTTCTCGGTGGTGATATCCACTTCGCCCATGAGTTTGCCGGGAATGACAGCTGTTTCATATTTCAACTCCCGGGATACAGGCCCCACGTCCCAGCCGATCTGGACGCTGGCAGGTTTCAAAAGAACGCCGTCCCGTGTCAGATAGGAATAGTCCCAAAACACCTTGGATGAACCGATCACCTGAACCTTCACCGTCATTTTCGATGGCGCGGCCTGAGCCAGCGAAAAAGAAACAGACGAAACCAAGACGCACAAACACAGAACCAGAGCGACTTTTGCGAAGCGTCTCATAAAATACCTCCCAGTATGTCAACTTTTTATCATTATAACACACCTCGATAAAACGGCAAAGCAAAAGCCGGTTGCCTCATAAGCTGCCGGTCACGGTATAAAAGACGCATAAACTACACTTAAGTTAAACAAGACCCGAAAATAGGCTTCAATAAATCATATCTTGCGGGTGAATTCCTTGAGCATCGACTTGGTATTCATGCT
>Ga0316232_1002536_pt1 | contig 18625 bp, 17 predicted proteins | sample TBHtaG_FD_206006 | JGI IMG/M metagenome (GOLD analysis project Ga0316232, IMG submission 206006) | Freshwater microbial communities from Trout Bog Lake, Wisconsin, USA - TBH18025_13 | ecosystem: Environmental > Aquatic > Freshwater > Lake > Hypolimnion/Profundal zone | place: USA: Wisconsin... | reverse complement strand
GCGAACTGCCTGAACAACGCCAATATCACCACCGTCGGCCAGCTCGCGCTGAAGACCGAGCAGGAGATGCTCAAGTACCGCAACTTCGGCAAGAAGTCGCTGAACGAGATCAAGGAAAAATTACAGTCGCTGAACCTTTCCCTCGGCATGAATTTCGAGCCGGGCCTGGTGGAAGCGCCGAAAGAAGAAGCCCCGAAGACAGAAACGGAATAAGGATTTGCCATGAGACATTTGAAGCGCACGGCCAAGCTGGGCCGCACCTCGGAGCATCGCAACGCGATGCTCGCCAATCTGGTTTGCAGCCTGATCGAACACAAGCGGGTTACGACGACGCTGGCCAAGGCCAAGGCCGCGCGATCCGTCGCCGAAAAGATGGTCACGCTCGGCAAGAAAGGCACCCTCCATCACCGCCGGCTGGCCGTCGCGCGGTTGCACCAGGAAGCTGCCGCGAGAACCCTGTTCAAGGAAATCGCGCCCGCTTTCAAGGACCGCCGCAGCGGTTACACACGCATCATCAAACTCGAACAGCGCCAGGGCGATGCCGCCAACCGCGCGATCTTGGAATGGGTGGATACCGTCGTCGCGCCCGAGCCAGCTTCTGCGGCAGCCGCCCCCGGCGCCGAGGCCAAGCCTGCTGAGGCCAAGCCGGAAGAGAAAAAGTAATTTCGTTTACGAAACACGAAGCCCGCTCGAATGAGCGGGCTTTTTTGTCATTTGCTTGGGGGGATATATCCCAATAGCCTCTTATCCGTTGTGTGTGGTCCGCATTTTATATCTTTGTGGGCTGGAAACATTGGCTCTGATTTGCTATCGCATTTGACAATACTATATGCGTCACTTGGCCATTCAAATTTTCAGCGTGATCCTGAAGTTTGTGCAGAGCGGGAACGCGTCCCGATTGAAGAACTTTTGGAACCATTCTTGGTGTCCGAGGGTTTTCTTGCAGATGCAGTCGCGGCTGCGAAGCGACAACCTTTACACTTGGCGACTACCGTGGTCGCAGTCCATACGGCTGATCGGCCTGCGCAACAGGCGTTGCATCCTTTTGGATGCGGGTTGCGCTTCATAGGCACGTTCCCTGATTGATTGCCGACCGCGCTTTCGTTCAAGTTCCAAAGGGAAACATGATCATAGCCCGCAGTTTCAACTGCGGGTGGGGTGAGGCCAATGACTCAAGCCCGCCGGGGTGGCTGAAAACGTCCGAATCAAAACAACGAACGGTGTGCTGCGAAAAGGTCAATTTCCGCCGTCCCGTTGGGACGAATTCACGTTGCCCGGGACACCCGCAGTTGATACTGCGGGCTGTTGTCAGGTGTTCCGTCGGAACAAATGCGCGCCATCAGACTTGCGCAAAAATTGAGATTCGCCCGTCCTTATGTTGTAGGTTCGGCGTTGAATGTTAGCGGCGAGCGACAAAGTCGGCAGGCGGCGTAGCCGCCGAGGTAGGGTGGAGTTTGCCAATGGAATCATCGGCCATGGATCGCATCCATTTGTCGGCGGCAACATTGTCAACCGCCTTGCCCCACGACCCACGACCGCAGCACCGCATTTGAGGCTTGCCTTGCCTTGGATTCCACGGAAAATAGCTGCCGTAATGTTTTCCCACATTGTCATTTTTTGGACGGATCCGGCCAAGCCCGAAGCCGCCGAGGCGGTGATTTCCGGCGGCCATAAATTCTTGCAGGGCATCCCCGGCGTCACGCATTTTCACATTGGCAAAATGGCCGGCAGCCACCGGCCCGTCGTGGACCAAAGTTATCAAGTGGCCTTGAACGCCGTCTTCATCAGCAAGCAGGCGCAGGACGATTATCAAGTCCACCCGCAGCACCTCGAATTTGTCGCCCAATGCGTCAAGCCCTATGTGAAAAAAGTGGTGGTGTACGACTTTGAATGAACCGCGTGAAGTGATTTTTTACCACGGATTCCACGGATTCCACGGATTTATTTCCCTCTATCCGTGCCATCCGTGTCATCCGTGGTTAATTCCTTTTCGTGGTAGCCTGTCACGATCCGCTTCCAAGTGAGTGTGGCTTGCTTGAAGTTGAGAAGCAGGGCCACCTCCAGACCGGTGATGTTCAGGTAGCCAATCATTTGGGCAACATGGGTGTCATTGTACGCGCTCACCACCTTCGGATCGGTGATGACCTTGTCGTCCACGATGAGGTCGGGCACCAGCTTGCCGATGAAGTGGCCGCGATAGTGGACCGGGAACTCGCGCTGCTGCTCCACTTTATGGCCGCGTGCGATCAGTTCGATGACGAGCGCATTCTCATAAAGTTTTTCATCCAGCCCCGGTTTGAGTTCGTCCAACACCGCCATCGCCGCGCCGATGATGGCCTTGGTGATTTCTTCGTGTTTCATCATTCAATTTTCACCACGGATTACACGGATTACACGGATAAAACGATTCAAAACGCCAGGATCGTGGACAATAGCCCTGTTGGTATCCTGGTCTGTGGTTGTGTAGTCCCTTTGATTCGGTCCCCATTGATTGCTTATCCGTGTCATCCGTGTAATCCGTGGTCAAAAGTCCGGCGGCTATGCGCGCGGATGGAACTTGCGATGGATCTCCCGCAGCCGGCTGCCGGCCACGTGCGTGTAAATTTCCGTGGTGCCGATGGTCGCATGGCCGAGCAGTTCCTGGATCACCCGCAAATCCGCCCCATGCTCCAGCAGATGCGTCGCGAAGCTGTGCCGCAACATGTGGGGCGTGAGGTTGCGTTCCACGCCAGCCCGGCGCGCCCGGCGCTTGATCCGCAGCCAGAGTGTCACCGCCGCGAACGGCGTGCCGCGCCGCGTGAGAAAAACATTTGCCGGGGATTTGGGCGTGATCAGTTTGGGCCGCCCGGCGTCAATGAACCGGTTCAACGCGGCCACCGCCTGGCGTCCCACCGGCACCACCCGCTCCTTGTTGCCCTTGCCGATGACGTTGATGAAGCCGGCGTCCAGATGCAATTGCTCCAGGCGGAGATTTTTCAACTCCGACAGCCGCAGGCCGGACGCATAAGCCAGCTCCAGAATGGCCTGGTCGCACAAGCTCGCCGGGGTGGCGGGCGTTTCCGGCTTCAGCAGCGTTTCGATTTCCTGGCTCGACAACGCCTTGGGCAGCCGCTGCCACCGGCGCGGCAGCGATAGATTTTCCGCGACGTTCATCGGCAGGATCTTTTCGTTCTCGGCGAATTTGTAAAAGGCCCGCAGCGCCGCGATTTCCAAATACACGCTCTCGCTGCTCAGGCGCTTGGTGGAGCTCTTGGGCTCATCGGCCAGCGGCCGCGCGCGTTCGTGCTGGAGAAACGCCATGAGCTGTTTCAACTCCACCTGTTTCCAATCCGTGAGCTGTTGCGACTCCGCCCACGCGACGAATTTGCCGAGCAACGCCGCGTAAGTCTTGGCCGTATTGTCCGCCTGCCCGCGCTCGTGCCGCAGGAACTGGAGAAAATCTTCGACGAGGGTTTGCACAAGCTCAGCCGTATCTTTCGCGGCGGCGTTGCAATTCCGCCTGTGCATCGCGATGACCATGCAAAATGGCCAGCACCACCACCGCGTTGTCAGCAACGAAGTAGAAAATACCGTGTTTGAAAATGGGCAGGTTCATGCGGCGGATGTCGGCAAACCGTACGGCATACAACAATGCGGCGGCGGGAAGCCCATCAAGTTGCTCGTGAACTTCGGTTAGAAACCGCTCTTCGAGTCCGGGCTGCTGGCGGGCATACCATTCGGCGCTGTCGGCAAGGTCGGCCTCAACGAGCGGATGAAAGTCGAGCGGCAACATTTTTGCGAACGCGGTTGAACATCCGGTCCAAGGATTGCTTGTCCATGCGTACGAATCGCTCCGGATGCTCGTCGTATTCGCGGCGGCGGCGCAATAGTTCCGCGGTTTGCTCCACGCTCAATTCAAAATCGCCCGCGCCCATCAATTCGTCACGATGATCATCAAACCAACTGGCAAATTGGCGGCGTTCTTCGGGCGACAGCGCCCGAATCTGGCATTCCAATTGTTCCACGCTCATGGGCAGACTTTACCCCCGACATTGGCTTTTGGGAAATGGAATTTCACCAGAAATCATCCAATCCGAAAACCGAAGTCGAATTACTCTACGCCCGTAGCGCAGGCTTTCCAGCCTGCCCGTCCTCCGTAGCACTGCGGAGGGTGGACGGGTTCTGGCGACTTTCCAGTCGCCAGTTCCCGCACGGGAACACGGGACTGGAAAGTCCCGTGAACCCGCAGACAGGAATGTCTGCGCTACACCATCTTGCTTCGGTTGCGCCACTGGCCATTTCGGAGTTCAGGTTCAAATTCCCTCCGCCTTCGGCAGTTCCAGTTCCAATTGGTTCCCCGGCGGCCGCCGGAATGACGCCGTGGAAAGCGCCGGGCTGTCCGCGGCTAATCCCGCCTGCCGGCGGGCCACCTCGAACAACTGGCGGATTTGGTCCGCGAAGATGCCTTGTCCGCGCATCCGTTCCCCGAACCTGGGATCATTCAGTTTCCCGCCGCGGATTGAGCGGATGCGATTCAACACTTTTTCCTGTTTGAGCGGTTCGTGGCGTGCCAGCCATTCCTGAAACACTGGCGCCACCGTTAGCGGCAGCCGCAGTATTTCCATGCCGGCCCATTGGGCGCCTGCCTTCGCTGCGGCCGCCAACACCCTCGCCACTTCGTGGTCGTTCAGCGCCGGAATGATCGGGGCTACCAGCACTCCGACCGGAATTCCGGCTTTGGCCAGGGCTTCGATGGCGGCCAACCGATGCCGGGGCGACGAGGCCCGCGGTTCCAATCGTCGCGCTAAATCGGCGTCCAGCGAATTGATGGAAAGATGGACCTCCACGGCCTTATGCCAGGCCAGCTCTTGGAGCAGGTCAAGGTCGCGGGTGACCAAGTGGTTCTTGGTGATGATGCAGACCGGGTTCCGAAACTCCGCCAGCACTTCGAGGCAACGACGGGTGAGTTTCAACCGGCGCTCCACCGGCTGGTAACAATCCGTGACCCCGCTCATGGCCAACAGTTGCGGCTGCCACTGCTTCGCCGCCAGCTCCTTTCGCAGCAAGGCCGGCGCATCCTCCTTGACCATGATCTTCGTCTCGAAATCCAGCCCGGCGGAGAAGCCTAGAAATTCGTGGGCAATGCGCGCATAACAATAGCTGCATCCGTGCTCACAACCGCGATACGGGTTAATCCCGGCGTTAAAGGGGATGTCGGGGCTGTCATTGTGGGTGATGATGGTCTGGGAACAGTCGCTCAGAAATTGCGTTCCCGGCGCCGGGTCCTCCGCTGGATCCCAGTCGGTATCGCGTTCGAGCGAAACGCGTTCAAATCGGTTGGTCGGGTTGCTCACCGCACCCCGGCTTCGCGATAGCGACGGCTTGGTTGTCACCAGTCTACTATCCATCTTTGTCAACGATTATCAAATCGTTATCGAATTCCATCTATGAACCCGGTAGCGCAGGTTTCCAAACCTGCCGTGTCGCCGATTTCCAAATCGGCAGGGTGTGAAAATGCGTAGCACGTGCGAACCTGGCACGGGTCGCAGGTTTGGAAACCAGCGCTACAGCAGACTTGGAAGTCTGCGCTACGACCTCCGACCGCATAGTTCATGGTCCCAATGCGCGGCAACAGGCCGTGGAGGCTATCCACGCCAGGTCGCAATCACAGCAGTCCCATGCTGTGCTTGCGTCCCATCCATCCCATTGCCGCCAGCACGCCGCGTTTACTGCCGGCTTGACTTTGGGGCGCAAACGCGCAACAACACCGGCATGAAAGACACCGGCGGCAACCTGCGCGCGGAGAATTTTTATGCCGTGTGGCGGGAGCAATGCCGCGCGGTGAACCTGCTGCGCGATGGCGGCGCCACACCGCCGGAAAAACTGCTGCAAGCCGTCTGGCAGCACCAGCGGCTCCGGCGCGACCAACTGCAAACGGCCGGAGGCAACAGCGTGCGGGTGTTGCATCCCGGTTTTGCCAGCGCGGAAGGCGGCCCGGATTTTCGCGGCTCGGTGGTGCAATTCGGAAGTGATTCGCCGGTGTCCGGGGATGTGGAAATAGACGTGCAACCTTCCGGCTGGCACGCGCACGGCCACGATATCAATCCGAGCTTCAAAAATGTGATCCTGCACGTGGTGTGGGACGAAGCTCAAACCGCTAAGGCAGTCGCCCCGGGGCCGCCGGCCAGAATCGCCCTGAAAAATGTGCTGGATGCGGCGCCAGCCGAATTGGCGCTTGCGTTGGAAAACGAGTCGGGCCTGCCGGCCAGTCTGCGCGGCAAATGCGCTGCGCCGCTGAGCGATTTTTCCGCGCCGCAGCTTGCGGAACTGCTCCATGCCGCCGCCCGGGTGCGATTTCAAAACAAGGCCGCCGCCATGCTTGCCCGCGCCAAGAATTCCGGCTGGGAACAGGCGCTCTGGGAACAGCTCTTTCGCGCGCTGGGCTACAAACACAACGTCTGGCCCATGCAAAATCTGGCGGAGACCAAACCGCGCTGGGCGGACGGCGCGGAGTCTGCGCTGGACTTGCAGGCGCGGCTGTTCGGCGTGAGCGGCCTGTTGCCGGCGGAATTGACCCGCGCGCAGAAGTCGGCGGACACGTTTCTGCGCCGCGCCTGGGATGTGTGGTGGCGGGACCGCGAGGCGCTGGCCGATTGCGTGCTGCCGCGAACGGTCTGGAAATTTCACGGTCTGCGCCCGGCGAATCATCCGCAGCGGCGGCTGGCGCTGGCGTCGCACTGGCTGGCGGCTGATGACTTGGCGGGAAAAATCGAGGAGTGGTGCGTGGCGGACCTGCCCGAAAGCCGCTGGCTGGCCGCGCTGCACGCCATTTTCCAGGTGGAACGCGATGAATTTTGGTCGTGGCATTGGACGTTCAAATCCGCGCGGCTGGCCAAGGCGCAGCCGCTGCTCGGCGAGGCGCGGGTGACGGATTTGGCCGTCAATGTGGTACTGCCGTGGCTGTGGGTACGCGCCCGGGAAGGCGGCAGCGAAAAGATCCTGCGCGAAGTCGAGCGCCGGTTTTTCGCCTGGCCGGCAGCGGAGGACAATTCGCTGTTGAAACTGGCCCGCCAGCGTCTGCTCGGCACGTCCAAGCCCGGCATTTTGAAAGGCGCGGCCCAGCAACAGGGCTTGATGCAGATCATCCGCGATTTTTGCGAGCACTCGAATGCCGTCTGTGCGGACTGCCGGTTTCCGGAATTGGTTCAAGGCTGGCGGACGCAGGCGACCAAAGGCGAGTAACGCAAGGCCAAGGCGAAGAAGCTGATAGAGGATGGAGGATGGATGCGGGCGGAGCGCCGAGCATTGCTCGGCAGAGTCTCGCTCGCTGCCGGAGCGCCGGTCTCCTGACCCGGCTCGTTTCAACGCCAAGACCCCAAGGCGCAAAGACGCTATGAACTCAGACGCTATGAATCCCGGAACCCGGAGTACCAAGTAACGTTTTTCGTTCCCCCCTTTGCTGTGTTTCGTCGTCAATCCGTGTTTTCTTGCCCCTTTGCCTCTTTGTGCCTTTGCCTGTCCTCTGTAGTGCTGCGGCGGAGGAGGATGAATCCCCCGGCTTGCTATTTATCCCGGCATGACCGAGTATCGTTAGCAAATGGAGAAGTTGATCAGCCTCAAATCCGCCCGCCCGCCCGGCGGCGCCAGCGGAGCCGCGCACATTGACTGCGGTTCGCATCGGCGTGGCATCTGGCTTCGGCAATCTTGTTCCGAGCTCCAAACCCGCCTTCACCTATGACTTGGACCCCGCTGAATCTCACCGTCCGCGTTGGCTGCAGCCTCGCCTACGAAACTGCCTTGCCCACGCCGGTGCTATTCGTCCTCCGGCCGCGGCTCGAAGGCCGGGTGCTGGTGATGCAGGAGCGGCTTTCCTTCGGCATCGGCCAGCCGGCGTATGAATTCCAGGACTCGCACAACAACATCGTGTATCGCTCGATCTTGATGCCGGGCCGCAATGAAATCCGGCACGACGCGTTGGTGGCAGTGTCCTCGCTGCCGGACAGCCGGGAGGTCACGGGACCAATTTTGCCGGTGGGACAGATTCCGTTTGAATGGCTGCGCTACACGCTGCCCAGCCGCTATTGCGATTCCGACAAGCTCATGAATTTTGCCTGGAACCAGTTTGGCCAGGTGCCCCAGGGCCTGCCGCGCGTGCAGGCCATTTGCGATTGGGTTCACAATAACATCGAATACCGCACGTATTCCGGGCGATCCGACCTTTCCGCCTCCGAGGTCATCGAGCGGCGTTATGGCGTCTGCCGCGATTTTGCCCATGCGGCGATTGCGCTGTGCCGCACCTTCAACCTGCCCGCGCGCTACGTGACGGGGCATCTGCCTGACATCGGCCATGTGGATCCGGGCACGCCGATGGATTTTCACGCGTATTTAGAGGTGTATCTGGGACAGGAATGGTTCACGTTCGACGCGCGATATAATGTTCCGCGCATCGGCCGCATCAAGGTGGCGCATGGCGCCGATGCGGTGGACGGCGCTTTTGCTACGATCTATGGTGAGGCCAAGCTGACGTATTTCGAAGTGTGGGCCTATCAAGTGAATCCGCAACAGGTGTCCGTGGGGGACCCGATTGATTTGTCCAAACGGTTGGATGGCACGGACATGGTGCGGTTTGGTTAAGGGGCCAACCAAGCTCCAGCGCCCTTGCAATTTGGCGCGCTGCGACCGGGGACCGGTCGCGGTCCGACGCCCACGGACCGCGCGCCGTCCCGGCGCGCAGCGGCTGGGTGAGCCAGCGACGTGCGGCAAACAGACGATGCGTCGTGAACTTCTGGGACTCTTGCGTGAAGCCGACGTGCTGCGACCGGGGACCGCTCGCGGTCCGATGCCTACGGGCCGCGCCCTTTCTCTATATTGTGCGGTTATACAAATCTTGCTTCGGTGGTGTCTATAGGTTGAGCGGCAATGAATTATCAGACTTAAATCAACTGGATTATTTTATGAAGCAAGCCAGCAGTTATTGGATTTTGGTCATTTTGAGCAGCGGATGGTGGTGGGTGGGTTGCTCAAAAGAACCGCAGTCGCTATATTCGTCGCTGAAAGATGCGGCGACCATCAGCCAACTGAAGCGGTTCGTCGCCGAAAAACAGGCGCAGGCGAATGCCGCGACCAATACGCCGGTCCCCGACTGTGCGCCCTTTTTTGCGGCGGCGGAGACGGGCGATTGGCTGGCCGTCAGCAATTCCTTCGTCAAACTTCGAGAATACGCCGGGCAAAATACGAGTTCGGGCAAAACCAAGGAGTTAGGGCTGCGCGGCCCGCGCTGGGAGGCGGTGGAGGAAGTCTGGGGCGCCTTTCACGCCTTCGGCGAGGGGGACGAGAAATATTCCGCCGCGTTTGGCCGGGACATCATCGCGTCCATACCGCCGGGGAGCATTTATTTCGGCGGCACGGACCCGGGCCGGTTCATTGTCACCGCGATGTGCCGGTCACAGGTGGGCGGCGACCCATTTTTTGTTCTCTCGCAAAATCCGCTGCCGGATGCGGCCTATCTCGAATACCTGCGGTCAATGAATGCCGGGAAAATTCTTACGCCCACGGATGAAGACTTGCAAAAGAGCTGGCAAGATTACACGGCGGATGCGCAGCGCCGTCTGGCTCACGATCAGCAATTTCCCGCCGAGCCCAGACAACTCAAGCCCGGGGAGGAGGTCAGGCTGGATGCCAACGGACAAATCCAATTGAGCGGGCAGATGAATGTGATGGGAATCAGAGAGCTGCTGACGAAAGCCATTTTCGAGCAGAATCCCGAACGCGATTTTTACCTCGAGGAGAGCTTCCCGCTTGACTGGATGTATCCGCACCTCGAACCGCATGGCTTGATTTTCAAGCTCAATCGGCAGCCGGCGGCGACCTTGTCCGATGAAAGCGTCCAGCGCGACCACGAATACTGGACGAAATATGTTCAGCCAATGATCGGCGACTGGCTGCACGACGACACGCCGGTCGCCGGAGTCGCCGCCTTTGCCGAAAAAACCTTCGGGCGTCAGGATTTCAGCGGATTCACGGGCGACCAGCGCTTCATTCAAAACGCGTATTCGCACCGGACATTTTCCAAACTGCGCTCTTCCATTGCCGGGCTTTATGCGTGGCGCGTGAGCCATGCCGCCGGGGCCACGGATCAGGCGCGCATGGTGCGGGAGGCGGACTTTGCCTTTCGTCAGGCTTGGGCGCTGTGCCCCTATTCGCCGGAAGCCGTGTTTCGGTATGTGAATTTTTTGGTGGAGCAAAAGCGAGTTGACGAGGCGATTCTGGCGGCGGAAACGGCGATGAACTTGCCGCAATCCAAGGACAACACCCAATTGCTGCAATTGGTAAACCAATTGAAACAGCGGCAAAAATGAAAAGGCTCCTCATCCTGCTTGTGCTGGCGGTTGCTGCGGTCTGCATTCTGCTGGCAACTTGTCTTGATTTCCGATCTTCGGTGTGGGGCACCTTCAAAAATCCGGAAACAGAGACGATGCTGAAGCGGTTTATTGCAGAGAAAATAAACCAGGCAAATGCTGTTACGAGCAGGTTGCCTTCAGAATTTCAAACCTTGTTCAAATACGCGGGACGCGGCAACTGGCTGGCGTACAGCAACTCGGTTCGGGAACTTGAGGAGCGAATTGATTACTGGAATTCGTTGGGGTATGGAGTGCGACATTGGCATGGTTATCGGGGGGCGGCCGAGGATTTTGTTTCGGACGCAGCACGAGAAATCGGCTGGCACTGGGAACCACCGGCGCCTCCTCGCCTGGAAGGAACCGGCGGAGAAGTCGTGAAAGAAATCTATGGCGCATTCGAGGCGTTCGTGGCGGGGGATGAGAAATACTCCACTGAATTTGGCCGCCAAATCGTTGATGCCATCCCCCCTGGCAGCATTTATTTTGGTGGCTCGGATGCAGGAAGATATATCGTCACGGTGATGTGCCGGTCGCAAGTCAGTGGCGACCCATTTTTCGTGCTCTCCCAAAATCCGCTGCCGAATGCGTCCTATCTTGCCTATCTGCGGTCCATGTATGCCGGAAAAATTTATACGCCCACGGATAGAGATTTGCAAAAAATCCGTCAAGATTACGAAGCGGATTTGTGGCGCCGCGCCTATGCAAACGAGCTGCTGACAAATAGCCAGATAGATGTGACTGGACTCAGAAGACCGCTGACGAAGATGATTTTCGACCAGAATCCCGACCGGAAATTTTATGTCGATGAAGGCATCCTGATTGACTGGATGTATCCGCAACTCGAACCGCACGATTTGATTTTCAAGCTCAATCGGCAACCCGCGGCGGCGTTGTCCGATGACATCATCCAGCGTGACCGCGATTTCTGGACGAACGACGTCCGTTCAAAGATTGGCGGCTGGCTGCACAGCGACACCTCCATGGCCACAGTGGCGGCCTTTGCGGGAAAAATTTTCGGACGACAGGATTTCAGCGGCTTTACCGGCGACCAGCGTTTCGTTCAAAACGCGTATTCGCAAAGAGCCTTTTCCAAACTGCGCGCGTCGCAGGCCGGGCTATACGCGTGGCGCGCGAGCCATGCCGCAGGGGCCACGGACCAGGCGCGCATGGTGCGGGAGGCGAACTTTGCCTTTCGTCAGGCCTGGGCGCTGTGCCCATATTCGCCGGAAGCCGTGTTTCGGTATGTGAATTTTCTGTTGGAACAAAAACGAGTTGACGACGCAATTCTGGTGGCGGAAACGGCGACGAAATTGCCGCAGTGCAAGGGCGACGGGATGATGGCTCGGATGGTGGTGGAATTGAAACTGCGGCGGGAAGAAAAATAACCGTGCCCGGCAACTGGTTCTTTTTAAATGCGCGGCTCTGTGAGCCGCAGCAAAGCCCAATCCTCAAGGCGCTTCCATTTTGTATCGAACGCGTTCTGACTGGCGGAGTTGCTACGGGTCACAGACCCGCGCTCCGACCTCAAATTGTTGCGCCGCCCTCGCAGCATGAGAGAAGTTCAACATGCTTTGGCTTGCGTGAGATTTCTTCCGCCGGGCAGGGATGCCCGCCGCCACCATCGGTACATGCTAAAATTTTAGCACTTTGCAGTTGACAGCCACCCCGGATGTGCTAAAAATTTAGCATACAAATGAGCAACGAACTGCATTGGAGCCGGCGCGAACGCCAGATCATGGATATTCTCCACGCGCGGAAAGGAGTCACCGCCGCCGAAATCCGCGCGGCCATGCCGGATGCCCCGGGCTATTCCGCCGTCCGCGCGCTGTTGCGGATTCTGGAGGATAAAGGCCACGTCAAACACCGGCAGGAGGGGCCGCGTTACGTGTATGTGCCGCGCGCGTCGCGCGCGCGCGCCAGCCGATCGGCCTTGAAACGGCTGGTGGCGACGTTCTTCCAAGGCTCGGTCACGGAGGCCGTGGCGGCGCTACTGGATTCGCCGGATACCAAACTCTCGGACGCGGACCTCGACAAGTTGCGCGGGATGATCAAACAAGCGGAAAAGGAGGGGCGCTGAAACGAGCCATGCCGGAGGCCGGCGCTCCAATGAAAAACCCAAGGATCCTAATTTGAACACCATGATGAATAGCATGATCGAAAATCTTTCAAATCAGCTTCAGAGCGCGGCCTGCGCGGCGCTGCTGCTGGACGCGCTGTTGAAAAGCTTCATCGTGCTGGCGCTGGCCGGCGCGGTTTGCGCCTGGTGGCGCCGGGCGTCCGCCGCCACGCGGCATCTGCTCTGGTTTCTGGCCGTGGCCAGTCTGCCCTGCCTGCCATTGTTGAATGCCACCCACCCTGTCTGGCAAAAGCCGGTCTGGGCTGTCTCCGCCGCCAGCGATTCCGGCAACCAGCTATCAATTGCCCTTGAGCTTGCGCCCAAGACCGTGGCGCCGCCGGCGTCCATCCCGCCCGGTGCTCCCAAGAATTCCGGCACGCCTCCCGCCAAGGCCGGCAGCCGGGAATTTGCCGCGCAGTTCAGCACCCATTGGTTATTGTTTGGCTGGCTGGCATGGCTGACCGGGACGGTGTGGGCATTGACCCGGATCGTGGCCGGGCAATTTGGCCGGCGCAGATTTTCCCGCGGGGCGCACCCATTGCCGGCCGTCGAATGGACACAGCTATTGCAAGAGTCCTGCGAGAGCTTGGGCTTGCGCCGCCCGGTGACTTTGTTGCAATCGCCCGGCGAAGTCATGCCGATGACTTGGGGTTGGTGGCGTCCAGTGGTGTTGTTGCCGTTGGCAGCGGCGCAATGGCCGGAGGCCCGGCGGCGGGTGGTTTTGCTGCACGAACTGGCGCACGTCAAACGACGGGATTATCTAACGCAAACTGTGGCGCAACTGATCTGCGCGGTGTATTGGTTCAACCCGCTGGTCTGGCTGGCAGCCCGGCAGATGTGTCTTGAGCGCGAAGGCGCGTGCGATGACTTGGTGCTGGCGGGTGGCTGCAAGGCGTCGGAGTACGCGAGCCAGCTCGTGGAGATCGCCGGAAGTTTTCGCCCCGTGCCCCAGATGGCGGCGATTGCCATGGCCCGTTCGCCGCAACTGGCGGGCCGCATCGCGGCCATCGTGGACGCTTCCCGGAACCGGCGGCTGCGCTCGTCGGCGGCGCTGGGCATTCTGGCTTTGATCGGCGGCATCGCCGTGGGCCTGGGCGGCAACGGCGCCAATGGCGCTGGTGGCGCGGACAAAAGCGATGCGCTACGCCACCGGCAAATCGCTCAGCTCGAAACTTTTTCCAAACAGAAGGAAAAGCAGTCGGAGATTCTGGCGGCAGCGGCGGGCGAAACCATTTCGCCCGAATTCCGGCGCTTTTTTGACGCAGCTACCCGCGGCGACTGGCAGACGGTGACAAATATGTTTGAGAGCTTCAAGCAGCGCCATCCGCAGTATAGCCACGCGCACCAACACGCCGACGTGAGTTTGCGGACGAGCTTTTGGGCGCCGGTGCTGGAAATCTGCCTGGCTTACGATAACGTGATCCTCGGTGAACCGGCCTACACGCAGATGGCGGTGGACGACATCCTCCAGTCCATTCCCACCGGCGGCATTTATTTCGGCGGCACGGACCCGGGGCGCGGATTGCCGACGGCGTTTTGCAAGTCGCACGTGGATGCCGACCCGTTTTACACGCTCACACAGAATGCACTCGCTGATGGAACGTACCTGGAATATCTACGGAAAACTTACGGCGAGGAGAAGGAATGGCTCGGCCAATTGGCGGAAGCCTGTCGCGCGGATAGTTCGCTTCAAGCTTTGAACACCTACTGGCTAGTTGCTCTGGAGAAGGTGGTTTCTTTGGAAACCAACCAAGAAGATACGCAGTGGAAAACCGCCGATGAAACTGTGAACGCCTTGTGGCAGCAACGGAATGACCGGGTGAGCGAGATTCTAGCCACTGTTCAGAAACACGCGGACAGCCGGAAATCTGCGGAACCAAATCGAAGCGAATACAGAACGCTTTACATTCCGACGGCTGAGGATTCACAGCATTGTTTTCAGGATTACGTTGCCGACGTGCAGAAGCGGCTGCCAAACCACCAACTAAAACCTGGCGAGGATGTGGTTCAGGACGGAGGCCGGATTCAGGTCAGCGGCCAAGTGGCGGTGATGCAAATCAACGGGCTGTTGACCAAGCTGATTTTTGACAAAAATCCCGGTCATGAATTTTTCGTCGAGGAAAGTTTCCCGCTCGACTGGATGTATCCCTATCTTGAACCACACGGAGTAATCCTGAAGCTCAACCGGCAACCGTTGCCCGAGATATCCGACGACCTGGTGCGACAGGATCGTAAATTCTGGCAGCCGCACGTGACCCAAATGATCGGCGGCTGGCTGCAAGGGGATACGCCAGTGGCCGCCGTCACCGCGTTTGCGGAAAAGGTTTATCTCCGGCATGACCTTGGCGGATTTACCGGCGACTCGCGCTATGCGCAAAACGATTATGCCGGCAGAATGTTTGCCAAATTCCGCGCGTCCATCGCCGGACTTTATGCCTGGCACGCCGAGCACGCCACCGCAGCCGGCGAGAAAGAGCGCATGGCAGAGGCGGCGGATTTCGCGTTTCGACAGGCGGTGGCGCTGTCTCCGAAGTGCCCTGAAGCCGTGTATCGCTACGCGACCTTCTTGACCCAACAGCAGCGAGGCGAGGATGCCAAATTGGTGCTGGCCATGAATGAACGCTTCAAAGCTGCCGATCCGTCCGCTTCACCCAAAGCCTCGGTTTTTCAAATCCGTCTGGCGCTGGACGTGCCGACGGAGAATACTGAACCGATGCGGCTCGTTTCCCAAAACGGTTCATCCGAGCGGGTGGACACGCTGTATGTGACCAAAGCCGTTTTGCTCGATCAAACCTCTATTAAATCCGCAGGGGTGGACAAAAGCCCGCAGGGATATTCAAACATTGAGATTTCATTAACCGACACGGGAAGACAGCAATTTGCCGAGATCACGCGGCAACACCTTCACCAGCGGCTGGGAATTGTCATTGATGGAAAACTTTGGATGGCACCAGTGGTTCAAAGCGAGATTGCGGAAGGCAAAGTGCAAATTTCCGGCTCTTTCAGCGAGAGCGAAGCCCAGGCCTTGACCGCAAAAATCAGCGATGCGATCGGGAAGTGAGCGGTAAATGAGGGACCGGCCCTGGTCCCGCGCCTACCGACCGCGCGCCGTCCCGGCGCGCAGCGGTTGAAGGAGCTAGCGACGCGCGGCAAATAAAAGCGGCGAGGCGAACCTCCGAAGCTTGTTCGTGAATCCGACGCCCTGCGACCGGGGACCGGTCGCGGTCCGGTGTTTACGGTCTCTGCGCCTGCCCGGCGCGTCCCTCGGGGCGGCTTGTCCGCCCCGGGGAGCGCACGCGCCTCGCGTGCCGCGCTGGCCGCCCCCGGCCAGCGCGCCCCAGCGCGCCACCGCGCCACTCACCCCGGCAGCACCGTTGTCTGCCCGTCCTCCCGCTCCGTCCGGTTTCCCATTACAGGCGACCGCCGCCCATCAGATTGAATATCTCCACCTCAACCCCGATCACCGCCACCTCCCAGAACCAAGCAAAGCAACCCCGTTGGGGTGGGTCGTGGTTGGAGCATTTACCCAGGGCAGCTTCTCCCGCCTGCGTTGCACTTCGGCGCGGCAAGTCGTCGCCACCTTGGGTTGAATGATCGAATCCCTTTGGGATTCAAGCTCGGAATTTCCGAAAGGCGTTTGGGCTAAACCCCGGTTTCCCAAAACGGACAACGCACCCAGCGGCCCGATTCAGCCTCCGTGAGTTCCGGGACTTTTTCCGAGCATTCCCGCTTGGCTTGTGGACAGCGCGGGGCAAAACGGCACCCAGCCGAAAATTCCCCCGGATGCGGCACTTGGCCCGGAATAGCCGTTAGCCGGTCGGCGTTGCCACCCAGCTTCGGCACGGAATTCAGCAAGGCCCGCGTGTATGGATGCAGGGGCCGCCGCAACAGTTCGCGCGCAGAGGACTGCTCGACGATCTGCCCGGCATACATCACCGCCACGCGGTCGGCCATGTCGCCGACGATGCCGAGGTTGTGCGTGATGAGGAGGATGGCCATGCCGAGGCGTTGCTTGAGGTCGCGCAGCAAATCCAGTATCTGCGCCTGGATCGTCACGTCCAACGCGGTCGTCGGTTCGTCGGCCACGAGCAGTTTGGGTTCGCTCGCCAGCGCCATTGCGATCATCACCCGCTGCTGCATGCCGCCGGACAGCTCGAAGGGATAGTTTTTGCTGCGCGACTCCGGTGCCGGGATGCCGACGAGTTTCAGCAGGCGGACGACATCGGCGGGCTGCGCCTTTTTCGGGCGATGGAGCTTGAGTGATTCCCGGATTTGCGCGCCAATGCGGAAGACCGGATTCAGCGCCGCCCCGGGTTCCTGAAACACGTAGCTTACCACTCCGCCGCGAATGGTGCAGAGTTCGCGCGGCGACATCTTCAGCGTGTCGCGGCCGTTCAGCAAAATTTCCCCGCCGACATAATAGGCCGGCGGCGTTGGCACCAGGCGCGCGATGGATTGGGCCGTCACGCTTTTGCCGCAGCCGCTTTCGCCCACCAGGCAGACGGTCTCGCCCTCGCCGATGGCCAGCGAAACCCCGTCAATCGCGCGCGCCGCGCCCGCGCCCGCGCCGAAATCCATTTGCAGATTCTTGATTTCGAGCAGGTTCACAGCACGCCGGACTAAAGCCCAAAGAGGCGTTCCAGCAAGAGTAGCGTGCCGAAGGTGACCCCATACAGCAAGTCGGTGACGGGGCGGATTTGGAGCAGCACGATGACAATGATGAATCCGAACCGCGCGAACTGCGCGTAGGCTTCGAAGCTCATGTTGGTCAATACGCGCAGGACGTGCGAACCGTCGAGCGGGGGGACCGGAATCAGGTTGAAGAAGCAGAGCAGCAGACTTAATTGCGCCGCCATCAGGCAAAGGTCCGCCACCTCAGCGACGTGAAACAGCAGCGCCACCTTCGCGAGGGCGACCAAACCGATGCCTAGCAGCAGATTCATCCCGGGACCGGCCATGGAAATCAGCACTTCATCCCGCTGGGGACTGCCAAGATTGTGGTAATTGAAAGGCACCGGCTTGGCCCAGCCGATCATGAACTGTCCAACGCCCGGCATGAAGATCATCAGCAGCGGCAGCAACACTGTGCCAATCGGATCAATGTGGACGAGGGGATTCAGCGAGACGCGCCCTTGCAGCCGCGCCGTGTCATCGCCGCATTTCAAGGCGGTCCACGCATGGGCAAATTCGTGGAACGTCAGCAGCGAAACCAGCATCAGGTATTGTATCAGACCGTCGGCGATGTGATTGTCCATTGGCGGCCATTTTAGCCGCTCCCGTGCCGCGAGTCGAGGCTGGACGCGGCGCGCGGATGGTTTATACTACCGTTCTAATTTATGTCATTACTTGCAGGAAAAATCGGAATTGTGTTCGGCGTGGCCAACAAGCGCTCCATCGCCTGGGCCATCGCCCAAGCCTGGGCGGCCGAGGGCGCCAAACTCGCGTTCACCTACCAGGGCGACCGGGTCAAGGAAAACGTCGAGGAACTCGCCGGCGCGTTCGGCGCGGACACCATGATCCTGCCCTGCGACGTAACGCGCGACGAGGACATTGACCAGATATTCAAGGCCGTGACCGAGAAGTTCGGCAAATTGCATCTCCTGTTGCACTCCGTGGCCTTCGCGCCCAAAGCCGCCCTTGAAGGCGAATTTGTGAACACCAGCCGCGAAGCCTACCGCATCGCCCACGACGTCAGCGCCTATTCGCTCGTGGCGCTCTCCCGCGCGGCCGCTCCCCTAATGACCGACGGCGGCAGTATTGTGGCCATGAGCTATTACGGCGCGGAAAAGGTGGTGCCGCATTACAACGTCATGGGCGTGGCCAAGGCCTCGCTTGAAGCCAGCACGCGCTATCTCGCCTATGACCTTGGCCCCAAAAAAATCCGCGTCAACTGTATCAGCGCCGGTCCGGTGAACACGCTGGCCGCGCGCGGCATCAGCGGGTTCAATGAGATGTTGAAGCATTACGAGGCCCACGCGCCCCTCAAGCGCAATGTCACGCCCGAGGAACTCGGCGCCACCGGCGTCTTCCTCGCCAGCGACGGCGCGGCCGCCATCACCGGCCAGGTGCTCTACGTGGACGGCGGCTACCAGATCATGGGCATGTAGTGGCACGGGCGTCCCGCCCGTGA
>Ga0316232_1002529_pt1 | contig 18648 bp, 17 predicted proteins | sample TBHtaG_FD_206006 | JGI IMG/M metagenome (GOLD analysis project Ga0316232, IMG submission 206006) | Freshwater microbial communities from Trout Bog Lake, Wisconsin, USA - TBH18025_13 | ecosystem: Environmental > Aquatic > Freshwater > Lake > Hypolimnion/Profundal zone | place: USA: Wisconsin... | reverse complement strand
GGATTCCCGTGCTGATTGCCGAAAGAGGCCAGTCGGCAGTTAAGCTCCGCCCTCAATCCTGACCATCGAGTGAACGTGAAGATCGGGTACAACCCCTTGCCACTCGCCAGCCTTGTACTCTCCGCTCAGTAAAGTCCCCTCAGGTTCCAAGACTACCCTTGCTGGCGCTTTTCCAAGCCGCACGCGCAGCCGTATCGGTCCGGTGCGGGGAACAACGCCCGAGTGCCGGAACTCACCTGTTACCGGGGTGCCCTCTGTGTTGATAAGGTGAATCAGAATCTGGCCGTCCTTCTTGCGGAGCACGACCTCTACCGCTGGATAGTCGCCATCGAGCTGGACCATCGGCGCATGCAGCGGCTGCAGTATTCCGCGCACGAAGGAGCGGAGAATGGGTGTGCTGTCGCCGCCATACGTTGACGCGATTGGTCCAGGGCACACCAGGACGGAGCCTTTTCCGTGTGTAATGCGGACGGCGAGCGGCAGTGCTATCTGTCGTGTGTCCGGCGCGAGATAGGCATGGGCTGCAATCTGTTCGCCAGGCGCATCGATCTCGGCCCAGTTCCCCTTAACCTGTGCAAAGCCGCTGTCATCTGCCAGGAACATGGTGCGGTCCTGTGGGGCTCCGATGAGCCGCAGGCCCATTGCGCTTGAAAAGAGGCGCGCATTCTCCGCACCGCATAAGAGCAGCTTGCCACCTTCGGCAACGTAGTGCGTCAGGACCCCCACGGCCTCGTCGCCTATGTCCTGCCAGTCTGGTACAACCAGCAGAGGATACTGTGCTGCGCACTCAGCAACCTGCCAGTCAGGAACCAGGTCAGCAGAGTAGCCACAGGCCAGCAGTAGATCCACCGCACCTGCTGCTGGCGTTTCATTCCTGCCCCAGCTTCCGAATACCCGCCCAGAGGTGCGATAAAGCGTACGTCCGGAGAAGAGAACGCCGGCTTCTGGCAGGCTCTCAGAGCGATGCGACCACCGTTGACGCTTGCGACAATACGCCGCCAATTGCGTTGCGGTCTTCACCACGCGATCGTCGATCCACCCGGCACGCGTGGGCACGTAGTAGATCTGGTAAGCACCGCCCTGCGCCAGCACCTCAGCTGCCTCCTGCTCAAGTTCCACAGCAGGCTTGGCTGACTGGTTTGCGTACTGATCGCCGCGCTCGAAGCCCCAGGACATCAAGTCCCATGGTTTGCCGCAACGGGAGAGATAACGAGCCTGAATGCGAGCCTGAATGAGCGCTGCCAGATCGGCCACGTCTCCTGAGAGATAATCGAGCGGCAACGTGGGCCGCTCCGGCGCAAACGTCGAATACATCCAGTTGCTTGTGATTTGGTAGCCCGGCTTCGCGCTGTGCAGGGCATCGGCATACCGCGCTACATAAAGTCGGAACTGCTCCCGCTGCATGTCGAGAAACTCGTTCCATCCCTTGTCGCCGGCCTTCTTCGGCAGCACGTCAATCCCGGTCCTTTCAATAAACTTCTGGCGGGCTGCGTCACAGTAGTCCGGCTTCACCGCCCAGCAGTCGCCGTCCACCCAGGAACCGTCAAGGTCGTACTTGATTGCGGCTTCCGTCAGTTCGGCAATCATCAACTCCAACTCGTAGGGGCCGAACAGGCTGGTCTCCTGCGCATAGTGCTTGCCATCTGGGCCCACGCACGCCCAGTCCGGGTGGCGGGCGATGGCAAGCCCGTCCAGCACTCCGGAAAAGTGGTTATACAGTGCCACGCCATGCGCGGCGGTCACCTTGCGCCAGATAGCCAGTGAGTCCGCAACAATGCCGGGGGCAGACATGCCGGTTTTGGAGGGAAAGCCCAGGTAGCCGGGGTGTCCCTTTGAGTCGTACTGGATAAAATCCGGATGGCAGCTCTCAAGCAGATGGTTCACCATGGCCTCGGTCACGTCGCGGCCCAGGGTGGTGTCTTCTGCATTGGGGTGCAGATCGAAATGGAGGCCGAAATAGCAGTCTTTGCGCGCCAGCCTGGCCGGAGCGCCAGATGCATTGCGTGCCAGCAGCAGGGCAGACGTTGCAGCCAGAAATTCTCTACGGGAGAGCTTCATCTTTGCACCTCATCGATTGATGAAACGCGCAGCCGGATAAGGGCGTACACGAGCGCCTCCCAGTGTAAACCGAGCCGCTGCCATGTACTACCTGCGGTGATAGAAGGGAAATACGATTAGCAAGGCAAAGCCGATGGCCGCGGCCAAAGCCAGCCCTACAAGGCTGTAGAGCAGAACCAGGCTAGGCCCCTGCGAGGGGCTGTCTTCTGGTGTATCCGCCAGGCCGGGAGTCGGCCGCTCCGGGTTACTCATACTTCAGCGCCTCAACCGGGTCCAGTTGCGCGGCGCGTGTGGCCGGGACGGTGCCGAAAATCACTCCGACCAGCGTGGCCGCGGTAAGGGCAATCAGCACTGACCAGGGCGAGATCGGCAGGTTGTAGTCGGTAAAGAAGCGAATGGACAGCGGCACGGCCATCCCCACCAGCGTGCCCACAATGCCCCCCGTAAGCGAGATGATGATAGCCTCGGTTAGAAACTGCAATTTGATCTCGCGGTAAGTGGCGCCCAGCGCCTTCCGGATGCCAATCTCGCGAATGCGGGCACGCACGTTGGCCAGCATGATGTTCATGATTCCTACGCCGCCCACTGCCAGCGTAACGGCTGCCACCAAAACAAGTACCGCGGTCAACGCATTGGCAATTTGTGCCGCCATAGTCAGCAGTTCCTTGAGCGTTTGCGTCTTGTAAACGGAGTTGGCTCGGTGCCGCGACTGCACCACACGCACAATGTCCTTGGCGGCTTCAGGCACTTCTTCCATGCTGCGCATGGAAAAGTAGATTTGGTTTACTCGCTCGGTTCCCGTAAAGTAGCGCGCCACGGAATAGGGGATCAGGATGGTCTGATCGGCAATTTCAGACTGCCCAAAGTCGTCTACGCTCTCCCTGAAGACGCCAATTATGGTAAAGGGGATACCGCTGATCTCAAACGTCTGGCCCACTGCCGCATCCAGGCTGCCATATCTTTCCTTGGCAAACTGCTCGGTAACTACGGCGCACTTCAGGTGGGCGGTGTCGTCAGTTTCGTCCAGAAAGCGCCCGTCATCCACAATGAGATTGCGGATGTTGCGGTACTGCGGGCTCACGCCCAGCACCAGCGTGTCCTTCATTACCCCACCGCCAAAGTTCAAGCGGTCGTGCATCTCCAACACCGGCGAGGAATACAGTACCCCAGGCAACTGTGCGTCCACTGCCTTTTCGTCCTCACGGGTCAAAAAGTCGTTGTAGCGCACGCGCTCGGCCGCTGTGGCACCGCCGCCGGCATATTCCAGCTCCACTGAGTTGGTGCCGATCTTTTGGATCAGTTCCAACACGTACTGCTTTCCCGTCATCCCGATGGTGACCACCAGGATCACCGACGCGGTCCCAATCACCATACCCAGCGCCGTCAGCGCAAAGCGCAATTTGCTGGCGTTAAAGCTGTCCAAGGCCAGCTTGAGAATCTCGCTGAGCAGCATGGTGCGGCGGGCGCTCAGCAGCGTCTCTTCAAAGGCGTTTATGCGTGCCTGGTCGATCGGATTCATTAGGTCCTTTAATTCAAGATGCGCCAGCATGTCTTCAGGCTTCCGGAAACGCTGGAAATATCTCCGCTGGGCCTCGTCCCGTACGTGCCCCCTTCAGATAGCTTACGCGCCCGCACGCTTTGTCAGGAAGTATGGCAAGCTAACCCGGCTGCAAACCGCTTGAATACTGAAGCGGTTGTTGCAGGAGTTCATTCCTTCCCTGTGGGCAAACCATATCTGCTGTGGTGCTTTCCTTGGGGTGCCCATCGCTGTGCATCCAGTTGCCGTTGCCCCGGACAATGCCATCGCCGCCACCATGCTGAGCAATCGCCTCATGCCGGCCTGCTTCGCGCCCTCGCAAAATTCTGTATTTGCCCAAGGCCGCTGTCATTTCGACCCTTCAGCGATGTGGAGAGAATTCCGCACAGATTTTTGCCGTCCAGCTTGTACTTAGGCTTTAGCGAGCGGCGCATCGCCGGTTGATCCAGTCCGTTGTGCCTCGATGCTTCTCCAAAGTGCAGCAATCGTCTCAACAGGCAAACTTTCGGCGCGTGCCTGTTTGTCAATACCCGCCTGCTCCATGGCCTCTGCTGCAACACCGGGCGCAATGCCGGCGGCTCGCAGATTGTTTGCCAGCGTCTTGCGCTTCTGTGCAAAGGCCTTGCGTACAAAAGGGAGAAAGCCAGCCTCCTCAACACCTAGTTCCGCAAAGCGCGGTGCAAACCGCCATCGGAAGACGGTCGAATGCACGTCGGGCGGCGGCGTAAAGGCCTCAGGCGGCAGCGTGAACAGACGCTCGGCGTGGCCAAACATCTGCACGGTGACTGATAGCAGGCCGTAGTCGCGGGAGCCTGGCCCCGCCGTGATGCGGTTGGCCACCTCCCGTTGCACCATCAGCACGGCAACTTCAAGCGCCGCATGGCTGGCCGCAAGCTTCAGCAGAATCTGCGAGGTAATGTAATAGGGCAGGTTGCCCACAACCCGCAATTTCTGCCCAGTTGCAGCCGCGGCAGCTGCAAAATCAAAATGGAGCACGTCCCGCTCTACCACTGTAACCCGCTCTGGAGAAAGCCTGGCGCGCAGCCAAACCGCTAGGTCATGGTCTAGCTCCACAGCCAGCACGTGGCCCGCCCTCACGGCCAGTGCGTCGGTAATAACGCCACCGCCAGGGCCAATCTCCACCACGGTGCGTCCGGCAAGGTCGCCCAGGGAAGCCGCGATTCGCTCCACGGCCTCCGTGTCATTGAGAAAGTTCTGTCCGAGCTTGGGTTTGGCAGGCATTGGCTTCTCTTGATGGTAGATGAATGTGGGCAGCCGATGCTGCATGCACAAGAATTTGCATGAATATTCCAATTATTGGTGGCCAATGCAGGGGGATGAATCGCTGTTGATCGAAGGGATAGAATTGCGGTGATACCAAGCTTCTGTTTTGCAGGCGCGCAGGCGCTGGAGGATTTACAAGTGACTTCGCTTCCACGCAGGTCGTTTCTTAAGGGAACAGCGACGGCTTTTGCCTCGATCTTGCTCCACAATCAGTCCGTAATGCGCGTGATTGGCCAGTCGGGGACACAGCAAAAGCCGAATATTGTCCTCATCCTCTCCGACGATGTGGGCTATGGCGACATTGGCTGTTACGGCGCAAGGCTGCCGCGCACGCCGCACATCGACGGCCTTGCGCAATGCGGGCGGCGCTTCACTGACGCGCACTCTGACGCCTCTGTCTGCACCCCTTCGCGTTACGCTCTCCTCTCCGGCATGTATGCCTGGCGCAGGCGGGATGCGCGAATTCTGCCCGGAGATGCGGCGCTGCTCTTTGCGGATAATCAGATCACGCTGCCTTCATTGCTCAAGCAGGTGGGCTACAAAACAGGCTGCGTCGGCAAGTGGCACATGGGCCTTGGCCGGGGCGAGATTGACTGGAACGGGGAGATCGCACACGGACCACGCGAGGTCGGCTTTGACTACTCCTTCATCCTGCCCGCCACGGCCGATCGAGTCCCTTGTGTCTACGTGGAGAACGGTCGCGTTGTTGGCCTCGACCCCAAGGACCCCATCCGCGTTGACTACAAGAAGCTCGTTGGGGATGACCCTACCGGCCAGGATGCACCCTACCTGCTCAAGATGAAGCTAAGCGAGGGCCACGACGGCACCATTGTGGACGGAGTAAGCCGCATTGGCTTTATGACTGGTGGCAATAGCGCCCGTTGGGTAGACGAGCAGATGGCCGCTACGCTTGCCGCTAAAGCGACGAGCTTCATTGATGCAAATCACCAACAGCCATTCTTCCTTTATCTGGCTACCAGCGACATCCATGTGCCCCGCATGCCCGGGGAGCAATTTGCCGCTAAGAGCCGTTGCGGCGTTCGTTGCGACGTAATTGAGCAGCTTGACTGGACAGTCGGCCAGGTGCTTGAAACGCTGGAAAAACATAAGTTGATGAACAACACACTCGTTCTATTCAGCAGCGACAACGGGGCCGTAGTGGACGATGGCTACGCGGACGGCGCGCAGCAGGACCTCAACGGGCACACCCCCTCCAGCATCTTCCGCGGCGGCAAGTACTCGCTCTACGAGGGCGGTACACGCGTACCGTTCATTGCCTCCTGGCCCGGCCACATTCCCGCTGGCGTCTCCAAGGCAGTTATCAGCCAGACCGATCTTCTGTCGTCGCTTGGTGCACTTGCAGGCGTCTCCCTGCCACATGGACAGTTGTTTGACAGCCAGAATGTGCTCCCAGCCCTCACTGGCCAATCCGAGCACGGCCGTGATGTCTTAGTTGAAGCAGACGTCCTGCAGCGAACCGCCATCCGCCAGGGTCGCTGGAAGCTGCTTGATTTTCAGGTGCCTGGAGTGGCGCCTCAGACTACAGGCAAAGGCCTGGAACTGTACGATCTTGAAGCCGACCCCGCCGAGACTGCCGATGTCGCCGCGCAGTATCCAGAAATTGTTAATAAGCTTTTGACTCACATGCATTTGATTCGTCACGGTGCATCTATTTAGCTCCTCAGAAGCGAATGGCTTCTACGCAGCGTTGCCTCACACTGCATTTATGGAACATATATAGTCATCTTTTGCGATGAGAAACACGGGAAGATATCCCTGGCAAATCCGCGCGAACTCCCATTTGGATTGGACGTGAGGGGGATTTTGACCGCCACGCTGCAGCGAATGCTGGGCAAAAAACTTGCGGCCCCCGCCTTGGGCGGAGGCCGCTACAATACAGGGCCAGAAACCCTCTATTTCAGGTTGCCGTTGGCATCCATGGTGATTCCGCCGGGCCCAGCATTCTTCTTCTCTTCGTTGGCCTTGCGAACGCCCATAGCTTTGGTGCGCCATTCCTCTGCAGAAGCAATGTCAGTCTTCACCGCTGCGTTGTCGCCAAAATCCGTGTCGGCCTTGCGGCGATAGATCAGGTTCAGATAGGCCATCGCATCGTCATAGTTGGCCCGGTTCGCAACTGCCTGATTCAGGTACTGCAGACCCTCTGTTACCAAAGCCAGATTCTGTTCCTTGAGGGGCTCCATCACCTTCTTGGGAGCTTTGACATTGCCTGCGCCGTCGTCATTGATACCGGCCGCCTGCAGAGCCTTCAGCACGTTCTCGTGAGCTTGCGTCCAATCGATAACACCGATTGTGTACGCAGCCTCAGGATCTTTCGGATCAGCAGCAAGAACCTTCTTCTGCCACTCCTTGGCGTCATCAAGCTTCTTCATCTGGAAATAGATTCCAGCGATCTGCTTGAGACTGTTCACATCGTTCGGATCTTTCAACAGAACTTCTTTGAAAATATCGATGGCCTGCTGCGCCGTCTTCAGGTTATCTGGAGTATCCAGGCCTGGTACAACATTTTGAGCCAATGCTGTTGCCAGATAGGTTTTCGCCATGGGCAGGCTTGGATCCAGCCGCGTGGCCTTCTGGAAGTGACCGATCGCCTCTTCATAGTGGGCGCTTTTGTACGCTTCCACTCCCTTGTTCAACTGGTCACGGGCAGCAAGCTGGTTGCACCCGCTCATGGAAAGCACCATGCCGGCAAGGGTAACCGCGAACGCCGTAATACGTGCGGGTCCATTCATGTTCGTATCCTTCTCCTTCAGGCGTGTGCCTATCGGTTGCGCGCCTGGAATCTATTGCAACTGGCCGCGGGCGGGAGCAACCGAAACCAGGATCAAAAAAATTGTACACCTGTTGCCGCCAGGATAAACCTCATCCATGCGTGGCTGGCTATCTTGAGATAATCTGGGATTGCGAATCAACCCCAGAAACCCCTGTACCAGCCAAAATCTTCGACGCCGTTAGCCCGGTGCACCTATGTTCGCCAATTGGCGATGTTAGTTGCCTCCGCGAGCATCCTCTTACAAAGGTGGCGCCGCCGTGCGCCAGCTATTGACCAGCCTGAATCTTCGGCGTCATCAATCCGATATGATCCACGTTGGCCGCACGGCCAATATCGATCACTTCGGCAATGTAGGCGAAATTCAGATCGTCATCGCCGCGAACGAACATAACACGCTCCGCACGATTGGCGTAAATCTCCGTCAGCCTGGGCAGCAGATCGCGCTTCTCCACGTCTGTTTCATTGATCTTGTACGTCGGGGCTGCGCCGGGACGGAAAAAGACCTGAACCACAATCGTGCGATCTGTTTGCGGCTGCTGCTTTTGAGGATCCTTGGGTGGCTGGGGCACCAGCGCATCCAGACCCTTGGGAGTAACCGGCACGATGACCATGAAGATGATCAACAGCACCAGAAGAACGTCGATCATGGGCGTAACATTGATGTCGGACGAGTAGCCTCCCCCGCCTCCCATTGACATTGCCATGGCTTAAAACTCCTCGTTTACTGCGAAATCGTTAAAGAGAGACAGTACAACAGCAAACTTATTCGCCGCCCGCAAGATTTCCTTCGCGCTTCTGCGTCAACAAGCCTACTTCGTCCACGCCAGCTGTACGAACATCGTCAATAGCATCTTCAACTGCCTTGAACTGTGCACGCGCATCCGCACGAACATAAATCGTTTTGCCAGGCTTGTCGCTCAGCTTGTCTCGTACCAGTCTGCCAAGCTCGCTTGGTGCAACCTTATCCTGTCCCAGGAACAAACCACCGTCCCGCGTAACAGCAACAACAATTGCATCTTCCTTGTCGGCGTCAGGCATCGCTACGGCGTTATCTACCTTGGCCATATCGACCTGGACCTTATTTTGAAGCATGGGGGTGATGACCATGAAGATGATGAGTAGAACCAGCATCACGTCCACCATTGGTGTGACGTTGATATTGGAACTGACAGCTTTGCTTACGTCACGTACCGCTATTCCCATTGTCGGGGCTCCGTGCGTTTGAATTTTTGTACCGGATACCCGTCCGGCTTCACTCTAAGACCAGACGGCTTGCACGAGATTGAAACCGGTGGGCAGGAGAAATCAGGCTCCTGCCCCCCGCAGCTTCTCGCTCGAGCCTTGAGCCGCCTCGCTTAGCGCTTGTGGCTCTGCTTGATGAAGTAGTCGACCAATTCGCTCGAGGAGTTGTCCATCTCGACGTCAAAGGCCTCTACGCGACCGGTGAAATAATTGAAGGCCATGACGGCAGGAATGGCGACGAGCAGACCGAAGGCCGTGGTAACCAAGGCTTCAGAGATACCGCCTGCAACCGCGCCGATGCCCGAGGTCTTCTGAGTGGCGATCTGCTGGAAGGCGTGCAGAATACCGATAACGGTACCGAGCAGTCCAACAAATGGTGCCGTAGCGCCGATAGTTGCCAAAACCGCAAGGCCCCTCTTCAGCTTGGCGTGAACGATGGCTTCAGCCCTCTCCAACGCGCGGCCCGAGCTCGCAATCGTCTCTTCTGTAGGTGCGCCGCCGGAAGAGCGGAACTCCTGCAGGCCAGCCGTCACAACCTCTGCAAGGTGGGACTTCTTGTTGCGGTCGGCGATCTTAATCGCCTCTTCAAGCTTGCTGTCCTTCAGGGCACCTGCAACCTTGGGCGCGAACTCGCGCGACTGCTTGCGGGCAGCAGAGAAATACAGGTAACGGTCGATCATAACGGCCAGCGACCAGATCGACTCGACAAAAAGTGTGACGGCGATAAAGCGCACTGGCCAACCCATGTTTTCCCAAAGCTGCATGGGGCTGAAGCCGACCGTCTGCTCTTCCTGGAAAAGTGCCAGGCTGCTGACCGTGTGCGAAGCGAAGTGTGTGAGCTGAGCGAGAATCACTGAATCGTTCCTCCTAAGGAGTTTCTTGTGAACTGATACTGCCTTACGGTTGCTGAGAATGCGACTCCAAGGGGATTCGCATTCAGGTCAAAAGCGGGGCCACCTGTCAAGAATTGCACAAGGAGCCAGAAGTTTCGTCATCCACCCAGAGTAAAGATCACGTTAACTGTGGTCTCAACTTCAACCGGCTCGTTGTTCAGCAGGTAGGGCTTGTAACGCCAGGTCTTCACTGCATCCATGGCTGCTTGTTGCAACATCGCCGGCCCACTGATGACGTGAAGTCCTTCAATCTGTCCGGTCTTGGAGATCGTGGCTTGAAGCACCACGGTTCCTGAGACGCGGGCGGCCTTGGCGATCGGAGGATAGACAGGCTGCGTCTTCTGCAGCAGCATACCCACAGCCACGCCGGCCGAAATGTTTACCTTCTTTGGTACAGCTGCCTTAACTTTGGGTCCGGTATTGCCGAACAGGCTGTCGGTGACGCCAGTGCCGCTGCCGCCGAGGCCTTCCATGCCAGCTACGCCAAAGGTCGAAGTCGGCGCTTCCTTTTCAGACACAATGGTGATGTTGTGCGGAATCTTCGTAGGAGCAGTCAACTGATTGTTCATCATCTCCGACTGCACGTGAACCACATGCACAACCTCAGGCGGAGGTGGCGGTGGCGGCGGAGGTGGCGGCGGAGGTGGAGCAAACAGCAACGTCTGCATGGCGCCCTTGGGCAGCGCCTCAGGATAGATCAGCGGAATAAGAACCAGAAGGACAAGAACTGAGAAGTTGGCGAAACCTGTAAACATCGCCCAGCGTCCACTCTTGGTCTTGATTCTACCCGCGGATTCAAACGTGGAATCTTCAAACATGGCCAGCCTCGAATCGGGTGTTGGTTACCTCTACTTAGACACCGCGAGAACTAAAAAAGTTCCCGAGCGTGAAAACGGTCCCTATAGAAGCGTGTTCACATTATCAGAACGACGCTACTCCCTGCAAAGCATGCTGCAAAACCAGTGCAATTTCCAGCTCCGGAGGCCACAAATTCATGCTCCGAAGCCGTTTGAATCAGTACGCTTACTCCCTGAATCGCTCTCTCACAAATGACCGCGAAGATGCGCCATCAGTAAGAAGCGCTACGGCCCGCTCGCTACACACGGGCACGCTTTGCTGCCGGCAGGGCCGTTGCCTTGCCGCCCTTTGAACGCCACTCCTGCCATGCCACCAGCATCGGCGCGGCTACAGCGATTGAAGAGTAGGTACCGATCAGGATACCCACGACGAGCGCAAATGAAAAGCCCCTCAGCACCTGGCCGCCAAACACATACAGCGAAAGCACGGTCAGAAATGTCAATCCAGAGGTAAGCACAGTTCGGCTCAGGGTCTGATTAATGCTGCGGTTGACCACATCAGGCAAAGCCTCGCGCCGGCTCAGGCGAAGGTTCTCGCGAATGCGGTCGAACACGACGATGGTATCGTTCATCGAATAGCCTACAAGAGTCAGGATGGCCGCAATGACGGTCAGGCTGATCTCCTGGCCCGTGAGCGCGAAAAAGCCCACTGTGATGAGCGTGTCGTGGAAGCAGGCAACGACTGCCGCCACGCCATAGATCAGTTGAAAGCGGAACCAAAGGTAGATCAACATGCCGAGCATGGAGTAGAGCGTCGCCAGACCGGCTTGCCGCTCAAGCTGCTTGCCCACCGTGGGGCCAACAACCTGCACATTACGCACTGTGAAGGTGTTGTTGTAGTGCGAGTGCAGAGCATCCACGATCTGCTGACGGCCGGCATCGAGTGAGCTCTCGTTGGTCTGCTCGGGCAGGCTGATGAGCACCTCGTTATTGCTGGCCACATCGTAGTTCTGGATGCGAGCATCCCGGATGCCAGCGGCCTCAGTGGCCTGCCGAATCTGGTTGGTGTCGGGAGTCTGGGCAAACTGAATCTGCACCTGCGTGCCGCCGCGGAAATCCACGCTGAGGGGCACGGGGCTGCCGATCTGTGCCCAGTGCGAGGCCATTGAGATGATGCCGGCCACGCTGAAGATCAAAGAAAAGCCGAGGAAGTACCACTTCTTCCCGAGCCAGTCTACATTTACGCCGTGAAACAATTCCACTGGTTCTCTCCGCTTCCTGAGGCTGGACCCCAATAGGTTCCAGCGTTGAATGCATTCCGCTGCCGAGCCAATTCAAATACCCGGCAGCTTTGGTTCCAAAACTAGATCGACACCATCTCGCCCGGCTTCAGCTTGTTCAGGTGAGCCTCGAAGATAACCCGTGAGACATACACCGCTGTGAACAGGTTGGCCGCCAGACCGAAGGTCAGAGTGACCGCGAAGCCCTTCACCGGACCGCTGCCGAACAGGAACAGGATAGCTGCGGAGACGATCGTCGTCACGTGAGTATCGACGATGGTTACCCAGGCATGTGCGAATCCCTGGTCCACGGCCGCGGAAGGCGCCTTGCCCGCACGGACCTCTTCTCGAATGCGCTCAAAAATCAGTACGTTCGAGTCCACGCCCATACCGATGGTCAGAATCACTCCGGCGATGCCGGGCAAGGTCAGCGTAGCCTTGGAGAAGCCCATGAAGCCCAGCAGAATCACCAGGTTCAGGAACAGCGCCAGGTCGGCGTTGATGCCCGATCCCCGGTAGTAGAAGAGCATGAATGCCATGACAACCAGCACGCCCACAATGGCGGCCGTAACGCCCTGGCGAATCGAATCCGCTCCGAGGGACGCGCCCACGGTGCGATCTTCCAGATAATTCAGAGAGGCCGGCAAAGCGCCGGTACGCAGCATCTTGGACAGGATGGTAACTTCGTCTGGAGTGAAGCTGCCCTCAATCTCACCGCTGTCGCGGATTGCGCTCTTGATGTTGGCCACTTCGCGAACACGGCCGCCCATCACAACCGCCATGCTCTTGCCCACATTGACACTGGTGTAGTCGTAGAACTTGTCACCAGCTTCATTGGTCAGCGTAAAGCGGACGTTTCTAAGGCCATTCTGGTCGGTGCCGGGGTCAGCAGAGCGGAAGTCGCTTCCGGCCACAACGGAGACCCGCTGCAACACGTAGACACTGTCGGCTTCAGAGCCGGTCGCGAGAGCACCAGAGCCATGCACCAGCATCTGGTCCGGAGGAAGCCCGCCGCCTACACTTGCCAGCGCACCCGCCTCGTCCTGATAGGGACCACCCACTACGGCATGAATCTCAAGCCGGGCCGTGGACTGAATGATGCTCTTGACACGGTCAAGGTCAGAGATGCCCGGCAACTCAACAAGAATCTGATTCGCGCCTAGGTTGTACTCCTGGATCAACGGCTCGCTCACACCCAGCGAATCCACGCGGTCGCGAATGGTATCGATGGCCTGCTGGACAGTCTTCTCTTCCAGCGCCTTCTGTACCAGCGGCTTCATGGTCAGGTTCCAGCTATTATCCGCGCCGCCGCCAGTCACGTCGTATTCGTTGGAATACTTGGTGTCCAGCAGGGAGCGCACCGTGCTGGCGCTGGCCTGCGTGGTGCCTTCCAGGCGAATCGTCTGGGGCTTGGCCGGGTCGGGCTTATAGGCCTGCGAAAACGTCAGGTTGGCCGTCTTCAGGTCCTGCTGGACCCGCGCCACCGTGTTGTCCGTCTCTGAACTCACCGCTTCTGAAACAACAACCTGAAGGATGAGGTGAGCGCCGCCGCGCAGATCGAGGCCGAGGTGGATCCGGCTGCTAAGAGCTTCAAGAAGTGCCTTGCCACTGACGCCCGATGGCACCCCGATGATGCCGTAAGTGAAAATCACCAGGACCGCAATGATCAGGGCAACCTTGTTCTTAAGATTTTTCTTCATTGTTCCGTTTCTCTAGTTCCGATTCGCTATTCCAAAACCTAAGATCCCGAAGAGCTTTCCTCAGTGGTGACCGAGGCGATCGCGTTCTTGGCCACTTCCAGTTTGAGGTTATCGGGGGCCACGCGGATGATGATCGTATCGTCCTTGATGGAGAGGATAATGCCGCGGATGCCTCCAGCCGTGGTAACGCGGTCGCCGGCCTTGATTGAGCCCAGCATCGCCTGCCACTGCTTTTGCCGCTTCTGCTGCGGGCGAATCATCACCAGGTAAAGCACCGGGATCAACAGCAGGGGCAGAAGCACCGTCAGGCCACTTCCTCCTGCTCCGGTGGGTCCAGCCAAAAACAACGCGAAACTCGTAGCCACAATCATCCTTTGCTCGCCCTCAACCCGCGTACTCGCTGCGCAGGGCACAGGCAAACCCGGCCTTCTGCCGGGCTCCTGAAAAAATAAATTTGTCTCCGGGAACGGTCCTGGCTGTTGGTCCTATTCAGCTCAGGGTCGGGAAGAAGAGTCCGGTTGTCGCATGACGGGAACTCACCTTCTACCCCGTGCCTGCATCCATCCCTGAAACCCTGCCGCCGTCTGCTTCCTGTTCGACACAGCTTTCCCTCGGCGCTCCGATCACAGAAGCTGCACCGTTCAACTTGTGCCCATTCCGACCGGATTCCGAAAGAGTGCCTAGGAAGATAAGATACGCGCAGCCGGTTGCGTGTCAAGGTGCACTGCCTCATACCTGGCCTTCCGGCTCCCAGTAGCGCAGTTCCGGATGGGCGCAGCTCAGGCAGACCCTCTCGCCCTCGATTTCGGCAAAACGGCTGAAGTTAACGCCCTCCCCGCAGCGCGGGCATACCATACGTTCGCTTTTGTAGCCGGGTAGGTCCGCCGCAGCAACAGCTACGCGCACCCGCTGCTCCCTGAAAAGCGCCGAATCGGGCAGTAAACGGTAGGCCAGCATCTGCTTGCTGCTCTCAGTTTCCAGATGGGGATAAAGCTCCCGGGCCAGCTTGCGCGAGTCCTCCAGCGCCACAATCCGCACCCCGCGCCCCGATGCGATTTCGACGAAGGTGGCGGCCATTTTGCCCCAGTCGCGAAACTTCAGCGCCCGCTTGCCCAGCCTGCATCCGGTTACAAGGCTAATCGCATCCGTAGCGCAGCGATCAATCTCGACATAGGTCACCACACGCTTGCGTTCCGCACCCCGTGGGTCCGTGATACCGAGCCGATCAAGCCCCAGCAAAGCCATGCGCACGCCCAGAATCTGCCCTGCGCACATGTGCCCGTGCGCCGCCTCAGCCTTCCCGAGAAGTTCGTCGAGAGATTCCATAGTTTTCGGTGACGTGCACTACTCCTGAGTCTCTACTTACCTTTGGCTTCTGGGGCCGCGGCTGGAGTCTCCGCCTCATCACCTGAGTCCTCAATGAGCACCGCCGAGCCAGGAGCCATGTCGTAGCTCAAAGCATCCTTGCCTGTGAGATGAAAGGTGATGCGCAACGGCTCGCGCTGCCACTCCGGGGGTGCACAAACCGGGTCTGCATGGTTCTCCGCATCAAAGCCAGACAGCTTCTTCGCCAGTACCGGCTTACGAGCCCCTACCTGCGCCACCACGGCATACAGGCTCTTGCCGCTGGCGGTAACACCACAATAGGCGCCGTAGTCGCGAAACCAGCTTACCTGGCTCACGCCAGGGTCATAGTCCGGCAGCTTCAGAGGAGTTGCATGCCCATTGACGCGGTCCACCAGCAGCCAAGGCCCCCGCTGCCACACCCAGTGCCCCTGTTTGTCCCCCGGTAGCGAGTCGTTCAGCCGGATCACCCTCCGCACCGCGAAGCTTCGATCAGTCACATCGTGCGCGTCGCCTGTGGTCCATTCCTTAAGAACCCCATCCACCAGCAGGGCGCGAATCTTCAGGGCGTCTTCAGTGGCCACGGCTCCAGCCGGGTCGCCAGCTTTTGAGTAAGGCACGCGCTTCACCGCGCCCAGAACCACGGCGTGCGGCTTGCGCGGAGCTGCCTGCGCCACCATTGCCGCGGCCAGCATCGCCGCCATTGCCACCGCCAACCACTTTGCGCCGCTGCCCATCCTTCTTGCTCCTAAAGCTTTGCTGCCTCCACGGCCCTGGCCACGCGGAACGCCGTACCCTCGTTCAGATGCGCCGCCAGCACCTGCATCCCCACCGGCAGTCCAGCCTGGGTAGCCCCGCAAGGTACCGTCACGCCGCAGATTCCCGCCAAACTCGCCGTAACCGTGTAAATGTCTGCCAGGTACATGGCCAGCGGGTCACCGGTCTTTTCTCCCAGCTTGAAGGCCGGCATGGGCGCGGTCGGACTCACAATCGCGTCTACCTCGGTAAATGCGCGCAGATACTCCTCGGCGAGAAGGCGGCGCACCTGCTGGGCCTTCAGATAGTAGGCATCGTAGTAGCCAGCAGAGAGCGCATAAGTTCCCAGCAGGATGCGCCGCTTGACCTCGGCGCCAAAGGCCTCGTCCCGCGAGTGCGAGTACATCGCCGAAAGTGTATCCGAGTCCGGCGAACGGTATCCGTACCGCACCCCATCAAAGCGGGCCAGGTTGGCGCTGGCCTCGGCCGTGGCCACAAGGTAGTAGACAGGGACAGCGTACTTCGTAAGCGGCAGCGACACCGGCTTCACCGTGCAACCGGCTGCTTCCAACGCGGCAATGCCCTTCTCTATGGCCGCACGCACCTCCGGGTCAAGCCCTTCGCCAAAGTACTCCGCTGGAACGCCTATGCGCAGCCCTTCCGCCTGCTTGTCGCTCTCCGCCGCATAGTCGGGAACCGGCGCTGCCAGGCTGGTGGCGTCCTTCGCATCGTGCCCGGCAATCACGCCCAGCAGCGTGGCGGCGTCGCGCACGTTGGCAGCAAACGGCCCCACTCTGTCCAGCGAAGAGGCAAAGGCGATCAGCCCATAGCGCGAGACGCGTCCGTAAGTAGGCAGTACGCCCACAACGCCGCAAAAACTGGCTGGCTGGCGAATCGAGCCGCCCGTATCCGTGCCCAGCGTGGCCACGGCCATGTTGGCGGCTACGGCCGCCGCCGAGCCGCCGCTCGAACCGCCCGGAACCCGCTCCGTATCTACCGGATTGCGCACAGGCCCGTACGCCGAATTTTCATTCGACGAACCCATGGCGAACTCATCGCAGTTGATCTTGCCCAGCAGCACCGCGCCAGCGGCTTCAAGCTTTTGAACAGCCGTGGCGTCGTACGGAGGCAGATAGCCTTCCAGAATCCTTGACCCCGCCGTGGCTGGAGCGCCCTTCATCATCAGCACGTCCTTGATGCCCACCGGAATGCCGGACAGCGGGGCGAGTGGATCCCCCTTCGCCGCCAGTGCATCCACGCGCGCCGCCTGCTCCATTGCACGCTCTTTGGTCAGACTCAAGTAGACATTAAGCCGTGGATTGATCGCGGCAATGCGGTCATAGTATCCAGCGGCCAGATCGGCTGCCTTGGTCCGGCCCGATGCAATCTCCTCACGCAACGCGCCAAGAGTCTGCGGCTTCTCAATAAAATTTTCGGCGGTCCTGATCTCGCTAACCAATCGATATCCCTCTTCTATTCGCTGTTCCCGGTTCTCTACCGCTCAATGACCTTGGGCACCTTGAAGAAGGCCCCATCAGTCTCCGGCGCCTGCGACATTACGACCGCGCGATCCAGCGAAGGCTGCGTCTGGTCCGCACGCAGAGCACTGGAGCCGGTCGCGTCTCCCAACTCGCACATCTGCGCAAGCGGCGTAACGCCAGTTGTATCCAGTTCGTTCAGTTCGGCCACGTAGTCAAGAATGGCGTTCAGATTGTCGAGCATGAGCCCGGTCTCTTCCGGCGTGAGTTTCAGGTGGGCCAGTTCGGCCACGCGCTCCACTTCTTGTACGGTTACTTTAGCGGTCATTCCCTGCACTTCCCCATCTCTGGATTCCTCATTCTGGGCCTCACCGAATCCGGGTATTCACGGAATCTGTTTCGAACAGCTGCACGGAGGTCTGAAGATAAAGTATAGCCGTTTGCGGTTTGCGTTCCGGCATCCCTTCCGGCCGCTTCCTCGACGTCGGCTCACCGCTCTCAGTCCACAACCAGCGTCACCGGGACTGCATGAGACACGCCGCCTGAAATCACCGTGATGGGAATTGTATAGGTTCCAGCCGGCGTGGCCGTTGTCTTGCTCGACCCGCCTGAACCCGAGCCGCTCGACACAAGTCCGGCGCTTGTGCAACTCGATATAACGCCCGCCGCTACCGCCATCAGCGCCAACAACAACAACCTTTTCCGCCACTCCTTCAACCTCCGCAGCAGCGCCAGCGGCAGCAGTAGCCCGGCGACTAGCGGAAGCATTCCCCACTTGTCCGAGCCGCCTGTGAGGAACGCTGAACTGGATTTGCCGGTTAGTATCTCCACTGTCACTGAACCGCTGGTGCCCGCAATTGCCGTTGTGGTTGCCGGGTTGAATACGCACAGCGCATTGGCCGGGAGCGTACCGCACGAGTAGGCATAGGTAAAGGTGCCCTGAGTGCCGCTCAAGGTATTTATTGTCAGCGTGTAGTATGCGGTCTGGCCGCTCGCCACCGTCTGGCTGCTGGCCCCCGATATCGCTGGAGTGAAATCAAAACCCATTCCCGAGAGCGCTACCACTTTGCCGGCGCTCACCGCACTGCTTGCAACCGTGAGGCTTCCGGTAAGCGCGCCCGCGCCGGCGGGAGAGAATTCCACCCCTACCGTGCAAGTGGCCTGCGCGGCCAGTGTGGCCGGGCAGGTATTGCTGACTAGTTGAAAGCCTGCTGAAGCTGTCAGAGCAAGGTTGGTCAGGCTATCCACCGTTCCCTGGTTGGTCACCGTCACCGCCGTCTGGCTGCTGGCAACACCGACGCCGGTTGTGCCGAAGCTGATGGAGGCTGGACTCACTTGAATCGCTGCCGGAACCGCACCGGTGCCGCTCAGCGCCACGCTGGCCGGGGTCGCAACAGATGGGGAGCTGATGTTCAGTATCCCCGTTGCCGCCCCGCCGGATATTGGCGAGAAGATCACGCCCACTGTGCATTGAGCCCCTGCAACCAG
>Ga0316232_1002520_pt1 | contig 18717 bp, 18 predicted proteins | sample TBHtaG_FD_206006 | JGI IMG/M metagenome (GOLD analysis project Ga0316232, IMG submission 206006) | Freshwater microbial communities from Trout Bog Lake, Wisconsin, USA - TBH18025_13 | ecosystem: Environmental > Aquatic > Freshwater > Lake > Hypolimnion/Profundal zone | place: USA: Wisconsin... | reverse complement strand
CTGGGGAGTCAGAATGTGGATGACGTGATCGGGGTTGTGCCGTTTCCAACTGGCGCGACAATGGAGATTCATAGGGGTATCTTTGTCTCGCCACGTCCATATGATTCGCGGCGCCCCATGCTGGCGAGGAACAGGGAAGCTGATGGCACAGACCACGATCGTCACCAGGACGGCTCCCATCAGATACCAGGCGTCCATCTATGTATGGGTCGCGATTGTTACGGGTGAGGGGCTCTCTCGGAAAAATTGAAACGTGGGCACGGGAGACAGAAAGGTATCCCGCGCTTGCTCTTGCTCTTGCTTTTTCCATGAATATCTTTGCTTTCCCCGTTCCCTCCCATCCCGAATGGGCCCTGATTCGCATCCAGGTGGATCCCACGGCTCCCTCGTCCGCAATGGTTCGCCCTCCGCTCCACTTGTGTGTCGTGCTGGACGTCTCTGCCTCCATGGACGATGAGGGGCGCCTTGAAAACGTCAAGCACTCTCTCCATCACCTTCTCGGCCTTCTCACGCCCACGGATCGCATGTCCCTGATCACCTTCAGTCGCACGGCGACCACTGTTCTTCGTCAGGCGTTTCTGGACGATGTAGAGGCGCTCCGCATGACACTCTCTTGTCTCCAGACGGAATCCAATACGAACATTGGCGCGGGCCTGATGGAGGCGGAACGGGTGCTGTTTCGCGATCGTGAACAGACCCAATGTGTGCTGTTGTTGACCGATGGATGTGCGACATCGGGCGTGATGGAGGCGGAAGCCTTGTTAGCACTGGCGCGGCCGTTGGCGGATCATTCCGTCCTTCATGTCATTGGATATGGAGAGAGTCATCAGGCGGATCTCTTGTCCCAGATGGCGACGGTGGGTGGCGGAAGCTATCATGTGGTCTGTCACCGTGAGGATGTGGCCGTGGTGATTGGCGATGTGGTAGGCGGCCTTGTGTCCTGTGCGTTCCAACAGGTGATGTTGACGCTGCCTGTGTGTGAGGTCAAGACGCGCTATCGAGTGACCCGTGAAACAGATGCGGACACGGCTAGCATGATGGCCGCTACTGCGGACACGGCTAGCATGAACATCATGATCGGTGACCTGATGGAGCAGGGAGAGGCCATTGTTCTGGCGCGCATGCCCATTGGATCCTCCTTTCATGTCGATGCGTTCCATTGCGCGACACGTGCGATGGATACAACCTGGGCGATGGTCTATGCGACGGAAGAGCCGCGTCTTCATGCCATGGGAGCCGCCCATTGGCTTCGCTGGGAGGTCGTGACGATCATGGAGGCCGTGGCAGAGCATGTGGAGACGTTTGGATCGATGCACTCGCTGGCCCGTGCGGCCCATGAGCACCGTATCACAGAATGTCTCACCGCGATTCGAGAGACGCGTGTGCGTTGTTCGGACTACGAAGCGGCACTGTGGGACCTTCTGACGCATGAACTTGCGATTTGTCAGGACATGCTGGGTGGAGGGGTGTCCTCGGTCCATCTGCGTCAACATGGGGCGACACTGAGCATGATGCGAGGTATCTCGTCGCGAATGGATTCGGTGAACTCGATTCCTGCGGCTCTTCCTCTGTCCCGCGCCTTTTCCAATGCGACGCAACGGAGCTGGAGTGAGCAGATGTCACAAGTGGGGACACAAACACACCCCTCTTCCATGGAGCTGCCTCCGTTGTCTCTGACGCGTGTCCCTGCGCATGCGCGAGCCTATGCGACTTCTGTGAATCCGTGGGTGGGGACACAAGCGCATGCTTCACAAACACACCCCTCTCCCATGGGGACACAAGTGTATGCTTCACAAACACACCCCTCTCCCATAGAGACGCACGCGTATGCTTCACAAACACACCCCTCTCCCATGGGGACGCAAGTGTATGCTTCACACACACACCCCTCTCCCATGGAGACGCCTCCGTTATCCCATGAGACCTCTGTGAATCCGTGGCAGGAGACACAGGACATGATGTGAATCTCCCCATCTCTTAAGAGGCAAAATAGGAAAATTCGTGGAAGAGACTACACTGAGTATAAAGACACTGATGCGCCCTTGCGTCTCTATAGGAGGGGGGTGTGGGGGCAGAATGCCTCCACAGAGAGGGGTGTGGGGACGCGCAGTGTCCCCACCGAGTATAAAGCCGCGGATGATCCCTTATGTTAAGATGTTACATATCGTAACGCATGGAACCGATCCATCCAAAATGGTGTATCTGAACGCCCCCGTCAGGAATCTCGCCACTCACTCCTATGCGACCTGGAGCGGATTCAAAGACAAACTCCTCGCCATGCGTGAGTTCCTGGCCGCTCTTCCTCCCACCGACGTGGTCTGCTTTGTAGACGCCTATGATGTAACATGCTTTGGCTTTGGAGATCGTGGAGACATCCTCGAATCATTCACGCGAATGAACGTGGACGTGCTATTCAGCGCGGAAACGAGTTGTTATCCGTGGGCACACGTTCAGCACTTGTATCCTTCTCCCAACGTGTTGTATCGGTATCTGAATTCAGGCGGCTACATGGGGTATGTGGCATCCCTTCAGAAGGTCCTTTCGTGCGACATGAGTGCCAGCCCGTGTGATCAAGGGTATATGACATACTATTATTTGAACCATGTTCATGATCAAAAAGCGACGTTTACGATGGACCTCGACCGAGACTGTGTGATCTTTCAGTCCGCCTATGCCATTCCATGGTCGCATTTTCTGATCAAAGAGGGGCGATTGTATAACAAAGTGACCCGCACACGTCCGTTCTTCCTCCATTACAATGGACAACAGCACCTTATGAAGAATGGAGACTCCCTCATGCCCATCGTATATACGTTGGCCAACACGGGCGCAACAAAGGAGTTGGGTGAGTATGAAAAACGACACGACGTCGTCTGTGATGAGAAGGGAAATCCCTTGACGGCCCCTCTTCCGTCCATCATGGCGCCGTCCCAAGGGCGTCGTGACGCAGACATTCTTGCTCTTGCGAAGGAACGGATTCGTCGCTATGTGGCGCCTAATCAAGAGCGAATCGCAGGGCGAGATCAGGTGAATTATCACGCCATCATGAAAGGCTCTCACTTTATACAGGGCATTACGAGCAAGACGACGCACGTGGAATTTACACAGAAGAACCGTGAGATCATTTGTGCGTTTTTGCGAACGGTACGGATGCCCGATGTGCTTCTCGATCTCTCTTTACACGACTATGTAGGGGTCCAGATGAATACGAGCGAGTGGCCTCATTCCATTCTCGGGTTTTCCACTTCCTCGAGTGATCGCCACAATCTATTGATCCCTGACCTGTATGCGATGCAGGACTACAAGGGCGCATTAGAGAAGAAGGACACCTTGCCTACACGAGAGAAGAAGAACAAGATGCTGTTTATTGGAGTGTCGAGTGGAAAGGCAACCTTTGAGGAGAACCGTCGCGTTGCGATGTGTCGCTTTGTGGAGACGCTGCGTACCCACACCCCTGGTTCATCGAACACTATGTGGATCGAGGCCTATCTATCAGGAATTGTGAATTTCAGTCCACGAGCCGCCACGTATCTCAATAAGTTCCTGCGTAACCCTATGACACAAGAAGAGCAGTATCAATATCGTCATATTATGGTGATCGATGGAAACACGGCGTGTTGGGATCGTCTTCCGTGGGTGCTTGCCTCTCAATGTGTGTGCTGGAAAGAACAATCCACCGATGAGTGCTGGTATTATGCGTTTTTGAAGCCATGGATTCATTATATCCCGTTCACACGGGAGACACTCGAAGACACCTGGAAAAAAGTGAAAGATGACGTGGCGTTGCAAGAGCGCGTGGTGCGGGCCGCGAATGAATTTGTGGAGGATTTTCTACGCAGAGATCGCCATCAGTTCTATATGCAATCGCTGATGGATCAGATTCAGGCGGCGTCCATCTAAAGCCGCGGTGGGCTGTGTGACAGAGATGGCGTCTTCTACGACAGAGCCCTTGTATCTGTCTGATCAGATTGGATTTGTTCAGTGCCTAGAGACCTTTGGAGATGATTTGACAGTCGTCAATGCCGCGCGGGTATCCTTTGATAAAGTGTCGACTTCACTGACCGAAGGAGACAAGAAGCTCATTGGGTATCTGGCGAAGCATGAGCACACGAGCCCCTTCTTTCACCCTCAGGTTCGGTTTCGGATCAAGATGCCGATTTTTGTCGCCCGTGAGTGGTTTCGTCATACGATTGGCTTTGCTCGTAACGAGGTCAGTCGTCGCTATGTGGACTCGGCGCCCGAGTGTTGGATTCCTGGGGTAGAGGATGTTCGTGAGCGGGATCCTCGCGTGAAACAAGGGTCCAAGGATTCGGCAGTGGCGGATGCCGAGGAGGTTCAGGATAGCATTCGTCGGCAGATCCATTCGGCCATGCGGACCTATGAATCGCTTCTAGAGAAGGGCGTGGCACCCGAGGTGGCGCGCGCGGTGCTCCCTCAATCGATGTATACCGAGTTTATTGAAACGGCGTCGCTTGCTGCCATTGCGCGCCTGTGTCATCTTCGGCTCGGTGCGGACGCACAGAAAGAGATTCGGCTATATGCGGGCCATGTGAGTCGTTTGATGGAGAAGGCGTTTCCTGTGTCGTGGAAGGCACTATCTGCCTCTCATGGAGTGTAAGAGCTCCTACTTCTATAGAGAAGTAGTGGGAAATGAAGTGTACCCACTAGATAGATGCGCATCCCATTCATCCTCGTCGTGGTCCTTGTCCTCTTGTTAGTATGGACGGCCTTCGTGCGTTCCGATGGATTTGCGAACATGCCTGTACGATCTCCCATCGCGCCCCCTCAGGTCGATACCAATCCGAAGTCGGCCTATTCCAATGAAGACATCGCCGCGCTGATTGATACGCTGCGAAAGGAATTGACACGATATCATCAAGAGATTCCCGAGGCCGTCGCAACGACCATTCAAGATCAATTGGAGCCAACGATCAAGGGGGTTCTCTCGCGGAATTACTATGTTCCTCAGTAACCGACACACGACGAGGACCTAAAAAATTGACAAGGATAATATGGTAACGAGTGACTGACCCCGTCCATCTTCCCTCCATGACATCGATCACCTACCACCCCGAGCGCCGCAACGACGTTCTCCACGATTTGTCGATCTTGAGCATTTGCGGTCAAACCGTCCACAAACTCGAGACACTGGGGACGGTCTTTATTGATAATATCAAGGCGTTCAATGTGTTCAGACGTTACAATAACGTCTATGAAATCCTTCTGGAATCCGATGACCATACGATTCATTTCCACAGAAACTATTACGTGCTGGAATCGCTTCGCCGTCTTCTTGGATCACAGATGGATCATCTCGAGGTGGTGGCGGCATACTCGTATCGGCACCATGGCGCACTGATCTCTCCTGAGGCATTTCACCTGTCCACTCTTCGATGGGATGAACTTCATCACACGTGGAGCGGGGCTTCCATTTATCTGGAAACACGGCCTTCTCAAGAGCATCAGGAGCAATGGGCGTCTCCCATTCGTGCCCCGTCCGAGGAATCGGAAGAATCGGAGCCATCCGAGGAATCAGAGGAATCAGAGGAATCAGAGGAATCGGAAGAAGAAGAGCAGCAAGACCCATGGGCGTCTCCCTCGCCGTCTCCCTTGCCCGCGTTGCCCGCAGAGGTTCCCGCCGCGCCCGTCAAGCAGGCACAGCCATCGGCGTTTCAGGGTCTTCCCTCGGTCCGTCGTTGCCTCTCGGATCGTTTCACGGCCTTGCTCCAGAAGCGCACCTTTTCAGAGGTCTCTGAATCAGAAGAGGGATCCGAGGCAGAGTCTGATTCAGAGGAATCTGATGCGGAATCTCAGGAGGACACCTGTATGATCCTCCGAAACGGCACGCGCTACCCTCGAAACCTCTATTAAGAGCTCTCCCTCAAAAAAACAAAAAAAGCCCCTCCCCTTATGACAAGGGAAGGGGCTTTTTTATTTGTCTCTTTGGTATGGCGTCGCTTATCGTCGCACCACACAATACAACATCTCAGGATACCGCGGCTCTCCTTCCACAAAGAAGTCCTCTTCGCGCCATTGAGACGGATACGCGAGCGAATGCTCTTCGAGAAGAGTGGAATAGGTGTGCATCGTCACATGTGCATGATACAACGCATTTACCATCTGCTGTTCTGCATTATACCAATAGGAATCTTCATTGGGACTTCTGAACATCCCATACATCGTCCCCAGAGCGGGGATCAGATGAAACAGATCGCGGCGCACCACATACAGATTGTTCGTTCGCACGCCGATCAGATAGCGTCCTCGGTGAAGATAGTCGCGCACTTCGTTCATGTTGTTCGGCGTGACGGCCCCTTCGTAGGGGAGCGTTCGTAGAAGCAACAGGGGGAGATTGTTCAACAGATCATCCGACAGGAGTGTTCCCATGAAGACCTGAAACACATGGGATGGCTGGACACTCGAGGTCTGTTCCTCCAATCGCGTCACAATCTCATTCCATCGTGTGGCGATCTCATCCACCGTCCAGTCGAGCCAATGAAAATCAATCGGTTTGAAGAAGACGCTGTCGGTCCGCATACGGATCAGCTGATCATATCGAAACTGATGATGCTGTTCGTATTGCTGAAGAGCATGATAGGCAAGATAGAGCTGGTAGTATTCAATCATCGATCCGCTGGTCTTGAGATAGTCTTTCCACACATTTGTGATGTTCATCGATTCCACGAGTCGTGTTCGGATCGGCACCCATTCAGGGCAGCGCTCATTGGAAAACCAGACAATGTGTTGGAGCGTAGGAAGTTCCTGACGAAACCAGGCCTCCCATGACTCCTCTGATTCCTGGGTATCGTTTTGGAGGCAGGCAAAGACATCTTGATGACCCGTCACGACGTTTCGTTTGAGAAACCGCATGGTTTTGCGGATGGTCCGCAGCTGACCCGTGAGGATCACAACGGTTCTCATGATTAGGGGGAGATCACGAAGAGGCTTTATGTGTGTCTTATTGGCTACGCCCTGCTAAGCCCCCTCACAAACTTCACAATCCCCTTCTTTGTCACTGCCGAGTCCTGTAGGATCGCCATGATATTGGACCGAATCGTGTCCTTCGACAGTGTATGAGTGGCGGAGAGAAGTTCGACGAGCTCGCGGATTTCCATTTCGCCCCCTGGCACACAGACTCGCATGATGGATCGAATCCACGTCCGATCCTTTTCTTCCCGTGTCTCCCGAAAGACGCCCTCAGGGATAGGAAGGGCCTCCGTGTCCTGAGAGGAATCATCCGCATGCTGGTTGTGTGCTTGTTTCAATAGGCGATCCAGACGCAGTTCTGTCTCTTCCAAGAGATCCACCGTCCATCGCGTGATTTCGTCGAGATGCGCCTTGTGACGGCGCCATTCCGTTCGGCGTTTGGCCATGTCCTCCACCGCTTTCTCCAATTCTCGCACCATCTCCCGTCTGTCCCATCCACGATCCTCTTCACGATGGTAATTCCACCAGATTCGAAAGATCGCCATCAGGGATTGAAAGATGCGCGACTCGTCCTCCCCACAGAACTCCTCCATTCGATTCAAATAGATCATGAGTTTGCCCCCTTCGCATTCTGTGATCATGGATCCGCTGGCGTGCTTTCCATAAATGTTGGTCGTGCGGCTGATCATGATCCCAATGGTCGCATCATTTTCTTTGAGATCGCGGAGGAACTTATCGACTTCGGGCTTCGGCACCACCGAGGTATAGTTCTTGAGCTCCCATAAGATCAGGTTCCCCTCGATCAACATCGAGAAATCCATTTCATGTCCCATGCCCAGACGGGTATCCTTGAGTTCAAATCCCTTACAGAGCCCATAGTGCCGTTTGAGTTTCTCGCCAAATTCCTCTTCATAGTCGGATCCCTTTTGTTTTACGTTGGCCCCGCGTTTTCCCAGGGTCGCCGACAATTTCACGAGGTCGTCCGATTGTTTCGCAATGACATCGTGGAGTTTCTGATAGGCGCCCTCCATTTTCTCTAGTTGATCCGTTTTGGACGTCACGAGCTTTTCCATGAGGGTTTCGGTTCGTGTGACGGCGTCATGGATGTCTTTTTCACGAGAGGATTCCAGATCACGACGTCGTATGTCGAGGAGATCATAACGGGACGTGAGGATCTCGTGTTCGCGGCGGAGTTGACGGAGCGTTTCTTCTGCTTCTTTCTGACAGGATTCTCGCTCGGAACCACGCGCCTCCTTGACGCGATCCATGACGCCCAGGTGGAGGGCCTCTTTCTCTGCCGCGAGGACCTTCATATCATCCATGAGTTTTGCCATGCGTTCTTGATACTGCGTCTGGATGCGATGGAGTTCGGCATCTTTCCGCTCGGTCACTTTTCGCACTTCTTCGCTGCTCTTCTTGTGTTGGAGAGTGGGCTGGATCCATGCGCCTAGGGTGAGGGCTTCTTCTATGTCGTGGGTGTCTCCGCATGCCTTTGTGTAGAGGTCAGGGACCTCATAGGAGGCGGATACCTGAAGGGTGACGGTTTTTGTCTGATTCATGGCGCATCTACTATGACATACGCGAGGATGGTTTAGGCCCATGCAGAGCGGCATCTAAACCACGCGGTACATGATACGATCAATCGGATGATGTCGGCTCATCACATGATCACGGTGACCCAATGGACGACGCTGATCCTCTTAGGATGCTATCGGTGCTCGGCGGCTCCCCCGTTGTTCCTTGTGATTCCGTTGACGCTTGTGAATACCGTGCGATTGTATGAATTTCTTCGCACAGAATGCCCATGGGAGCAAGCGAAGCGTGGCGCGATGCTTCTTCTGTGGTATGGGGCGATCCTCTTATGGGTGTCGTGGACATCCTAACAGGATTTACTTCATTCCATGGTGACCCGGGCCATACAGCGAGCGCCACACGATCTTATGAGTGTAGTGGTAGACGAGGGCAAACACCACAGCGTGGACAAGCGCCTTGGTCACAAAGGAGGCGCCTGGCGGGAGCGACAGCAGAATGCCAGGGGTCAGAAGGAAAAACAGCACCGCGGTGAAGAGCGACATCATAGGGTGAAACATCTCTTGGTGATACTCTTGCATCCGAAAATGTGGGTGCCGGTCTCTCTGAAAATCATGAGTGTCCCTAGAGATGATTCGGAACGAGGTGGATGACTTTCGCGCAGCCTTTTTTGATCGAGTGGTTCAGCCGGAACAAGAGCGGGAACGGGCGGTGCGACGGAAACAGGCGAATTGCTTTCACCGTTATGTGCCTTCGGCGCCTTTAGGTGCTCAAGGCGAGCGGGTGTCTGTAGGTCCTCTGGGGCCTATTGTAGAGCCCTTTGTGGCCCTTCAGTGCGTCATGTGTCAACATGTCATTGTTCGCCATCGCGGCAAGCGCGCTGCGTAGTGCTACAAAGCGCTACAAAGCGCTACGCGTGTTCGAATCGTGCCCTTTCTTTCCCATCGGTGTAGTATCATGGAGTGGTTTGATTCCCTGTGCGGCTGGATCATGTCCCTTCTTGCGTCCCTTTTCGCCCTGTTTGGTGTGTCCACTGTCTCCGAAGCATGCCGTGTCGTGGAGAGCCCTGTAGCGGCATCTGAAGGGTCTGTAGCGGCTTCTGATGTCGCATCAGAGGCTCCGATGGCCGCCTCCGAGGCGCCCTCGAACATGTGATCCTAGTAGAATGTGTTACAGCGCAGAAGTCAGCTTTGGAACCGTCGGCGTTGTCGCCCTTATTGCCTTCTACCATCTGACAAAAGCACGTGTGGCCCTTGCCTTGATTCTGCTTCTCTTTGTGTTCATGCAGGCGGTCGAAGGCGTCCTCTGGCTTCATCCCTCCTGTGATGCCGTGAATCAGGCGGCGTCCCGTGCGATTCCCTTGGTGCTCGCCGCACAACCCATCCTCTTCGCGGCGATTCTTCTTGGATCCTCTTTTGGCACAACCCCGTCCCTTTACAAGGGTCTCTTGCTACTAGGGCTAGTAGGACTTCCCTTCTATCTTCAACGGATGAAAGAAGACACTCCTTGTATCCGTGCGGGTGCCGATGGACATCTCGAGTGGCACATTCAACCCTTTGGCGAACTCGGCGCGCCATGGACGACTCACACGCTGTTCACCCTCTACTATTACGGGGCGATCCTGCTGTGTACGTTGACGATGCGTGACCCCTTCTTGGCAGCATCCTTTAGTGCGATGTTCATTGTATCCTTTTTGTTGATTCGTGATCGCTATCCACGCTCCTGGGGATCGGTCTGGTGTCACGCCATCAATGCCATTGCGATCATCAGTGTGCTCGCGTGAAGAGGCAACAGACGACACAGAAAACCGACAGGATAGATAGAATGGAACTCGCAAAGAGGGTGCGAGGGATCACCCACCACGAGGCGGTGGCCTCCTACCAGGCGCTCTGTGAGACTTCTGTCGGGCCTCATGGGGAACACATGCATAGTCGTGCGGGGCTCGATGCGTTAGACTATTTCTTTCTCGGCCATCGTCTCAAGGCAAAAACAAAACGGCACCTGTCTTTTTATGATGCGATGCGCGATCCTGAGCGGGTGGCCCATCTCACCGATCTCGTTGTGCGTTATAAGAAAAAGCCTCTTCGTGACTACGACGAAACAGGGCTGTTAAAGGCACAGTATCAGGTGTTTCAGTTATACTATGGGACCATCAATCAGTTTCGACCTGTGGTGGCACGTTGGATCTATCAACTTCTTCAGCCTCGTGTAGGTATTCTGGACATTAGTGCGGGGTGGGGAGGACGAGCGCTGGCCGCCATGAGTCTAGGGATTCCCTACATCGGCGTGGATGCCAATACGAAACTGAAGACCGCGTATGAGCGCCTGAAAGGACTCGAGCCTGATGCATCGGTTCGAATGATCTTTCAGCCCGCCGAGGACGTCTCGTTTGCCCGCTTTTCCTATGATCTTGTCTTTACGAGCCCGCCCTACTTCATGGTAGAAGAGTATGAACAGATGCCTGCCTATGGTTCCAAACAGGGGTTTATCGATCGCTTTTTGATCCCCGTGGTGATGAAGGCGTGGACGCACCTTCTAGTGGGGGGTCACATGGCGCTCAATATGCCTGAGGAGATGTATGAAGCGGTGCGGCCCCATTTGCCGAAGATCGTGAAACGGCTGGCGCTGCCGCTGTCCAATCGTCATCCTGTCAATACGGCGAAAGGACAGGCGTTCGGCGAGGAAGATAAGGAGCGTCACGAGTGGATTTATCTATGGAGAAGGGGGGCACTTCGTTCCCCCCTTGCCCCTTCCCGTAAGAGCAGACGTGCTTCTGCGAAGAAGACGAAAAAGGCACAGAAGACGAAGAAGGCGAAGAAAATGTCTTAGAGTATCTTTCCATAAAAAAGACCAATCACACTGATGTGATCGGTCCTTTTTAGAAATCGTTATGATTTTTGATGGTGGCTGATACGCCCTCTCCTATGGAAAGGGATGTGGTGGCTGATACGCCCTCTCCTATGGAAGGGGATGTGGTGGCTAATACGCCCTCTCCTATGGAAGGGGATGTGGTGGCTAATACGCCCTCTCCTATGGAGAGGGGTGTGGGGACGCAAAGCAGGCCCGCAGGGACTGCGAGCCTTGTGCGCAGTGTCCCCACTCGATATAGGACAGTCCGTGATCGACAGGAGGAGCCGACGCATCCAAGACGACCACAGGGCGGTATCGCTTCTCTTGAAAGCGGATATGGACCGCATGGGTCCGCTCCAATTGATCACATATCTCTTTCAGACGCTCCAAACGGTTCCCATACGCCACACGGGACAGACGAATGGCCTCTCCTTCTCGTAACGACGTGAATGTCCGTCCAAAGAGGCCAATGCCCGTTTTTGCGATCCGAATGAAATGATCCATCTGCTGAAAGAACGCCTCTGGGTCATGGAAGATGGCGCTACTGAATCCATATCCGCTTCCCGCAACGCAGGCAGAGAGGACAGGGTCCTCTTGTATACTGAAGTGCGTGCTCCCACTGTGAAGAGGAATACGAGAGCCGCGATGAATCGATCGAAAGAGACCTGGCGCATCCGTATAGAGAATCGCATACACTTCGCCTTCTGTGGGACGAAAACGGGCGCCTGCGGCAGGTTGGAAATCTCCATAGACCACACAGAAGGTCAGGAACGGGGACTCGTCCATGTGCTCACTTGAGGCCGTCTGCGTCTCAAAGGCGATCGTGTGGGCCGTATACATGCCTTGATTCGAGGTCCCTTGGTAGTGTCGGATATGGGTCTCGCGACTCGAAAGGTGCGACAGACGGTGTTCGATCTCTTGCTTTTGTTCGATGGTTAAGACGGCATGATGTGTGATCCATTCAGGATGCTCCTTCATCGTCAAGAGGCACTGTTGCTTGATCTCCGCATCCGAATCGTGAAGGATCTCTCTGGGGAGGGTGAATCGGATCGGAACACACGGCGATCGGCGGGGTGCCTTTGTGACGACTTGGCCTGGTAGGATATGGGAGGCATATCGCGGGATCATCTGGACGGCGTCGTTCTGATCCTCTTTCTGATCCTCTTGATCATGAGCCGCATGGGAATAGAGATATCGCTCCAGATCCGAGTAGGGAAGGACACTCTTCTCTTGTCTCTGGAGCAGGGCGGGCGGGAGAAAGATCAGAGGACGGCGCTCGGGCACATCATAGCCTGAGAGGCGACCCAGAAGACTCTGGATGATCGTGTCTGTATTCGCATGCTTGCTCATCTCCCACGCGAGACTCACATACTGCTTCGGAACGCGCTTTCCGCATCGTAGGCGACCTTTCAGGAACACGACCGTCATCACCGCAGGCGACTCCTCCAGACATGGGATATGGGTGTGCCATTGCGCCAGATGGTCCTGTTGTTCGTTTTTCGTCAGCACAATCTCTCGATCCTTATCCTTCTTGTCGGAGTTAAATTCCACAATCTGAAGGGCGTTTCCTTGGGCGCGCCAGTCCATCAGTCGCGCGTGAAGGTGTTTGAGTTGTTTGCTGTGGGAGGACACGCGGAACAAGAGATAGCTTGGCCCTTGTTCCGCGAGACGATCGAGCAAGAGGGGAAAGTTGTTTCGGCCACGGAGGTCATGGAGGGGATAGACGGGGCGAATGTGTCCCTCTTCATAGTAGTTCTTGGGGCCATAATATCCTTGACCAGGACGCATGACGACGCGCCCTTTCTCTCCACTGTCCCCGTGGATCATGGCGGACTCTTCCGCGTGGGGAGTTGCTGAGACGGAGAGGATGTAGGTGCCACGGTCGATCATCTGTTGTGTGGTGCCGGCCATGGAGAGACCGTGCTTGCCCAGAAAGCGACTTAGCGTCTGATCCTTTTCCGCCACCAGATGCGTCTCGTCCACAACGATCAGGGCACGGCATGTCGTCATGGTGTTTTTCTTGAAGTCTTGACGGAAGATCACACGGATGCGCTTCTGGATCTCGGGTCTATGATGTTCTTTGACGTCCTCGTGACACTGAGAGCGGAGTTCAGTTTCATGCGACCCACACAGGAGGTAGGCGTGGTCAATCAGGCCCTGTTCGAACATCATTTGGATGATCCCATGATACGTGCCCGTTTTGCCCGATTGGACATCGGCGCGGAGGAGCACATAGCGGGTCATCGTGAGAAAGATCGTCAACGCAGCGAAGGCCGCGTCGGCTTGTTGGGGGAACATGGTGGGGGCAACCGTTGCGGAAGGAGTTGGGGATTTCAATTTTTAGGGGGAAGAGGCATGTAAAGGGCATGATGGATCTTTCTTTATCGATGACCTCCACCGTTGTCTCCTTGTTCCACAGTGTGGCCCGTGCGCTGTTCACTCCTGAACCGAAGATTTCTCCGAGGACCGTCTCCCATAACGCCATGGCGATTCTTGGCGGCCTGGGCATTCATGCGGCCTATGTCTATTCCACCGAGAAACAGGAGAAGATCTATGTCATGGATGTGTATCAACGGGTTCACCATGGATCTACCGTGTTTGCGGTAGTAGACGGTGAGGGGCGACATTTTACAGTCAACAATAGCCTCTGGTTCTGGAAGTGGGATTCCATTGAGGATTGGCATCGTATTCAACGAGGCTATCCGCTCACGGTTCGATATTATGGATGGCGGATTCCTGCGGTCGGACTCTTTCCCACGATTGTTCGATCGATTCACGAGACGTCTACGAAGATGTAACGCGCAGATGCGGATGGGCATCCTATGGTCGTATGGAGTGTACGAAAAAAGAGACAATGACGAAGAGGCGACGACGCGGATCGCAATCATGTGAGCTACGCGTGGCAGACCGTAAAGAGTGCCTCTAATTGTTTTCGTTTTTCGTCGGCTTTTTCATTGACCATGGTGTCAATGTTGATGCCTTTTTTTTCTGTGATCAGGGACAAATGATACACCTGAACAGCCTTTGTTTGTCCCATGCGGACGGCTCGGGCCACGGCTTGATCCATGAGCGCAGAGGTCCAGTAGGGGCTCAGAAAGATCATGCGGTCGTACTCCTGGAGATTGAGGCCCACGCCTCCCGCTTGAAGCTGTAAGAGAAGAACCGTGGTATCTGTGGTCTCTTTGGATCGCTTGAGGCAGGCCGCGCGCTCCGCATAGTTCATTCCGCCATGATACATCAAGATGTGATCCTCCTTGACAAGTGCTTGTGCTTTCAAGAACGTGTCAAGGAGTGTCATCTCATCGTGAAACTGGCAGATCAGGATCGTCTTCCGCACACCTTCATCTTTTTCCATGATCTCTTTGATGGCGCTAAACTTCGTGCTGGGTGCGGTCCAGTCAGGGCGCGGATAGGGCCCTGTGCGCTGTTTGGACATGATGTAGACCTGCGGGTGGACCGAGATCTGTCGCAGCCGAAGAAGCATCAGAAAGGGATGGTGTACGCGATCCATCGGATCGCATGGCCCGCTTTGAATCGCGTGATAGAACTGTTCTTCTTCGGTGGTGGTAAACGGAAGAAGAAGAGAATGAATCTCAGGGCGGGGTGGACCTTGGATCTGTAAGGAGGCCAACGAACGATGGATCATGAGCTGCGGCAGCAGGGTCATATACCGTGTCTCCCAACGGAACGTGGGGGCATGTGGAACGCCCAGAAACGCAAAGAGACTCGTCACGTCGCGCAACGAGTTGACGAGTGGGGTTCCCGTCAGCGCCCATCGAATCGGCGCCTTGATTCGGCAGCACGCACGGGCGATGTCTCCTGTTGGTTTGCGAATCTTGTGCGCCTCGTCCATGACGATACGGTCCCATTCGCGTGCGAACGGCGTGTGGAGACGATAGAGCTTCTCATAGTTCGTGAGGTAGATCGCGGGGCGTTTCTTCAGGAAGACCGTGGGAATCGGATACAGAGACGGCACATACGTCCACTCACAGTCCGTCAGATGGTAGACAAGAAGTCCCGCGTGCTGGCACACGTCCGTCCAGGTGTCCAGCATCGCCACGGGGGCCAGAAGAAGCGTGGAGGGAAGAAGATGATTCACCATCGTGGAGACCATCTGGATCGTCTTTCCGAGGCCCATGTCATCGCACTGGCATCCTCCGCGGATGGTCTTGTCTTCGATGCGTGTTCCCGTGCGCTCTTTGTCCAGCATCCAACGGATGCCCGTTTCTTGATGGGGGAAATAGGTAAAGGGCGCCCAGAGGGGACGAAGTGGCTGCGACTGCGACTGCGACTGCGACTGCGACTGCGACTGCGACTGCGACTGCGCTTGCGCCATGGAGGGGGAGAGATAGTGGTTACCTTTTCTTATGTCGCGGAGGGCTTCAATTTTTTCGGGGGACTCTGGGCCCCAAGAAGATCCCAACTTCCTTGGCGGGTGGTGGGGCGTGGGACAGAAGGACACATACGAAGGGGCTCCTCTGACGGGAGGGCTCGGTTGGTGCTTCGTAGGCGTTCGAGAGCCTGTTGACGACGGTCTTCTTGGAGTTCCTTGTCGGTTGGGAGTTGAATGGTGAGGGGTGGGTGTGAGCATTGTGACTGCGCTTGCGATGGCATCGCTTGCGGAGACAATGCGTGAAGAGGAATGGACGCTGGATTTTTCATGCCCTTGATGAGGACATACTGCGTTACGGTTTTATATGCTGTTGGCCATTGGCCTTACAGAAAGGTCTGTGTCACCTGATCATGAATGGACAACACCATCGCCTCCCTTCTCGGATTGTCGTCCATGATACGTCGTAGCGCCTTCTGATCTCGTTCCGAGACCGTTCCATACACCGAGAGAAGATGAAGCACCTGAAGCGTGTCATGAGTCGGCAGAATGCGTCGGATGCTATGAAGGATCGCCTGAGACGCCAGATGGTCCATGTCGACTTCGATCGTGCGATACGGACCACGGGCCCATTGCTCCATATAGTCGAGTTCATGTGGTTTCACATCATAGAGACAGAGCGTGTCTTCTGTGCGATAGGAGGCGGGCACCGCAAGCGTGAGCGGTTGTTTTAGATGGAGCACAAGCTGATGGCGATGTGGAGGAAGCAGACAGAAAAGCATCAGATCGTCGTGAAGTAGATAGGGATAGGCGGGGCCGAGTGTGATCCGTTGGCGATGCGGAGGGATCTCCAGCGCATCGTCTCGATACAGTGCGTCGGAGAGCATGCGTTTGAGGAAATGAATGGTGGCGTCTTTCGGTAGTGTCATGGTAAAGTGACGATCCTCACATTCAATGCGGAACTCCATCACCAAAAAGGGGATGCCTCTTTGTAAAAGACCACCGTCTTTTAGGTGTTGCGAATACGCAGTACTGCGCAGCGTTACGCTTCCATCGAGCGCTCTTCATGATAGCCTGGTTCATACAGCATGAGTTCCGACATGGGAATGCCTGCAATCGGCGAATCAAAGAGGCTGGCATGAAACGGTGCGCGTGGATCCACCCATCGCACTTCTACAATCGCCTCTTGTAACTGGAGGCGCGCAATGATCATTCTTAGTGTTGCCGTGGGAGGCAGTTGAAGGGGATAGGCATGATTGTGTTCCGCATAGATGATGCGGGAGGTAGGAGGATCCCATAGGATCCGGAACTCATGGACACGGAAGCGGTGCTGACTATCTCGGTAGTGATAGGTGATCGCAGAACGCCCCACGCATGTAGGAGAAATCCGCTGCGCCGTGGGGTGGCTTGGACGGCCCCCATAGGGGCTGGAGTGGATGGCCTGCTGCGGGTGGAACATGGGTGGGGACATCCTGTCCCCACACCCCTCGGCCCTTTCAAATTTGTGGGGACGCAAGCGTGTGCTTCACAAACACACCCCTCTCCCACGAAGTAGAAGCGTATTCACCCACACCCCCGTGGGGACACTTAACCCACACCCCTCTCCCACGAAGTAGAAGCATATTCACACACCCCTCTCCCACGAAGTAGAAGCGTATTCACACACCCCTCTCTTTTTGGCACGAGACGTACATAAAAAATACCCATATGGGCCCGTTTTTATTGTTTTCTGTGTTTCTATACTATCTCCCATGGAGTGTGTGTTTTGTGTGTACTCCAATGGAGAGGGGTGTGGGGACGCTTGCGTCTCCACCAAGAAAAAGGATCCTCCTTTTTCCGACCGCCGTCTCTCGTTTTTTATTTTTTGTTTGCGTTTACTCGTCCGCATAGGTCGGCTCCGCCGCCGTCTCGTCGATGCGACCCTCCGCAGGGAGATACACGCCCGCCCAGTCCGTTACCTCGCCGTTCGCGTTGCGATGCCACACATCGTTCGTGAAGTTGCGCGCGTAGAGTTTGCCCTCGTGCTCCCACGCGTGCGCGTTTCCATCATCAGGACACGACCACGCCTTGACCGCCGCTTTCACGACCGCCTTCACAGGCGCTTTCACGACCGTTTTCTTGACTGGCTTCGCGGGCTCGTCGATCACTTCGATTTTCATCGGTGACGGTTTCGCTTTCACGACCGCCGCCTTCGGAATGCTCATCGCCTTCAGCGCCGCCGCCTCTGCCGCCTGACGGATTTTCTCCGCTTTCACCGCCTCCGCCTCAAGCGCCTTCTTCGCCTTGAGTTCCGCCGCTGCCGCCGCTTTCGCCTCCTTCTCCGCGTCCTTGAGCGCTTTCGCTACCGCTTTCTCCGCGTCCTTCGCCGCTTTCTCGGCGGCCTTCTCGGCCGCTTTCTCCGCTTTCGCCGCGATCTTCTCCGCCATCGTCAGGCGGACTTCCGTCACCGCGGAACCCGAAGAGGACACCGATTCCGTGTCGTTCTCGTCGTCATCGTCCTCGGGGACAAAGGACGCCGCGAACTCCTCGTAGAGGTGCGCGTTCGCGCCCTCCTTCCACAGCTTGGAGAGCGTCATCGCGTGTTTGTGGCTCACCTGAACGCCCTGCGGCGTTTCCTCCGTGACCGAGCCATCGAAGACGTAGGCGCCGTCGTAGAGAACCGACGCGGGAAGCTCCTCCACCACGCGCGTTTTCGCACCCGTCATCTTGTTCGTGAGCGTCGTCGGCACGGAAAACGCCTCCCAGCCGTTCTGGTTGACGTAGTCCTTCACGTGCTTCACCCACGCGTTGTTCAGCTTCAACTGGTTCGGGCACACGCCCTTCGGCATGCTGCCGATTTTCGCCTTCGGCTTCGCGGACTTCGCCTTTTTCTCCGCCTCCGCGAGGCCGACTTTCAGCGCCTTGAAGAGATCCGCGCTCTCCATCGCCTTGAACTGCTGCGTCAGTTGCTCGATCATGTCGTTCTTGATTTCCGTTGCCATTGTTGTTCGTTCGTTCGTTTGCTTGCTGCTTGCTTACGGGTGCCAGACCGTGGTTCACGAAGGGGGGGGGGTTCGTGGGGCAGCTATTTATATGGGGGG
>Ga0316232_1002515_pt1 | contig 18799 bp, 12 predicted proteins | sample TBHtaG_FD_206006 | JGI IMG/M metagenome (GOLD analysis project Ga0316232, IMG submission 206006) | Freshwater microbial communities from Trout Bog Lake, Wisconsin, USA - TBH18025_13 | ecosystem: Environmental > Aquatic > Freshwater > Lake > Hypolimnion/Profundal zone | place: USA: Wisconsin... | reverse complement strand
GTCGGCGGGCTTGTTGGGATCCAGGTTGACGTAGATATAAAGGAAGCGGGCGATGGGATACTTGCCGGTGAGGGCGTTCTCGTAGTTGGCTTCGAAGGGCTGGCTGCCGGTCGTCTTCGAGATGGGCACTGCCCGCACTTCGGAGGTCTTGTAGCCGATCCCGGAGTAGCCGATGGCGAACTTGTCGGTGCCGACGCTCTGCACCACGGAGCTGGAACCGGGCTGTTCCTTGACGGTGTCCTTGTAGTCGCCGCCCTTGAGCGCGTGCTCCTTGAAGAACCCGTAGGTGCCGGAGGCGCTGTTGCGGCCGTAGAGCGAGATCGGCTTGGACTGGAACTCGCCGCTCAGGGCCAGATCGCCCCAGGACTTGATCTCTTGCGTGCCGCTCTTGCGGGTCTTGGAGAAGATGCCGTCCAGTTGCTCCATGGAGAGCGACTTGATCTTGTTGTTCTTGTGCACGAACACGCCAAGGGTGTCGAGGGCCACTTCCACCTTCACCGGCTGGTAGCCGTACTTCTTGACGAACTGGTCCATCTCCTCGGCTTTCATCTCGCGGCTCATGGGCCCGATCTGGGCGGTGCCGGCGATGAGGGCCGGGGGGGCCGTGCCCGAACCCTTGCCTTCGACCTGGATCTTCACGTTGGGATAGGCTTCCTGGAATTTCTCGACCCAGAAGGTCATGAGATTGTTCAGGGAGTCGCTGCCCACGGAGTTCAGGTTGCCGGTCACCCCGGCGATCTTCGTGTAGGTGGGCAATTTGGGGTCTACCTTGACCGCCTTCTCGGCCGCGACGGCGCTGAAGGAAACGCTGGCCACCAAGGCCAGGGCTATTGTTTTCAACATCTGATCCTCCTCAATTCAACGTTTACAGAATCAGCCCGGCGATCATCATTGTTACGACATCCATGTAAATTCCATGTAAACCGGTATAAGCCCTAATTAAGGTCGCTTCGTCTAATATCCTTGCCGGGACCGCCTCCCCCTGAGAGAATGGGCCAAGTGCCAGGGCCGACCGGAACCTTCCCGCGTCCAACTGGTGCGCCTGATCCATCCAGGGCTGTTCCTTTCGAAACCAGGACCACCCCGCCCCCAACATCTCAGATCGATCGAATACCCATCCAAAATCCCACCCCCCCATCCCTATTTCAAAGAAGCCGGTTCGCCCTGTGCGCGATCCGGCTCCTTATCGAGGAGATCTCGTTTGGCCAGAAAAACCATGCTCATCAATGCCACGGATTCGGAAGAAATCCGTGTGGCGACCCTGATTGAGGGAGTGCTCTCGGACTTTGACATCGAGTTCGTGCACAACGAGAAAATCAAGGGGAACATCTACAAGGCCAAGGTGGTGCGGGTGGACCAGAGCCTGCAGGCCGCCTTCATCCACTACGGCAGCCAGAAGAACGGCTTCCTGCCCATCGGCGAGCTGCCCAAGGACCTGGTCAGCGCCGACGGCCGGCGGGGCCGGATCCAGGACCTGCTGAACCGGGACCAGGAGATCATGGTCCAGGCCGTGCGCGAGGAGCTGGGCAGCAAGGGCGCGATGATGACCGCCCAGATCTCCCTGCCGGGCCGCTACCTGGTGCTCACCCCGGGCAACCCGATCAACGGCATCAGCCGCAAGATCGAATCCCGGGAAGAGCGCGAGCACTTCAAGAAGCTGATCGACGAGCTGGAGATCCCGCGCAATTTCGGGGTGATCGTGCGCACCGCCTCCCTGGGCGTGACCAAGGAGGACTTCCAGCGCGACCTGGACTACCTGCTGGACACCTACAAGGAAGTGCAGACCCGCTACAAGCACCGCACCGGCGCCGGCCTGGTCTGGCAGGAGGACGACGTGGTGACCCGCACCCTGCGGGACGCCTTCACCTCCGACATCGAGGAAGTGCACATCGACGACCTGGAGACCTACCACGCCGCCCAGAACTTCTTCAAGCGCACCATGCCGCAGTTCCAGAACGTGCTGAAGCACTACATCGGCAAGAAGCCGCTGTTCTCCAAGTTCTCCACCGAGGAGCAGATCGACCGGGTCTACGGGCGCAAGGTGGCCCTGCCTTCGGGCGGCGCCCTGGCCATCGACCAGACCGAGGCCCTGGTGGCCATCGACGTCAACTCCGGCAAGACCACCGGCGACAACGTCGAGGACATGGCCTTCAAGACCAACATGGAAGCCGCCGAGGAGGCCGCGCGCCAGCTGCGCCTGCGCGATCTGGCCGGGCTGGTGGTGATCGACTTCATCGACATGAAGCGGGAAGGCAACAACCGCGCCGTGATGGAGAAGCTGGTGGACTGCCTCAAGGAGGACAAGGCCCGCATGGAGGTCGGCAAGATCAACCGCTTCGGCGTGCTGGTCATGACCCGGCAGCGGCTGCGCCCCTCCCTGCAGCAGGTCAGCCACGAAGCCTGCCCCACCTGCCAGGGCACCGGCAAGGTCAAGAGCATCGAGGCCCTGGTGCTCAGCGTGGTCCGGCGGATCAAGGCCATCCTCAGCCGGGACGCCATCGCCGAGATCCGGGTGAAGCTGATGCCGGCCATCGCCATGGCCGTGCTGAACCAGAAGCGCAAGGAACTGACCACCCTGGAAGACGTCTACGACTCCCACATCGTCATCGTCGCCGATCCCGAGATCCCCTTCGGCGAAATGGCCGCGGAGATCGAGCGGGCCGAGGAAGGCGAGGCCGAGAAGGCTCCCGCCCGCGCCTCCCGTGAAAAGCACGTCGAGATCGAGGACGAGACCGTGGTCCTGGGCGGCGACACGCCGATCTCCTTCGAAAAGGCCCTGGGCGAGGAAGGGCGCAGGACGCCGTCAGTCGCCGCCGCCGCCGCCGCGGCCGCTCCCGCCTCCGCGCCTCCTCCGCCGGCGATGGCCCGCGAAGCCAGCAGCGCCGAGATCAAGTACGAGCGCCGGGACGCCCAGCGGGCCGCCCTGGACGAGCGGGAGCGCCTGCGCGCCCTGTTCGAAAGCGCCAAGCCGCTGGATGGCATCGAAGGGGAGGCCATGGCCCCCGAAGCCGAAGCGCCCGCCGCCGCCCCGAGGGGCAGGGGCAGGGGCGGCCGGAAACCCGCCGGCCGCGCGCCCAAGCCCGAGCAGGCCCCCCAGGTGATGGAAGCCGCTGAGCTCTTCGCCCCGGCACCGGAGACCTTCGTCCGCCAACCGGAACCGATCGTCTTCCACATGCCGGAACCGGTGTTCGTCCCGGCCCCGGAACCCACGCCGATCCTGCTCACCGCCGACCTCGTGGCGGACATGCTCACGCCTTCGCCGCGTCCCCGGCTGATGGGCGCAGCCGCCAAGGAACTGCCTCCAATGGAGGCGCCGGCAGCGGCCCCGGCCGCAAAGCGCGGCCGTCCCACCAAAGTGAAACCTCCGGTGGCAACCCCGGAAGCCGCCGTGCCGGCCGCCGCCAAGGCGGGACGCAAGCCCAAGACGGTGACACCCGCGCTGGAAACGGTGCCCGCCGCGCCGGCGTCGAAGACCCGCAAGAAATAACCTGAACCCGCCGCCATGGGTTCTCAGCCATCCTATGCACGACACGGCTGGCTGAGAGCCGGGCGGGCCCTTGTTCTGGGGGCCCTGCCCCTGGCGCTGGCCGCCCAGGAACTGCCTTCCCTCCCGCCGATGGACGCGCTGCCGGCCATCCCCGGCCAAGGCGAGCTGCTGCCGCTGCGGCCCATGGCCCTGGACGCGGAAGGCGAGCGCAAGGAACCGCTGCGGCTGCGGGGCCGGAACGTGCAGGAAGGCCCGGACGGCTGGACCCTGGTGGACGGGGCCGTGGAAAGCAAGGACCTGATGCTGCTGGCCGACCGGATCCAGTACAGCCAGCTCACCGGCCAGGTGGAAGCGGAAGGGCACATCCGGCTGGAGGCGCCGGGCATCCGCCTGCGCTGCGGCCGGCTCAAGATGGACTGGAACCGGCGGATCGGCGAAGCCTGGGCGCTGCAGCTGGAACTGCCGCCCAGCTGGGTGCTGAACTCCGACAAGGTGGAATTCAACACCTTGCAGCACTGGGAGTTCGACAAGGTCGTGCTGAGCTCCTGCCCCGAGGAGAAACCGGGCTGGAAGGCCCTGGTCTCCAAGCTGACGGTAGATCTCGACCATTACGCCAAGTTGCGCAACCTCTGGATCTGGGTGTTCAACATCCCGACCTACTACTATCTGCCCTACGCCATCTACCCGGCCAAGGCCCAGCGCACCTCGGGCGTGCTGCCGATCTCCATGGCCTTTTCCGGTCCCATGGGCGCCTCCCTCGCCATCCCCTACTACCAGGTGCTGGGCAAGAGCGCCGACGCCACCATCGCCCCCCAGTACTTCACCAGGCAAGGCACCCTGTGGAACGGCGACCTGCGCTGGAACCCGGAGCCCACCCATCGGGGCGAGCTCAACGGCGAGTTCATCCACCAGCGTTCCCCCGAGGACGACCGGTACCGTTTCAACCTCAAGGAGCTCTGGCAGCGCGAGGACGGCTGGCAGTTCACGGCGGACATCAACCGGGCCTCCGACACGCTGCTCGACACCGACTACGGCAACGGCATCGCCAGGCTGGGCACCAACTCCTACGACAGCTCCACCTACCTGGGCAAGAACTTCGCCTGGGGCAACCTCAACATCACCGCCTCGCAGCAGCAGACCTACTTCCTGCCGACCGATCCGTTCTACTCGACCAGCTTCCCCGCCAGCATGCAGAAGGACACCCTGCCCAGCGTCCAGGGCACCCTCTACCCGGTTCCGGTGGGCTCGTTCTACCTGGACGGCGGCGTGCGCGCCGGCCGGCTGGGCTACAACCTCAACCTGGATCCCAACTCCACCGCCGAGCCGTTGAAGTCCACCTACACCTGGCAGCGGGAGGACAGCTTCCTGCGCCTGGCCGGGCGCCTCGGCCAATGGGGCCCGTTCCGCACCGACCTCCAGGTGGGCGGCCGCTTCACCCACTATTCGGCCAGCCTGGGCACCTCGTTCTTCGACACCGACAACGCCCTCAGCGGCAACAACCTGGTGCCCGGCACCAATCCCAGCGCGAACCCCTTCATCGTCGACGGCCCCTCGGCGGACCGGCTGCTGGGGTCGGCCCGGCTGCAGTTCTCCGCCCCGCCCATCGGCCGGGAGTTCCACGACGTGCGGCTGTTCGGCTACAGCGGCGAGGTCAAGCACGTGCTCGACCCGTACTTCGCCACGTCGGCCACCACCCGGTCCGGCGCCGAAGGCTCGCTGCCCCATTTCGACGGGGTGGACTCCCAGCCGGGCGTGGCCGGCAGCGCCGCCGGCGAGGAAAGCCTGGAACTGGGCGTGAAGCAGCACTTCCTCGGCCGCCCCGGGCCCGGGGTGGCGTACCTCGACCTGGTGCGCTGGAAGGTCTCCACGAAGTACAACTTCCGCACCATCCTGCTGCCCGACGGTCGCTTCCAGAAGGGCTGGGGCTCCCTGGACAATGACATCGACGTCGAGCCCAACGAGAAGCTGCACATCGGCTTCCATCAAAGCACCGACGTGTCCGACAGCACCTCCGACAACGCCCTCTCGGCCGATTACGATTCCGGGGAAGGGACCCGGTTCAACCTGGCTTTCTTCTCCACCGGGATCAACCGCCTGCTGGTGCGCCAGCGCGGAATCCAGCTGGGCGGCCTGCAGCGGCTCTGGAGCGACCAGGTCCGGCTGGAATTCTCCACCAACTACGACTTCACCCAGAAGGGCTTCTCCACCAGCCAAGTGGCGCTGGCCTACATCCAGCCCTGCGTGTCGGAATCGCTGCGCTTCTCCCACGTGGCCATCACGGCCCCCGGTTCGCTCACCAAGGAGGACCGCCTGGACCTGGTGATCACCCTGAGGAGCCTGGGCGACCTGTTCCAACTGGGGCTATAGCAGCACTTCGACGCGGTTGCGGCCCTTGCGCTTGGCCCCGTAGAGCGCCTGGTCCACCCGGGCGAACAGGGCGGCGCTGTCGGTGCCGTCCGGGGTGCCCAGGCCGAAGCTCATGGTGGGGAACACGTTCTGGCCGGAATCGAGGGTCACCGGCTGCTCGTCGATGCGCCTGCGGATCTTTTCCGCCACCTCGGCGCCCGCGTTCAGGCTCGACTCGGTCAGGATGATGGCGAACTCCTCGCCGCCGATGCGGAAGGCCAGGTCCGAACGCCGGAGCGAAGCGCTGATCCGCTGGGCCACGGCCTTGAGCACCTGGTCGCCCACCAGATGGCCGAACCGGTCGTTGATCAGCTTGAAGTAGTCCAGATCGCCCAGGATCAGCACGAAGGCGCGGTGGTGGCGCTCCCACTGGTTGACCGCGTGCTCCAGGTGCTGGTCGAAGGCCCGCCGGTTGAGCAGTTCGGTGAGCGAATCGGTGAGCACCTGGCTGCGCAGGGCGCTGGTCTCCAGTTGGAGCACCGAGCGCTGCTCCACCAGATCGTTGATCTGGAACCGGCATTCCGCCTGGATCCGCTTGACGTGGATCCACTCCACGGCCTTCCTGCAGGCGTGCAGCGTCATGGGGCTGGACAGGGGCGGGGTGAGCCAGTCCATGGCCCCGGCCGTGAGCAGCCGCCTCTGTTCGGCTTCGGCGGGCAGCCTGCCCACCAGGATGGGGTAGGGCGCCCGGGACAGGCCGCCCAGGCTCTGCAGCCCCGCCTGGAGCTGATCGACGGAGCTGCCCAGGCCCATGAACAGGATCGGCGGATGCAGGTCCCTGGCGGCCTGGAACAGGTCCCCGGGGGCGCAGTCCTGCAGCGTGAAGCCCAGATGCCGCACCACCTCGGCGATCCGGCTGGTCTGGCGCGCCGGCAGCCCCTGGGCCAGGAGGATGCCCCGGGCATCCTGGCCGCGGCGCAGGGCCCCTTCCATGAGCGGGCCCAGGATGGTGAGCAGGTTCTGGATCGAGGCGTCGGCTTCCACGAAGCCGTCCCCATCCACTTCCACCAGCCGGGCCCGGTCCTCGTCCGCCGCGGGGTGTTCGAGGATGAGGAAGATCGGCAGGTTGCGGAACAGGCTTCTGGATTCGGCCCGGAGCAGGTGGCAGAGCCGGTAGCCGTCCAGGGGGTCGCCCTCGGCGTCCACCAGCATCAGGTGGGCGCCGTTCCAGGCCTCGGAGGCCAGGGCGTGCAGGTGGTCCGGCACCACCGTCACGGCGTGGCCCGCTCCCTCGAAGGCCGTACGCAGCCGTTCGATGAGCATGGCATGCTTGGTGATGGCGAGCAGATTCATGGGCGACTTGGCCGGCACTACAGAACGGTATTGCCCTGAAGACAGTGATGGTGAAGCTTAACCGGCCGAGCCCGGGCCGGATACCGTTATTCCGCCAAACCCTGTTCGGTCAGCCAGCGTTCGGCGTCGATGGCGGCCATGCAGCCGGATCCCGCGGCGGTGATGGCCTGCCGGTAGACATGGTCCTGCACGTCGCCGCAGGCGAACACACCCGGGACCGGCGTGCGGCTGGTACCGGCTTCCACCTCCAGGTAGCCGGCCTCGTCCATGGGCAGCTGCCCGGCGAACAGCGCCGTGTTGGGCTGGTGGCCGATGGCCACGAACAGGCCTTCCACCGGCAACTCCGACTCGGCGCCGGTGACCGTGTCCTTCAGCGCCAGGGCGCGGATCTTGCTCACCTTCTCGCCGTTGGGCAGGGCCTGCTCCTGGGTCGGCAGGCCGGTGACCACCGCGTTCCATTTGAAGGCGATCTTGGGGTTCTTCTGGGCCCGTTCCTGCATCGCCTTGGAGGCCCGCAGGCGGTCCCGGCGGTGCACGATGGTCACCTTCGAGGCGAACTTGGTAAGGAAGGTCGCCTCCTCCAGCGCGGTGTCGCCGCCGCCCACCACCGCGATCTCCTTGCCCCGGAAGAAGAAGCCGTCGCAGGTGGCGCAGGCGGAAACCCCGCCGCCGGACCGGCTGAGCTCCTCGTCCTGCTGGATGCCCATCCACTTGGCGCTGGCACCGGTGGCGATGATGATGGCGTCGCAGGTGTATTCGTCCTGGTCGCTGGCCACGTGGTAGGGGCGCCTGGAAAGGTCGACCTTGAGCGCCGTCTCGGCCTTGAGGGTGGCGCCGAACCGGAGCACCTGTTCGCGCATGTCGTTCATCAGGGCCGGGCCCTGGATGCCCTGGGGGAAGCCGGGAAAGTTCTCCACCTCGGTGGTGATGGTGAGTTGGCCGCCAGGCTGCGCCCCTTCCAGGACCAGCGGCGCCAGGTTGGCGCGCGAGGCGTAGATCGCCGCGGTGTAGCCCGCGGGGCCGGTGCCGATGATGATGACCTTGTAGTGGGACACGTGGACTCCGGAGGGTGGCGGGCCGGCAGGATGGCGCCGCGCCCCTATTCTAGCGCCAGTCTTGGTATGATCTGAGCCGGCAATGGATGTTCATGGAAGGTGGTGGTCATGCGAAAGGCAACACTTCTGCTTGCGGGCCTGCTCGGCGCCGCGATCGGATGCATCGGCCCGGCCCACCTGCCCCAGGCCCGCATGGTCACCGCCGCAGCCGAACCGGCCGTCCGGAAGAACTATGTCCTGGGCGTGGCGAAGACCGTGGCGGCCGGGGAGTCCGTCGCCAGCGTCAGCTACCGGTTGAAAGTGAGCCGGTATCCCAATTTCATCCTTTTGCGGCAGGCCATCACCCTGAAGACCGAAAAACGAATGCTGAATCTGCCAAACGGCAGGATCCTGACGTTCATCGGCCCGGTCAAGCTGGAAACCGGCAATGTCATGGCCTATGGGGATTTCCATAGTGATGAAGGGCTTGGGGAGTTCTACTATGTCACCCCGGACCTGACCCTGGCCGGTTTCGTATACATCAAGGATCGGCAGGTGTTCCCGACGGGAATGGAACGGATCCTGTCGACCTGGCCGGAGCGGGTGCGGTTCAAGGCCGCCGGGGTCGCGGAAGAGGAGATCCGGGGCGATCGTCCCGACCACGACATCCTGTTCGAGGGCAAGGATGCCGGCGGCATCCGCCTCACCTTCCTTGAACACGCCCCGGACGGTTCGATCGATCCGGCGGGGGTGCGCCGCTTGACCTTCCGTCCCGGCTCGACCGATCTGCAGTGCCAGGGGACCCGGATCCAGGTCGAGGCGTGCACTGAAACAACGCTGGTGGCGACGGTGGTCGAGGATTGAAGCCGAAGGTGAAGCCGGCTCCTTGACAGGACTCCGGCTTTAGCCTATTTTCCCCATGTTAGGGTAAGATAAAGTTATATTAAATAATATATAAGTATAAATTAATATTTTTAGGATAAATCAATGAATACCGTGGCCATACCGAGCGTATCGCTTGCCGAGCGAGCCAACGCCGAGCGGCTTGAATGGGCGCTCAAGCGGCTCAAAATCACCAGCCGGCGCGATCCGGCAACGCGCCAGTGGACGCCCCTGCCCGCCGTCATCGAACAGCTGCAGAACGACCATCTTGCGGCCATTGAAATGTTCGAGCTGGCCTGCGCGGCCTATGCGGAGCGGCCGGCCCTGGGCGAACGGGCCTTCACGCTGGAGCCGGGCCCCGCCGGCCAGACCGTGCGTTTCCTGGCGGAATTCCATACGGTCAGCTACGCCACCGCCTGGCGGCGCACGGTCGAACTCGCCACCGGGCTGGTCCGGGACCCGCGCACCGCGCTCAAGCCGGGCGAGGTGGCCGGCATCATCGGCTTCGGCAGCATCGATTACGTGCTGGCCGACCTGGCCTGCCTCTATGCCGGTGTCACCTCGGCCGTGCTGCAGATGAGCATGCCCCCCGAGGATCTCAAGCACATCATCAACGAGGGCCGGTTCAAGGCCATCATCTGCACCCGGGAGGGCCTGGCCGGGCTCCTGGCGGTGCTGGCCTCCTGCCGCACGGTGCGCAGCGTGGTGGTCATGGACCTGCACGAGGGGGCGGACCTGGAGGCCGCGGAGCTGGCCCGGGTCCGGGCCGGCGCGGCGCTGCCGGTGCTCACCCTGGCCGAAGCCGAAGCCCAGGGCCGCGCCGGGGCGCCGCTGGCGCCGTGGCTTCCGGCCCCGGGGACGGACCCCCTGGCGACCCTCATGTACACCTCGGGCAGCACGGGGTTTCCCAAAGGGGCGCTGCTGACCCAGAGCGTCTGGCGCTCCCACTGGCAGTTGCGCTCGCTCCGCCAGTTCGCCAGGTTCCCCAACATCACCCTCAACTTCTACCCCCTCAGCCACGCCATGGGCCGCAACGCCGTGCTGCGCACGCTGATGCTGGGCGGGGTCACTCATTTCACCCTGGCCAGCGACATGTCGACCCTGTTCGAGGACATCCGGCTGGTGCGCCCCACCTTCCTCAACCTGGTGCCGCGCATCTCGGAGCTGATCCACCAGACCTGGCTCGGCGAACGGCAGCGCCTGGAGCGCACCGGCCTGGCCCGGCCCGCGGCCGAGGAGCGGCTGCGCTCGTCCTGGCGGGGCTTCCTGGGCGACCGGCTCTGCGCGGTGCTCATCGGTTCGGCGCCGACCGCCCCGGAGATCGCCCAGTGGCTCGCCGACCATTTCGAGATCCCGGTCTATGAAGGGTTTGGTTCCACCGAGGCGGGCATCCTCAGCATCGACGGCGTGATCTGCCGGTCGATCGTCTCGGCCTACCGCCTGGTCGAGGTGCCCGAACTCGGCTACCGCCTGAGCGATCAGCCCTATCCGCGCGGCGAGCTGGTGGTCAAGACCTGCCAGAGCATCCCCGGCTTCTTCCAGAACGAGGCCGCCACCCGGGCCCTGTACGATGACGAGGGCTTCCTCAGGACCGGCGACATCGTCGAGGAGCGGGGACCCGACCAGATCGCCTGGGTCGACCGCAAGAACAACGTCGTGAAACTGTCCCAGGGCGAGTACGTCACCCTCTGGCGGCTGGAGAGCGTCTTCAGTGCGGGCAGTCCGCTGCTGGACCAGGTCTACCTGTATGCGAACAGCCAGCGGGCCTACCTGCTGGCCGTGGCGGTCCCGGACTGGACCGCCGTGGGCCAGCGCCTGCATCAGGCCGACCAGCATCCGGCCGAGCTCAAACAACTGCTGCGCGCGGAGTTCAACCGCATCGCCAGCGAGGCCGGATTGCGCCCCTACGAGGTGCCGCGCGACCTCCTGGTGGAACCCGGACGCTGGACCCGGGAGAACGGCTGCCTCACCGGGATCAACAAGCCGGCCCGGCCTCAGCTGAAGCAGCGCTATGGCGAACGCCTGGAAGCGCTCTACCGCCAGCTCGAGGAACAGCAGCACCAGGGCCTTTCGGCCTCCGGCGAGGATGCCGGCCAGCCGCTGGAAGCCCGGGCGCGCCGGGCCGCGGCGGCCGTGCTCGGGGTGCCGGACCTGGACCTGGCCGCGGGCAGTTTCAAGGATCTCGGCGGCGATTCCATAAGCGCCCTCGACCTGGCGCTCCGGCTGGAGGAGATCTGCGGCGAGCCGGTGCCGGCGGCGGCGCTGCTGAACCCGGGCAGCACGCTGCAGACCCTGGTGCGCCAGCTGGAAGCGCGCCGGGGCCCGGACGCCCTGCCGGGCTTCAGCGCCATCCACGGCCAGGACGCGACCGTGATCCGCGCCGAGGATCTGACCCTGGCGCGCCTGCTCGACCCGGCGTGCCTGGCCGGGGCCGGGAAGGTGGCGGCGCAGCCCCTGGGTCCGGTCCGGACCGTGCTGCTGACCGGAGCGAACGGCTTCCTCGGCCACGTGCTCTGCCTCGAATGGCTGGAACGGATGGCCCGGGCCGGGGGCAGGGTGATCGCCCTGGTGCGGGCCGCCGACGACCAGGCGGCGGCCGGGCGCCTGGAAGCGGCCTACCGCACCGGCGACGTCCGGCTGCCGCAGCGGTTCGCCGCCCTGGCGGGCGAACGCCTGGCGGTGTTCGCCGGAGATCTCGTCGCGCCCAGGCTTGGGCTGGCGGCGGAGGTCTACGAAGGCCTGGCCCAGGAGGTGGACCTGATCGTCCATCCCGGAGCCTTGGTGAATCATGTCTATAGTTACCAACAACTCTTCGAACCCAATGTGCTGGGCACCGCCCAGTTGGTGCGTCTGGCACTGCACGGCCGGCGCAAGCGGTTCGACTACGTTTCCAGCATCGGGGTGCTGGCCGGGGCCCGGGGTTCCGGCAAGGTGCTGGAGCAGACCGGGGTAGACGCCCTGCAATCGGTCTGGCCGGTGAGCGGCGGCTACGCCCACGGATACGCCACCAGCAAATGGGCCGGCGAAGTGCTGCTGAAGGAGCTGCATGAGCGGTTCGACGCGCCGGTGCGGGTGTTCCGGCCCGACATGATCCTGCCGGACCGCCGCTACCGGGGCCAGGTCAATGTGCCGGACATGCTGACCCGGCTGCTGGTCAGCGTGGTCAGCACCGGCCTGGCGCCGCGCAGCTTCTACGCGGACGGTCAGGGCGCGCGGGCCCATTACGACGGCCTGCCGGTCGATTTCATCGCCGCGGCCATGGTGCTCATGTCCAGCGCCGAACGGGAGGGTTACGCCACCTATCAGGTGAGCAACGCCCACTGGGATGATGGCATCTCGCTCGACACCCTGATCGATTGGGTGGCGACGGCCGGTTACCCGGTCGAGCGAATCCAGGACCATGCCGCCTGGTATTCGGCCTTCGGCGACCGGCTGCGCCAATTGCCGGCGGAGTTGCGCCAGCATTCCTCGCAGCCGATCCTGAACCAGTGGGCCGAGCCGAGCCCGGGCCGGGAAAGTGAGCGGGTCGACGCCAGCCGGTTCGGCCGGGAGGTGCGCCGGCTGATGCCCTGCGGCGAAGCCGGCATCCCGCACCTGAGTGAGGCCTTTGTGCATAAGTACCTGTCGGATCTGCAAGCCTTGGGCATCCTCGCCGAGAAATGATAAAGAATTCAATCGTCTTTGTACCAAGCCCTTGGACTTCCATTTGCCGATGCCCGATTGGACTGCCGGCCACTTGGCCGGCCTGCCGGCTGAGCTGCCCAGCGCCGAGCAGCGCATGGCGCTCATCCTGGATCTGGCCCGGCTCAACTTCCAGCACGACACCGGCGGCCCGTTTGCCGCTGGGGTCTTTGAGCAGGCGAGCGGAAAGCTGATCGCCGTCGGCGTCAACCGGGTGGTGGCCAGCACCTGCTCCAGCGCCCATGCGGAGATCATGGCCTTGAGCCTGGCCCAGCAACGCCTGGGGGTTTATGACCTGGGCGGTCCCGGCCTGCCGGCCCACGAACTGGTGGTGAACTGGCGGCCGTGCGCCATGTGCTACGGGGCGCTGCTCTGGTCCGGCGTCCGCCAGCTGACCATCGCCGGCAGCGGACCGGAGCTGGAGGAACTGACCGGCTTCGACGAGGGCCCGGTGCATCCCCAGTGGCGCGAGCAGCTGGCCGAACGGGGCGTCACCACGCTGAGCGACGTGCTGCGCCCGGAAGCGGTCGAATTGTTCCGCCAGTTCCAGCGGAGCGCCCGGGCCGTCTACAACGCCCGCCAGGGTTGATCCCTGGCGGGCGTTCAGTGACTTTCAAATCACCTCTTTGAGGGGGGCATCGACATCGCCCAGCAGCTCGTAGGCGGCGAGGGTCAGGAAGGCGGGCGGTTCGGGCAGCAGGATCAGGGTCTCCAGCAGATCGGCGGCCTCCAGGTAGCGGCCCGCGGCGAACACCTCGTTGCCGACCTCCGCCTGGATCCGGTCCAGGGTGTCCTGCACATGGCCGTGGAACAGGGCCCGGTCCAGCCGGCCCAGGCCGTCCAGCTCCGCCCCGTGGTTGAGCCACTGCCAGAGCTGCATGCGCGAGATCTCCGCGGTGGCGGTGTCCTCCATCAGGCCGTACAGCGCCACGCAGCCCTGTCCGCCCAGCCAGGACTCAAGGTAGCGGATGCCCACCTGCAGGTTCTGGCGCAGTCCGGCCACGGTCCGGGGTCCGCTGGGCACGGCCAGCAGTTCCGCGGCCGTCACCGGTTCCGGGATATGGTGCAGCTGGTTCGCCGCGGGCATGTGGGCGTCGAACACTTCCCGGGCCACCGGGACCAGGGCCGGGTGGGCCACCCAGGTGCCGTCGCAACCGTCGCGCACTTCCCGGGCCTTGTCGGCGCGCACCTGGGCCAGGGCCCGGGCGGTGCCTTCCGGATCGCCCTTCTGCGGCACGAACGCGCTCATCCCGCCCAGGGCGGAAGCGCCGCGCCGGTGGCAGGTGCGCACCAGCAGCTGGGCGTAGGCGCGCAGGAAGGGCTGCTCCATGTGCACCGCCGCCCGGTCCGGCAGGACGGCGCCGGGGTCGGCGCGCAGGGTCTTGATGAAGCTGAAGATGTAGTCCCAGCGCCCGAGGTTCAGGCCGGTGGCGCGGTTGCGCTGCTCGTGCAGCATCTCCTCCATCTGGAAGGCGGCCGGCAGGGTCTCGATCAGCATGGTGGTGCGGATGCAGCCGAACGGCAGGCCCAGTTCGTGCTCGATGGCCTCCAGCACCAGGTTCCACCAGCGGGCTTCCAGATGGTGTTCCAGCTTGGGCAGATAAAGGTAGGGGCCGCAGCCGCGCGCGAACAGCTCCCGCGCGTTGTGGAAGAGGAACAGGCCCACGTCGAACAGGCAGGCCGGAACCGGCTGGCCCGCCACTTCCAGATGGCTTTCCTGGAGGTGCAGGCCCCGGGGCCGCACCATCAGGGTGGCGACCCGGTCATCCAGCAGGTAGAGCCTGCCGGATTCCGGATCCTGGTGGCTCAGCTGGCCGCGCACGGCCAGGTAGAGGTTCTGCTGGCCGGTCACCAGGTTCTCCAGGGTGGGCGCCAGGCTGTCCTCGAAATCGGCCATGTAGACCCGGGCCCCACTGTTCAGGGCGTTGATCAGCATCTTGCGTTCGGGCGGGCCGGTGAGTTCCACCCGCCGGTCCAGCAGCGCCGGCGGCAGCGCGGCCACCGACCATTCACCCTGGCGGATGTGGGCGGTCTCCGGCAGGAAGTCGGGCTGCTCGCCCCGGTCGAAGCCGGCCTGGGCGGTCTCGCGCCTGGCCAGCAGGGCCTTGAGGTTCCTGCCGAAGCGCAGGGTGAGGGTGCGGACGAAGGCGAGCGCTTCCGCGCTGAGCATTTCGGGGGACTGGAAGGGCAGGGGATCCCTTTCCCGGATCCCAAGGGAAACTTTGGCATGCATGGCGACTCCAGAGAATTGATCTCAGTCACAAATTGACTTAAACTGGGGCCTGCGCAAGAAGCGCTTGATTTGAAATGGGTTTAGTTGTCAAAAAGTGAAAATGCAATAAAGTGACATCTGTAAATTCTGTAAAGGGAGTTGCCCATGCCGGATTCCATTGCCAGGCCCATGCCGCGCCTGGGGGCGAAGGTCAGGGCCCTGCGCCGCCAGGAGGGCATGAGCCAGGTGCAGATGGCCGAGCGCCTGGCGATCAGCCCCAGCTACCTGAACCTGATCGAGGCCAACAAGCGTCCGCTCACCGCCAACCTGCTCATCCAGCTGGCCCAGTCGTTCCAGGTGGACCTCAAGAGCTTCGCCCCGGACGCCGACCAGCGGGTGGCCGAGGATCTGATGGAGGCGTTCGGCGACCCGCTGTTCGAGCCGCTGGACCTGCCGGCTTCGGAGGTGCGGGATCTGGCCCAGAACGGGCCCGCCCTGGCCCGGGCCGTGTTCCTGCTGTACCAGTCCTACCGGGAGGCGCGCCGGCGGATGGAGGCCCTGTCCGACCAGCTGAGCGACGGCCAGGGCTTCCCGTCCGCCGCCAGCCCCATGCCGTCCGAAGCCGCCGGGGATTTCATCCAGCGCCGGATGAATTACTTCCCCGAACTGGAAGAGGCCGCCGAGGCCCTCTGGCAGGAGGCCGCCCTGGATCCGGAGCTGCTCTACACCGGCCTGGTGGGCGCCTTCAAGGCGCGCGGCATCCAGGCGCGGATCCACCGGGCCGAGGAGGCGCCGGGCATCCTGCGCCGCTACGACCCCGATACCCGGGTGCTGAGCCTGTCGGAACTGCTCTCGCCCCGGAGCCGCACCTTCCAGCTGGCCCATCAATGGGCGCTGCTGGCCCTGGGCGAACTGCTGGACCGGCTCACCGAGGATCCGCTGCTCACCGGCCCGGTGGCGCGTTCCATGGCCCGGGTGGCCCTGGCCAACTATTTCGCCGCGGCGGTGCTGATGCCCTATGGGCCGTTCCTGCGCGCCACCTTGGCTGCCCGCTATGACATCGAACTGCTGTGCCGGCGGTTCCAGGTCAGTTTCGAACAGGTCTGCCACCGCCTCACCGCCCTGCGCCGCCCCCATGAAGAAGGCGTGCCGTTCCACTTCCTGCGCATCGACATCGCCGGCAACATCTCCAAGAGCTTCTCCGCCTCCGGCATCCGCTTCGCCCGCTACTCCGGCTGCTGCCCCAGGTGGAACATCCACGCCTCCTTCCTCACCCCCGGCCTGGTCCGCACCCAGATCAGCGAAATGAACGACGGCCGCAAGTACTTCTGCATCGCCTGCACCCTGCACCGGGACACCGGCAACTACCGCGGCCAGCATGCCATCCAGGCCCTGGGCCTGGGCTGCGAGATCGGCTATGCCCGGGAGCTGGTCTACGCCGACGGCCTGGTGCTGGACCAGCCGCCGGTGCCCATCGGCGTCACCTGCCGGCTCTGCGACCGCACCGACTGCGAACAGCGCGCCTTCCCGCCCCTGCACCAGGCGATCCAGGTGGAGGAGGATGTGCGCCGGAGCAGCTTCTACGCCCACCTTACGGACGACCAGAACCGCGGCCGGCGGAAGGGCCCAGCGGATTAAACGTTCTTCTGGTACTGTCCAAATCATGTCGATCCCCCCTGATCCCCTCCCGTACCCCTGGAGCGCCGGCCTGTTGGCGCGGCTGGACCACCGGTTCGCCCAGGAGCGCCGGGATGGCGCCCACGATCTGGCCCATTGCCTGCGGGTGGCCCGGCTGGCCCAGGAACTGGCCCGGGAAGAGGGCGCCGACCCCGAGGCCTGCGCCGCCGCCGCGCTCCTGCACGATCTGGTCTACCTGCCCAAGAACCACCCGGATTCCGCCCGGACGGCGCGCCTGGGCGCGGAACTCGCCCTGGAATGGTGCCGGGAGATCCCGGAGCTGGCCGGGCGGGCCGAGCTCATCGCCGGCGCCGTGGCCACCCACAGCTTTTCCGGCGGCGAGCGGCCCGCAAGCCTGGCCGGCTCGGTGTTGCAGGACGCCGACCGCCTGGAGGCGCTGGGCGCCATCGGCCTGGCCCGGGTGTTCGCCACCGGAGGCGCCATGGGCGCCGGCCTCTGGGATCCCCGAGACCCCTGGAGCCGGGACCGCGTTCCGGATGACAAGCGCTGGAGCCTGGATCACTTCCAGACCAAGCTGCTCAGGCTGAAGGACGGCATGAACACCGCCGCCGGCCGGCGCAGGGCCGCCGCCCGGGACCAGGTGCTGCGGGATTTCCTGGCGGCGCTGGCGGAAGAACTCAGTTAGCCTCGATCCATCCGCCGCCCAGCACCTCGTCTTCGGCGTAGAACACCACCGCCTGGCCGGGGGCGATGGCCCGCTGGGGGATCCGGAAGTCAACGCGCGCCCGGCCGTCGCCCAGGTCATGCACCACCGCCTCCGCCTCGCTGCCGCGAGAGCGGATCTTCACCTTGCAGGGCAGGGGCCCGGCCGGCGGTTCCAGGCACCAGCTGGTCTCCCGGGCGGTGAGCTCCCGGCCCAGCAGGTCCTCCTCGGCGCCGACCCAGACGGTGTCCGTGGCCGGATCCACCCGCACCACGAACAGCGGGGTGGCGAAGGCCACGCCGATCCCCTTGCGCTGGCCCACGGTGAAGCGCCAGTAGCCCCCGTGGCTGCCCAGGACGCGGCCGTCCAGGTGGCGGATCGGACCGGGGCCGGCCTGGACCGGCGCCCGGCCCACGTCCTCGATGTAGCCGTCGTAGCGGCCGGGAATGAAGCAGATCTCCTGGCTCTCCGGCTTTTCCGCCAGATGCAGGCCCAGGTCCCGGGCCAGCTGGCGCACCTCCGGTTTGCTGAAGCCGGCCAGCGGAAACAGGGTCCTGGCCAGGCTCGCCTGGTCGTGGGTGAACAGGAAGTAGCTCTGGTCCTTGGCCGCGTCGGCGGCCTTGAGCAGGTGGTAGCCCCGGCCGTCCCGGGCGACCCGGGCGTAGTGGCCGGTGGCGACATAGGCGCAACCCATCTCCTTGGCGCGGTCGAGCAGCGCACGGAATTTCAGGTGCTGGTTGCAACGGATGCAAGGACTGGGGGTTTCGCCCCTCAGGTAGCCGGCCAGGAACGGCTCGATCACCGTCTCCCGGAACCGGTGCTCCAGGTCCAGCACATAGTGGGGGAAGCCGGACTGGAACGCCACCCGCCGGGCATCCTGGAAGTCATCCAAGGTGCAGCACTTGCCCTCGGCTTCCGGAACGGTGCCGCCGCGCGTCTTGTCGAACAGCTGCATGGAGACGCCCACAACGTCGAAGCCGGCCCGGTGCAGCAGGGCGGCCATCACCGAGCTGTCGATGCCGCCGGACATCGCCGCCAGGATCCGGTCCCCGGGCCGCGGCCCGTCCTGGACCCTCAGGCAGGCCAGAGCGTGCTCCAGCAGCAGGGAAGGTCCATTGTCAATCGTCATGCGGGCGCTCCGACCGACCTCAGGATAACCCATTTCCGCCCCGCCCCGCCGAAGCAGGAACAAAGCGCGTTATTGGAGCAGCAATAAATTTTTTCTACCATCATTACCCATACGGCCGATCATTGATTGCCTGCAACTGACGCACCGACTTGCTGAAGGGCACCCAATCAGGAGGAACCCAATGCCCAAAATCAAAGTCAACGACCTCACCATGCATTACGAACAGCAGGGGACCGGTGAACCCCTGATCCTCATCCCCTACCTGGCGGCCGATAGCGCCTGCTACGCCTTCCAAGTGCCGGAGTACGCCAAGCACTTCAATTGCATCTCGCTG
>Ga0316232_1002510_pt1 | contig 18826 bp, 19 predicted proteins | sample TBHtaG_FD_206006 | JGI IMG/M metagenome (GOLD analysis project Ga0316232, IMG submission 206006) | Freshwater microbial communities from Trout Bog Lake, Wisconsin, USA - TBH18025_13 | ecosystem: Environmental > Aquatic > Freshwater > Lake > Hypolimnion/Profundal zone | place: USA: Wisconsin... | reverse complement strand
AGAATTTTAGACATGGGCGTCCTAGGAATTCATGCCAACTGATCTTGAAAAGCTTGTCGAACTACAGGCGGTTGACCTCGAACTTGCGCGCCTTAACGCGCAGCTCGCAGCCATACCGAAGACCATTGCCCACATCGACGCTAAGCTGGCCAGTGCTCGCAAGCGTGTAGAAGATGCTCGCGCCTCCATCAAGGCCGCCGACACTGCGAAGCGTCAACATGAACAGGAGATCCAATCTCTTAACGAGAAGATTCTCAAGTTTCGCGGCCAGTCATCCAGTATAAAAAACAACGAACAGTACAAGGCTCTGCTCTCTGAAATTGCGCATGCCGAAGGCGAGATTACGCGCTACGAAGAGAAGATCCTCGAAGTCATGATGACCAGCGATTCACTGCAGGCGCAACTTGCTGCCGCTGAAGCCGCACTGAAGGCCGAAACGGTTGAAGTCGATCGCCTGAAACAGGAGACCGAGAAGGCTGGTGCTTCCGACCGGGTAGCCGCAACCAAGGCCCAGGCCAGGAGCCAGTCGCTGCGCAAGGGCGTGGATGAGACACTGCTAGCGACCTATGACCGCATTCTGAAATCGCGCGGTTATGCTGTGGCTGAAGTGGTGGACCATCGCTGTACGGCGTGCCAGTTCATGTTGCGTCCACAGGTGCTGTCCAATGTTCGCGCCGCGCTGGAGGTAATTCACTGCGATTCCTGCGGCCGCCTGCTCTACTATCTGCCCGAGCACAACGTAAAGACCTCCGCCATCAACGTTACGGGAATTGCGCACCAGGCAGAACGTGAATGGATGTTCGTGCCTTCAATGGGCACCGCCGGTGCGTTCGTTGTCTTCATCAACCACAAGGGCAATGCCACCATGAAGGCGTATGACGCTACGACCGGTGAGGCGATTGCGCGCCGGGTGGAGAAGAACGCAATTTGCCAGACTATTTTCGCCAGCGAGATCCGCGACGCCCGAAATCTGTTTGTGGACGAGGCGAACCTCGAAGACAAATACAAAGAACAGTTACCCCCCGAGGTGCTCGACGACCTCCGGCATCAACTCCCCAAAGGGTAGCGGCCCGCACTCGAATACACGTCGAGTGCGCCCGGCAAACCTCTCCGCATGAAAGCAAAAAAGAGTACGCCATCAGCTCCGGTCGAACGAGCCGTGGTCGCCCGAGTTATTGTGAATGCGCATGCAGTCGCGAGGCTTCGCCAAGGCCATCCATGGATTTTTAAGTCCGATATCGAGCGTCTCGATCAGACCGCGCCTGGTGCATTGGTACAGGTGGAGGACCAGCGCGGTAAGCCTTACGGCAGCGCGCTCTACAGTTCCAGTTCGCAGATCGCGCTGCGCATGGTGGCATCAAGTCCAGTCGTGCCGGAGAAATATCCCGACCTGCTGCGCTATCGTATTCGCCAGGCGATTGCCTACCGCGAGCGCGTAGTCCACGAAGCCGACGCTTTTCGCGTGCTGTTCAGTGAGGCCGATATGACGCCGGGCCTGATCGTGGACAAATACAACGACCTGATCAGCTTCCAGGTGCTGACACAGGCGATGGATGCGCCGTTCGCACGTGACATTCTTATCGAAGAACTGAAGTCCGCGTATAAGCCCGAGACAATTCTGGAGAGAGTAGACCCTCGCATTCGGGAACTTGAAGGACTGCCGCTTCTCGAGGACCGAGTGACATATTCGCGGCTGAAGAAGCCGAAGAGCGCAACGGTCTTCCACGTCAACGGTCTCGCGTTTCATTACGACGGCAGCGCGGGACAAAAGACGGGAGCTTTTCTCGATCAGCGCGAAAATTACGCAGCGGCCGAGCGTTATGCGAGGGGGCGAGCCTTGGAAATCTGTACATACCAGGGCGGATTTGCCATGCATCTGAATCGCGTCTGCGAGCAGGTGACGGCGGTTGATATTTCCGCGGAGGCGCTGGCGGTTGCGGAGCGAAATCGCACTCTGAACGCGCAGAAGGAAATCGAATTCGTAGAGGCTGACGCCTTCGAATTAATGCGGAATTATGCGGACACAGACCATCGATATGAAACCATTGTGCTCGATCCGCCGGCATTCGCCAAGTCAAGGAAGAATGCGGAGGACGCACTCCGCGGCTATAAGGAACTAAACCTGCGCGCGCTGAAAATGGTGCGCAATGGAGGAGTTCTGGTGACCTGCTCGTGCTCATTCCACGTGAGTGAAGTGGATTTTCTCGCCATGCTCTCCAGCGCGGCGCTAGACGCCCGCCGTAATTTGCACATCGTCGAAAAGCGGATGCAATCCGTGGATCATCCAGTGCTGCTCAATGTCCCGGAGACGTACTACTTGAAATGTATGGTGTGCTCAGTTTTCTAAGTACACGGCAACTTCGGCAACCTGGGACCAAATTCTGGGCAGGGATTTCCCCAGCGCGATTTCCGTGAATACTAAAAGGCCGCCCCGACCTCGGGCGGCCTTTGCTTCCCCGATGCATTTTGCATTCGCATGGAAGCGCAACGTCAATTTCAGCGGTGCTTACCCCACCTTGTGACGGCGATGCATCCCGCGCATTTGCTGGAATTTCACAAGTTGTTCCGGCGTTAGAATGGTCGCCAACTGCGCCTTGGATGCCTGGCGAATCTGGCTCAGTTGAGACGCCTTCTGCTCATTCGTCAGCGAAGCATTCTTTAGCACGGCCTGCCGCTGCTGCTGCGTCGAGACGAAGAGGTCCTTCATTTTGCTCTGCTGATCGGGCGTAAGGCCGAGCTTTTCGGCGAATCGTCCTTTGGCTGCGGCGCGGCGATCTGCAAACGCCTGCTGTTGTTCGGGTGTCAGCACGGACTTCATCTGCTGGCGGGTGCTGGTCCGCAGTTCCTTTAGTTTGGCTTGCTTCTGATCCGCCGTCAGCGTCTGGTCATTGCGGATGATCGCCGCCTGATCGCGCGCCGCCGCGCGAAGGTCACCCAGCTGTTTCTTCTGGTCAGCCGTCAACTGAGGTTTAGCTGTCGCGGACGCGCTCTGCGCCGTCGCCTCATGCGCAGGCAGTGCATTCTGCTGCGCCACAAGGGCAACGCTACCCAGAGACAACCCCAACAATAAAACCGTACTTTTGATCCACGTTTTACGCATTTTCAAACTCTCCACTGTAGTTCACCGGGGCTACCGTTCATCGTCCCCGTATTCATTCAAAACCCGGTTGGACCCTAGTAGTTTCGGCGGCAAATTCCGCTCGACATCGAGATTCGGAATTTGCAATTTGCGATAGGGCACGAACTTTGAGGTGTGCAACCATCGAATTCATGCCTCGTATATGTACAACTTCGAAATGTTCTTCCTGGCTGCCGGGTTGGCGCAGCAAACCAGCTGTGCGATACTGAGAGTGCCTTCCTTAAGCCGGGATGGCGGAACTGGCAGACGCAGCGGACTCAAAATCCGCCGATCGCAAGGTCATGGGGGTTCGATTCCCCCTCCCGGCACCAATAAAATCAATTTAGAATCAAATACATACAAGGATTTCTTCTGAGGTCTGTTCGGCATCTTGGGATGGGCTTCTGGGGCCGGTGCCACTTCTGGTGCCACTTGTGTTTTCATGGTGCCCTTCCGCGATCCCCAGAATGCATCGACGGCTGTTCGGGTTCGAGTTTAAAATTCTAGCGGATGGTGGACCGTAGTTGGCTCCTGACGAGCGGAATAAGTCTGAAATCTACACCCACGGCTAATATTCGTGGCGAGCTGCGCGGTGTTCACTTGCTTTACGTCTAGGCCCTTCGCGACCCACTTCCTGCCATCCCACTCTACTTTTACGCCGTGTTCAGACATCCATTTCTTCAACGTATCCGCACTGCCGCTCGCGTTTACTTTCCCTAGACCCCAAAGTGCTTCCCCACCGCCACTCATGTTCACGATGAAGTGATCCTCCGTTGATCCCTTGTCTAGCGTATCGCTTAGTTCCTTGTTGACCTCGGTTGGATTTAGGTCCTCCTGCTTAAACGTATGGCTTAACACTTCGGGAGTGATTTGACTAACACTAAGTGAAATATCGGGAAAGCTCATCATCTGTTGGGTGAAGCAGGTCCGAGCTTCGTCGGCAGACAGTTCGCGTCCTTGGACGACGATGTTCTGTTTTTGCGAGGCTTCTACTGCAAGCTTTCTGAGATCGTCACGAGAGACGTAGACCGCTTCTCCCTTACCTTGAAGCTGGGCTAGGAAAGTTGCAGAGGTAAGTTGATCCGCACTGATGTTCACAAGCGACGCATCCGCTTCTCGCGCCGCGTAAACAATCTTGATATCTGCAGACATATAAGGCAGCTGTTGCTTGAATTGCTCGACAGCGGGTCTTGCAGCATGTTTCTTGCTAATGATCTCGACGCAATCAATCATCACCCGAATATGAGGCTCGTTTCCGCCCAACAAGGTCACCGGATACTTCAACTTACATGCAGAATTACCATCCAAATCGGGCATAGAAATCTCTACTCTCTGTAGGGGGATGATCCCAATTTGGTCAGGTTTTACATCCACCCCTGTGGCCGCCTTTACTGCGCTCGCCGCCTCGACACCTTCACCCTCGGTTCTGGCTAATAGAGGTATGAGAAGCCGGGTGGTTGTCTGGTAACCAATTCCTCCGAGTTTGTCGCGCATTACGGCGCTCTTCATTATCGTTTCGTCAATATGAACGACAGAATGATCCCCTTCCAGAACCCTTTCAGGCAAAAACATCGGTTCGACATAGAAACGCAATAGGGTGGGCGTGTTTTGCCTACTCGCATTACGCGTATCTTCAAAGATATTGTAGGTGTGGTCGCGAGCGCCTTTGGGGTTGACCTGCGCAATGAACGTGCTGCTGATGATTACATTTGATCCCGCTCCCGTTTGCGCCGGAGAGGTTAGAGGAACTGCGAGGATGACTAAGAACGAAAACAACATTGGGGCTCGCACGAAAACGCACCTCCCAAGCTAGAGATAGAATACGGAGGGGCAAAACCGACTCGTTGAAGTCGGGCACACCCCTCGAAAATTAGAATGAAATGATGCAGTCCTGCAGAAGCAGAGTTGTCCTATGACTTGCTCACTGGTCTGCTTTTTTCTTTGCGCTACTCTCAATAGCGCTTGAATGAGAGCTGATTTCACAGTATCTTTCACGCCGTTTGTTGTTGCTCGTTGGCATGAGTCACCGATTGAAGCTTCCTAAATAAGCATCACTCTCACATCATAGCTTCCGCGGTAAAGCGACAAGCTCGGCAATTATCGAAGGAGGTTCCCGTGCGAAAACGTCTCTTAGAGTGTGGCGTCGTAGCTGTCGCCCTGTCAGGTTACCTCGTTGGGCAGGCGAGTACCGAGCCGCATTCCATCATCCCAAAAACGAGCCAAGCGCAAGCTGCGTTTGTTGTCGAGCCTCCTCCAAAGGAAGCGTTCGCCGCTTTTCAAGACCCACGACAAGCTTGCTCCACGTACTACCCCTTACCGCAGAACTATCCAAACTGGCATTGCGGACCGCCCGGGTATGGCAGCCCCTGTGGCGGCCCCCAGCAATGTAAATGCTACGATCAACACGAGAGTCTCGTTACCTACACGTGTCAGGAAGGCACCTATTACGTATGCGAGAATTCTCCTCATTGTCATTAGGCAAGCGTCGGAGCTGGGGACGACGGGAAATCGAAGGTTTTATTCTCAACTAAAGCAGATCTCGGACAAGTTTTCAGAACGCGACATCGTCGAGTCTGATGGTGCCTACAATGCGCCTTCGAGCAATTGGAATATCTATAGTGCTTGCTTTTGCGTCGCCATGTCTTTTGGCAGCTGATACATCGTGGTATCAGAATGCTGCCTTCTATTGCGACGACCCATTTGCATTGCAGTCCACATATATGAACCGAAATTGGTACAGCACTTACCTTGACCTGCATCTCACGTTGGTTTCACAAGAAAAGGGCTATGTTCAGATTGGCAAAGCTGACTACGAGAACTGGTTGGCACAGGGAGGGCAAGGTGGGCTATTAGAGAGGCGTACTTTAACTGCATCCGACGCTGGAGCCCTTCGCTCGCATCTTGCCACAATTGCTGACGATAGAGTCGTACCAACAACAACGAGCATTGTTTCTTCGTTGCTGGGATATTTGGGTGCTAGCACTTTCCTTACAAAGGGCCTCATCAAGTACTTGAACGGGCAAGCCTCGGCACAAGCGGCAAAAGCAACTACCATTGAGACGCTCACCGCTTCTGGCGGTTCAGTAAGCCGAATTCTAACTGCCGCGAGGACGCCGACAGAGCGATCATATCTGATCCACACCTTCGAGTATGGGGTGCAGCTGGGTTCGGAGCAGCGACATTTCGCTACGGTGTCTTGTACTTATCCCGTTAAGTTGGTATTCACGGAGTTTCGAACCACCCAGCCAGCGAACAAGAAGATTCTTCGGAATTTAGGAGGATCAACGTGGGGATTGATAAACGCAGACACCAACGTGCAGGAACAAACGTGGACAGAGTCTGACCGCGACGATGACTACCTCTACTTCCTTGAGTCGAGCACAGATACGTACCGCGTCAGCTTAAACAACGGGCCGATTGAAAAGAGGGTGGGTGGGCAGTGGTACAAGCTGTATCAGACCACGACAAGCAAGTAGACGGTACTTCGCTGCAATTCAGAAATGGGGGGTAAGAATGCGGCAGTTGCCACTCGGCGGGCAAATGGCCGTGGGACTGTAGACGATTTTGTAGACAGTTTCTTCAGTTGTGGGGTGTTGTGGGTTGGTAAGCACGAACTTAAGTCGTTGATTTTGCTGCTCTGCAACACTCCACAGCACCCTGCCACACCTACGGGGTGTGCTCTGCAAAACCTTTATTCGCCAGTTCGATTGACGAAAAGGGCCGAAGCTTGGGCGTTGACGAACGAAATTCACGGTGCCACTTCTGGTGCCACTCTGGATTCTGATTTACTGCTGCTTCGTGCAACACAGTGCAAGTCGAGATTGCTTGTATCTGTTTGGGACGATGAGGCTTAGGCAGGTTGCTGCAGGGCTATGCGGTGCTTTGCAAAGTGCCGCGAATATTACTCAAAATCCGCCGATCGCAAGGTCATGGGGGAACGTGGGCGCGCTTGCAACTGGTGCGGTACTGCGACGTGACCGTTATCATGACTAATGCGACCGCTGCCGCATCTTCAATCGCCTCCTCTGCCTGTTGAATCGTTCGCGTTGCGTCGCGAAGATATGGAAGATCAGAGCGTCGCCGCACGTTGGTGATCAGTCCGGTGCGCTAGAGAATGCTCCACGGGCAGGTGCGAAATTTCTGGGATTTGTATACATTCGGGAGAAAGACGTTGCACCTGTTGTTGTGTGAGTTGTCGGGAAGCTACTAACATTTCGCCAAGGTAGCTATTGCTCAGAAATAAGGAGGCGTATGCGGTTGCTTTTGGAGTTTGGTCTCGCGTTCGGAGTAGCGATGCTCGCTCGGTGGCTCTGGAACAATTCTGTAAAACCCCGAGACGACAGGAATCGTGTGCCTTGCGATCGTTGCGCCGAGTTGATCCTTCCTGAAGCAAAGGTTTGCAGATATTGCGGAGCGGAGCGAATCGTCATTCGGGCACGCGATTGATGACCCTGATTGAGAGTCCACCACGATTCCATAACTTTTCAGCCGAAACGGTAATGTGCTGAGTGTATGTTCCCGACGGGCAGCTTGGACCATCTAACCTTCTTGCTCCACCTAAACTCACCGGACAAACCTTCCAAAATGCTGCGCTACCTTTACCTTCCCCTGATACCTCTCTTTGAATGAGTACTCGGTCCTGCAGACAACAAAAGCCCCGCATCCGAAATTGGAGGGCGGAGCATTTTGTTTGCGAAGGAGTGCTGTCTCTGCGCGTTAACCTGCGGTTAGGAATGTCGAGCGGTTTCAACAGGAGCAGGGATGGTTGCAGTCTATCGCCGTTCGAACGAGCTCAGAAAAAGTGAGTTCTCAGCAGTATGAGCCTCCCGGTGTCGACTACCTCTGTGATCGTCTGGCGTTGAATCGGTAAGATACGCCTACGGAAACTCGCCCCATCCTGGTGGTAGCGGTCCAATCGTCCTCTAAATCGGCCCCGACTCTCCCGTACCATGCCCCGCTGGACCATCCGGTCGAAAGGGGAAAGTCCAAACCTCCGCCAACCAGAACAGACCCGCTGTTCTGGAGCGAACTTTTCTGCTTCAGGTATGAGGACTCCACTCGCGAGTAGCCGACCAGCGCGCGCACGTATGGCTGAATCGCCTGTTGACTCCGAAATCGTACGACTGGACCAATCCGGGCACCTACGTCACGCAGATTGTATTCATCTGTTGTCAGGTAATCCCCCTGCAACTGGAGACCGACGTTGTCGCCGAAAAAATGGGTCGCGGTGACCTGTCCGCCGATGCCTATGTGCGATTGGTCTTTGATCGGGATAAGCAAATCGGCAGACACTTCGTTTAAGGCCTCATTCAGGGTTGGGGCGGGCTGCTGGGCAAAGCAGGTCCCAGCAAACAGAAACAGTACAAGCGAATGGCACAGACGAGTCTTCATAAAATGGTCCTCCCAGTAGAAAGCGGATGATTCTCGGAGAATGCTGATGTTTTCTTGTAGTTTCCCCTTGCCGACTGTGTTCATCGGTCGATCCGATTCAGAAGGAACGGGGTGAGGCTTCGGGATAGCGATTAATAGGCACGGCAAAGAATGCGGACTACCAGAAATCGAGTCGGCGCAGATCAGGAACGTACGTTCGATTCCTTGTAGCTGTTGAAAACTCCGTTTTTTTGAAAACAGCATCAGATGGGTGACTAAAAATCAATGGTTGTCGGAAGTGCTTGTTTTTCAACAAGTTAGCGTCAGTTTGACCTTTTCCGGCGACCGTGTTTACGCGACCTGGACATGCACGGTTTTGGTACACAATCCCAATTTGGGAATAATTCACAGATTACGAAAGCCCAATTACTAAAGTTCTTGCTTAGTCGGTCCAAATGGGCGGTAATTGAGACTCCAGATCCTTGAAATAGGAGAAAGAAGCGGAACCCTCCCCCCGCATTTCTCCATGTAACTGTATTTTGCATCGGTAAAGAGCAAGAAAATACCGATGAGGGCTCTGCAAATCGAACAGGTCTGGCGGAATAACTATGAATACGGCTTCGCGGTCATCGTATGAACAAACAGAGTGTCGCGTCATGGTGGTCGCGTCTGGCCACACCAACGCTGAAAGTATCACTCTCATACGCTGTCCAAAGTGCAACAAACTTCTCGCCAAGTGCGCGGTGACTGGAATGATTGAAATCGCCTGCCCGCGCTGCAAAACTTTCGTGCGAAGCACCTTTAGCTAGACCAACTTACAACCACCCCGAGCACCTCAGAGTGCCGCAGAAACGCAGCCAGACCACCAATCTGACTGTCACTGCAAACGTCGCGAGTGCCTAGAGCACCACTGAATTAGGTACTCACATGTGGGCATTCTTGTTTCGTGGCATTGAGGCATTCCTTCCATCCGCCAGCCAATCCAATAACGGCGCGCTAATCCCGTCAGAGGTCTTGCGCCCAGGTACGAATCGCGTCCGGAAATTCAAAGCCGGAGGGTTGTTGCTGCTGGTTGTTTGCTGCTCACTGCTTCTGGGTTGCGGCGCAGGCGGGCAACAAGCCACAACTAGCTCGCCGAGTGTTGCAATCGCGGTTTCGCCCGGTACCGTTAACGTCGTCGCGGGCCAAAGCCAGCAAATGGTTGCCACAGTTACCGGCACCTCGAACGATCAAGTCATTTGGTCGGTGAACGGCCTGGCAGGAGGCAACCCTGCAATGGGAACTGTGTCGTCAACCGGTCTCTACTTGGCACCGGCTACTATCCCTGCCGGAGGTAGCGTGTCAGTAGTGGCAGTCTCTGCAGCCGATCCGACCAAAACAGCAACTGCAGTCATCGCGATTCACGACACCGTTGCAGTCGTTCCCGCGTCCGCAACGGTCGCGACTGGGAGTACACAGCAGTTCACAAGTGTTGTGAACGGGTTGGGCAGTTCTGCCGTTCGATGGATGGTAAATGGAGTGGCTGGCGGAAATGCCACTGCGGGAGTGATTACCTCCGAGGGCGTTTACACTGCCCCGACGGTTGCTCCGGTTTCTTCAGTCCTGGTGACAGCGGTTGACACATCCGATAGCCAGGCGTCGGCAACCGCTTCCATTACGGTCGTTGACCCAGTTGTCCTGCAGGCGCACGCACAATGGCTGTCTGGCGTTAGTGAAGCGGCGGCGAGTTATGGATGCACTGACATCTCGGTTCAGCAACGGTCTTCGGAATCCATGGCCGATGTTGTGAACCGCTTCGGATTGACTGCCAGCGATGGAGCCTGCCTGGTTCTGTGGCCGATTTCGACAGATCCCGAATCCGTCCGATACTCTCTGGCGTGGGGCGGTACGGTTGACGGAAAACAAATTCTCTATGTTTCAGATGTAGGCCGAATGAGAATCTGGAATGGCCTTGAAGTAGCGGGCTATTGACGGCGCACTGGTGGAGATTTTTCAAGCCACCAGTGTTATCTTCATGTAGGTTCTGGCAGTACCAAGGATTTACATGGATACTTCTGTCTCCCACCCACGGGCGCGCTCCCTCAACGTTTTCCTTTTGGGTCTAGCATTTGCCGTCTCGCTGACCGGGCAGACCCCGCCAGGTATTGTGAATCTCTCACCCGCCGACAACATTCAGGCGGCGGTGACCGCAGCGCCGGAAGGCACAACGTTTGTGTTGCAAGCAGGCGTGTATCGCATGCTTAGCGTGGTACCTAAGAACAACGACATCTTTACAGGTACAGGAAGTGTCATTCTCAACGGCTCACAAATCCTGTCGTTCAAACTCGATCCTGCGGGAAGCGGTCTCTGGGTTGCGAATGCAACAGCCAGTACTTTCGTTCATGGAACCTGCCAGAGTGCCTATCCTCTGTGCGGATACAGTCAGGACCTATTCGTTGATAACGTCTTGCAGACCCCGACAAGCAGTTCGATAGGTCTCGCGCCCAAGTCATGGTATTTCGACCGCGGCAACAACGCGGTCTATGTCTCAAGCAATCCTGCAGGACACGTAGTCGAACTGAGCATGACTACAAATGCCTTCTCTGGCAGTGCCACCGGAGTGCAGGTAAATCATCTGATCGTAGAGAAATATGCTTGCCCAGCCCAGAACGGAGCCATTGGCGCTAACAAATCCGGCACCGGATGGATCGTCGACCATGTAGAGTCACGATGGAACCACGGCGCCGGAATTGAACTCGGCTCTGGTTCCCAGATTTCAAACTCCTTCATCCATCACAATGGCCAGCTCGGCATCGCACTTGGGGGAACGAACTCTGTGGCAAGCAATAATGAGATTTCCTGGAATAACTATTCGGGCTTCGATGCCGGCTGGGAAGCAGGAGGAGGAAAGTTCCTTCTCACTACAAATCTCGCGGTGCAATCCAATTACGTACACGATAATAAAGGGCCCGGTCTGTGGACTGACACCGATAATGTGGGCACGCTCTATGAAAACAATACTGTCATAAACAATCTGAATGAGGGAATCAAACACGAGGTCAGCTTCAATGCCATCATTCGTAACAATACTGTAAAGGGTAACGGCAACATTTCGACCGTGTGGTTATGGAATGCGCAAATAGAGTTACAAGCCTCCTCTAATGTCGAGGTGTACGGAAATACTGTTGAGGTGCCGGCTGGAGGAGGGAATGGCATCGCACTTATTAATGAGTCCCGGGGCGCTGGGACGTTGGGAACATATGTAGCGGCTAACAACAACGTGCATAACAATACCATCACCTATTTAGGCATTGGAGGATGCTCCGGGATAGTGGACAGTACTACCGGAAACACTGCAGTCGGCAACCGTTTCGACTACGACCATTACATTGTGCAAAATGGCGGAACAGTCCACTGGAACTGGTTCACTGGTATGGACTGGAAGGGATTGCTCGCCGTAGGGCAAGAAACACATGGAAGCTGCTGTAATTGATTGCATAAGCGCCAGCTATGTCTCGTCTCCAGGCGACATGATTCTGCTCACCCCCTGGATGCCAGTAACTTGGAACCGCGTTGTCGAATAACGCGTGCGGGATTTCCAGCAACCACCGCCAGCGGAGCAACACAACGTGTTACTACGCTACCCGCGCCGATGACAGCACCGTCTCCGATTGTCACACCGGGGAGAATAATGCAATTTGCCCCGATCCATACGTCGCTCCCTATGTGTACCGGCTTTCTTTCTCTGCTGCCCTGGTGATGAATAGGAACATTCGGATCTTCAAATTCATGGTTAGTCGTGAGTATCGTGACCCTTTGACCCATGAGGACGTGGCTTCCAAGGGTTACATCGCGATTCAGATAGGCATCGAGTCCAATTTCCGAATAATCCCCAATCTCGATTCCCGAGCCAGAACCAAAGTATGCGTTCTTCCTCACCACGACTTGTCTCCCGCACTTGAGGAATATTACCTTTGCCAGAAACGCACGGAACCGATTACCCAGTCGGCCTCCGGGGAGCGGAGGTTGTGGTAATTTCGCAGCAACTCCGTAATACATGAGGGTGCATGCTTTCTTCATGAATCCTCGCACTTGCATCGTTTGATCCTCGTTGTCTATCGATGGCCTACGATGTGGACTTGAGATGACCTTGGGGACCACTCGAAACTTAGCGTCAACCCGAGTCCTGTCGCAGTCCAAACGTTTGTCAGGATTGATGGCCGCTCAGCCATGAGTAGCCCATGCGCAGGACAAACTCAGAGTTATAGACGAGATATCGACGCCACAAACGTCTCGGGTCGGTCACCAGCCTGTAGAACCATTCCAGGCCGTGCTCACGCATCCATCGAGGAGCTTGCGCGACCCTACCTGCATAAATATCGAAGGCCTGCCCCACTCCCACAACGACGGGAACATTGAGCCGCTCGCGATGCTCATACATCCAGATCTCCTGGCGAGGGCAGCCCAGCGCGACCCACAGAATATCCGCTCCTGATGCATTGATCGCCTGCACCGCTTCTTCATCTTCCTCTGGCGTCAACTTTCGAAACGGCGGCGCGAAAGCGCCCGCAATCTTAACGCCGGGGTAGTCCTTCTGCAGGCGTTCTGCAACCTTTGCGCCTACTCCGGGATGGCCCCCATACAGATAGTGGCGATAGCCGTTCTTCGCCGTCAACTCTGAGAACTCCTGGAAAAGGTCTGGCCCGTAGCATCTTCGGGTTAGAGGAAACCGACTGTGCCTCCCAATCCAGATCAAGGGGCTACCATCGGGCACCACGAGCGCGGCTGCGTCCATCACCTTACGAAAGGAAGCACTGCGCTCCGCCTCAACAATCATGTGGACATTGCAGACAGCGACATACCGACTGGGGCCACGATCCCTTATCCATTTTTGAAAGATGGCGATAATATCTGGAATCTGTACAGCGGCCACCCGCGATCCTAGAACGCGATAGTGGGAATACTGCTTCGGAGCCACAAATGAACTAGCTTCGGCTTCCATCATGACTTCCAGCCTTTCCCCCGAATTACGGGTCTACCATCTGCGAACCGCAATGCTGTGGCCAAGTGTGAGTTCTGGTCCATGCGTCTGGTCACGCCACTTCCAGCAACCCGTTCACAGGCCCGAAGCGAGCGCGCTCGGCACACATCTCGCAGCTTCTCGTGATTACAATGCTGTTGGCTATTCCGATCAGCGCAGCCTGATCCCATGTGATGGTGTATGTGAATCCAAAGAAAAGCATCGAGATGAGGAAGACCACCCAAAAAACCGGGCCAGGAAATGCAAGAATACCTTCCATCCTGCGTAGTCGGTATAGTTTGACGATCGGCCTCAAAACAAGTCCCAGAAAGACGAACAATCCGAGCACCCCGACATGTAAGAGCGCGGAGATGTACACGCTGTGCCCCGCAGCTGTCGCGAGAATCTCATTCTGGGCAAATTTGCTCCCTGCCGGCAAGCCAGCGGCGTAGCTTAGCGGCGTTTGCTCGTCAGTGCCAAGCAGCGCCTTCCAACCCTCGACACGCCAGAGAAAGGTCTGTGTATCGGTGGCGCTCGTTTCGAATTGATCGTTAACTTTGGCCCCATAGATCGCGACTCCAATTGCCCCGCACAACAGAATGCCCACTACGAACATAGGGATGAGCTTCCTCACCAGACCCCGGTCCACGATGAATGCCGAAACCATCATGGCGACTAACACGACCCACACAGTCCGGTGTTGGAGCACGATTGCCGTACCCCCAAAGACTGGCGCAAGCCACGACACAAACCTCGAAGAGGCATAGTAATGACGCCGGCAGAGACAGATCAGAAACCCGACAGCAATCGCGTTCGCACCGGGGGCGGATATTGGCCTGTAGTCGTAGGACGGAGACAGGAACCCGCCTCCAAGACCTGCGAAACGAATTATTGAAAGCAATACCAGTGCGCCGCAAAACCAGAGGAAGAGATCCATGTATTTCTTAAGTCTGCTGTCATCCGCTGGAAAGGTGCTGAAATACAGGATTGAGGAGGAAATCCCAGAATAGTTTCGTGAATAGTTTCCAGCCCTGGTCAGGCCAGCCTCAGGCACCCCGCGTGCCATGCTGAAGACAACGAATGCAACGAATAGGAGAACTAATATTGCATTTAGGCCGCCGCGATTTATGACGGGTGCGATCCGCACAACGCCCGCGACCAACAGCAGGATGGTTAGCGCATCGCCGGGGTAGAAATGAACTGCCCCGGCCATTCCCCCAAAGAGGATCGTTGCCTGCGAAGCAAACATAAGCAGCAAGAGAGTAGCCCATCCCACGATCGGGGAATTTATGAATGAACGCAAGGCAAAAAGACACGCCAAGAGCAAGCTGATAGCTAAGAATATCTCTGACACGGAGTACCTTTGCTAAACCTTTGCTAGCGGAATAGCCTGAAGTTAGTTAATTTCTCGGAACAGCGGCAAGACCAACATTCCCAAGTTCGTTCAGGTGCCGACGCACTCTGCAAGGATTACCCGCAGCCACTGAATTGGCAGGGATATCCTTTGTAACCACGCTCCCGGCCCCGATTATCGAATTCTTTCCAACATGCACGCCCTTGAGGATGATTGAGTTGGCTCCAATAAACACGTTCTCCCCGATTTGTACCGAAGCGGTCTGGATGTTCTCATACGAATACCTGCGGCCTTCGGGTTCTATGGGATGAAAGTCGTTATCCGCGATGATTACGTTTGCTCCAATAAGGCAGTAGGCACCTATCTCAACTCTGGACCTTGCTACGACCGTTGTCCCGCTCATACCAACATGGTCACCAATAACGATGGTTGCGCCAGGAGCTAAAGCTCTAAGAATTACTGGGTGTGCCAATCCTAACCCAGTATTGCGGTCAGAACAGATCAACACATGCTCTCCAATCTGGATCGAAGCACCGCGTCGAAGGGTTACAACGGGAATGCCATTTAGCTCAAGACCTACTCCATACCGTACCCCTAAGCCTCTTAACAACAGGCGTCCGATAAACGTCTGCAAGCAGATACGAAGCGCGGCGCACAATCGCTGCACCAACACGATCACCGTTCGAACTTGCAAGTAGTTAGTAGATTCCATGAGGGTGACTTTCGTTCTGTCAGAAGGCTTTGGATTGGATCGAAAGTTGGACGTGTACATTAACAGCAACTGGGCGCGTTCAGCATTTGCCAGCATAGCCTTCTGCGGCAATTGGGCGGTCTTGAACTGAACATTTCATCCTGCGAACCCCCAGCATTGCGGTGAGTGGGTCGAACACCGATCTCCGATAAAAAGTCGCATACAATATCGAGCTCACACCGAGACCGGTTAAGATGCACAGGATGAGTTGCAGCACCACTGGAACGCCCGGGTGCGTGCGAAGAACACCTGCAACTACGCTGACTGAGGCCCCAACAGCAACCGCAACGATAAGACCGGGAACCCAGCAAGTCATCAGGCCCAAAAAGCTGCGGTTGAGGTATTTGGCCGTGTAGTAGTGGAGCCCAAGACTGCGGCATAGTTGCAAGCCACCGAGCGTAGCTCCTACCATCACCAAGCCATGCGGAATGGCCAGGAATATGCCACCAGCGACACAGAACATATAAAGAAGCTGGACAATCATCTTATGTCGAAATCGTCCGAGTGCTTCCATCTGAAGCGCCGGTAACTGAAAGCTGGCATCCGCAGCAGCAGTTATGCACAGAATCGCATAGATTGGGATGGCGGACTTCCATTGAAGTCCGTACAGGGATAAGACTATGCAGGAAGCAGCAGCGGCAGCACCTGCGCACAGCGGGAACAGAATCGCGAGGAATAAGCGCTGGCACCGAGCCAGAAACTCATAAGCGTCCGTGGCCCCTTGGGCTGACGCCCTTGAGAATCTGGTGAAGAGTACCTGCGTAAGACCGTTGGAAATATTCTGCACGGGAAGCTGTATTAACAAGAAACTTCGGTTGTAGATTCCGACAGCAAACGCAGAAGAAAATCTCCCGAGCATCAGCGTATCCATCGTGTTTCCAGCTCCCTCCACGATGGTTATTGCAGTCGCCTTGCCGCCGAATCCCAAAATGTGTTCATAATCGTGACGCTTAAAAGTAAGTCTGATCGCGTGTGGGCTCGCCGCGTAGTAGAGTAGCGCAGCGATCAGAGTCTGCGTGACGATTCCTGCCACAACGGCCCAGGCGCCATATCCCTTTATCGCGATTGGAAGGCTAATCGCAAAGGTCGAGACCAGGTAGGAGACGATGTCCGCAATGGCAAGCTGTCGCATCTTAAGCGACCGCCTCAGCAAGCCATTTGGCACAAGTGTGGCGCCCAGAAAAACGAAGTTCAGCGACAGAACTATAAGTACTGCTGTCAGCCGTGGCTCGTGAAAAAAACGTGCAAACAGCGGAGACAGCGCCGCGATCACCAGGCATCCGACTGCGCCAAGCCCCATGCTCATGGTAAAAGCCGCCCGGATATTTCCTTCCGTCAGGTCGGGTTTCTGGATGATGGCACGGTTCATGCCAAACCGTGAGAGGTAGCTGGCGAACCTGCAACACAGCATCGCCAGTGCGACCAATCCGTACTCTGCTGGCAGGACAAAGCGGGTGATCGTCGCCGCCGCGACCACTTGCAGGACGCTATTGACGATTGTCGATGTATAGCTCCAGCGCAGCTGTGAGCGCGAACTATTGGCCATTTACCGTCTCTGCCGACAGGCTGCGGAGATACTCATCAGAAGGGCAGATAAGATCTGCGTCCTTCATTATGGAACTGTGCGAACGGCATGGCTCCAGTAGCGGACCATAGACGCGGGCGATGACCTGGTCTGGCGAGTAGAACTTCGCGCGGCGAACGGCTGCATGCCGCATCTCCGCCCATTCCGCAGGGGGCATGCTGCAAAGGTTGAGAATGGCGTCAGCGATTCCTTGAATCACTTGTTCTTCCGTTTTATCGCGTGTATTTACGATGCGGGCGCAGTGTTCATCTACGGTGACGGCAGGGCCGCCCAGATCGAGACAGATAACCGGTTTGCCGTGCGCGATTGCTTCCATCACAACGGTTCCGCTGGAATCGTGCAGGCTCGGAAATAGAAATGCATCGTGAGTTGCATGTAAGGCAAGTACTTCCGACTTCGGAATCCAAGGAACAAATTCAATAGACTGTTCTAATCCCAGGCGACGCACTTCGTCCTTAAGCCGCAACTCTTCTTCGCCCTTGCCCACGATTGTCAACCGGACTGCCGCCTGGCCGCGAAGCTGCGCGATTGCGCGCACTGCCAGATGTAGTCCCTTTAGAGGTCGAAGTGTCCCCGCGTAGAGAAGTTTTAGCGGTGGAATACGAGCAAGTTCGCCAGCAAGATACGGTTGCTCCGCCACCATATTCTCTAAAGCGACGACGGCTTTTTCCCTATCATTCCGAGGTAAGCAGGCCCGAGTTTCTTCCGTCTTTACGATAATTCTGGCGCTTCTTCTGAGCATTGCGTGCCAGAGGGGGTCGAAGCGGGGCAGCAGATTTACTAAGTCCCGCAACGCTTCATAACACCTTCCCTTGCGTGACATGCTCCGGCGAAGCGCGCGCGGCGATCGCTCGCCGCCCCCAACCGGCCCAAAGATGAACGGAATTCCAAGGAGATGAAGATACGATGGGTTCCGGAACACGCCATAAGAGACATGATGAACAATGTCGAAGCGGTGCTCGGTGTGCAATTGCTTTGCTCGTAGATATGCAATCCACTGCCAGCACATGTAGTACGGATAAACGCCCAAGCCCGGCATCCAATACGGAAGGTAGCGCACACCCACATACGCAAAGTGTAAGTTCGGAAGAATAAGTTCGCGCAGCCTGCTCTCGATGGCTTCGCGATGATAGTCCCGCGTCAATACGGTAACGTCGTGGCCTGCCTTAGCTAGTTGGTAAGCCCAGGCCCAGCCCACGCCCGGCTCGGAACCCTTCTCTGGGTCGCATGCAAATGCCGATAGCAGAATTCTCATCCGACCCTCAAGCACTTTCTCTGGAAGCTTCTGATGGTTTCGGTCTTACGGTTGCTTTATATCCACTCGCGCGCAGACCCACGCCCAGAAGAGTCTTCAGGTACGGCGAAAGGGTGTAGAGCGGCCATAGCGGCCCACAGTGGCGGCGCGTGTAGATCAGCCACTCTTTGAACGGAAGCCCCTTCGGCGAAACCAGGTTTCGCCAGCGAGCCGCGAGAGGGGCTGTTTGATCCCGCCACGTGCCACGTGCCGAGTTCCGTGCGCATGTTCCGACATAGCCTGGGGCAACGTAGAGCTCAAATCCTGCCGATCGAGCACGAAAACCATAGTCAAAGTCGCCGATGCTGTGCCTGAAGGCCGCATCAAGGTTGCCCACTATTCCGGCAATCACGCG